>MDSW01034952.1_pt1 | contig 24939 bp, 15 predicted proteins | sample 811171 | NCBI WGS metagenome assembly MDSW01 (sample SAMN05326641, study PRJNA326480) | marine metagenome | isolation source: seawater | place: Atlantic Ocean: North West | collected 2012 | reverse complement strand
TCTTCGGTGCGTTCGTGCCCGTGCTCGGCTGGGTCGCGTACAACATCCTCAAGCCTGGTCTCAACCAGATCGAGGACATGCAGAAGAAGAACGCGAAGAGAAAGTAAGTGCAAGTAATATTTGCGCTTAGCCTAGTCTTCCAACGAAAAAACGAAAAAAACATTAGCAACTGCCAGGTGCAGGCAGATGAATAGCCGGGTATTGTAAGAGAAAATAGAAGAGCTCTTCTCTCAACATCAAATGCTACGTTGCAGAAGCGCGCAATTCGAAACGCCTATTAGCTAAGTTTCATCACCCGAGTAGATCGGCGAACGGGTCCTTCTTCCCTCGCGGCCGCGATACGCCGTCCATCCCTGGCGACATGACCATCCCATCCGTCCTCACCGGAGCCGCCGGCGCGGGCGCGTTCTGTCCGACAAACTGAGGAACGATCGTCGGCGCGGGCGCGCCGCCGCCTAACAAATCGAACCCGCCTGAAACCGGCGGGGCGGGCGCGTTCAGAAACCCCTCCAGCCCAACCCCTCCTCCCGCCGGCGGCGCCGGTCCACCGCCCACGCTCAGCTGAGACAAGATATCGTCTAAGGGTGACGAAACGGACGTCGTCGGCGCGGGTGCGGCGAGGCCGAGCCCGAAGAGGTCGTCCGCCGCGGCCGGCGGCGCCGGCGGCGGCGCCGCCGCAGCCGCGGGCGAAGACGTTGTCACGCCGCTGAACAACGCGTCAGCTAGAAGCGCCTTCTCGTCTTTCACCGGAGGCTCAGCCGGCGCGGACGTGGACACGAAGCCGGTGTCCGCCCCCCACGTCCCTTCTTTCCTACGTAACGTCGGTTCAGACGCCGTCGCGGCGGTGGCCGTCTCCTCGCGCGGGATGTACGGATCGTACGCCCCGCGCGAAGCGTCCACCCGCACCGGGGGCGCGCCGTAGTCCCTCGCCGGCATCTGCGGCGCGTCGTACGCGTCGAACCGCAGCGCCCCGACGGGTTCCGGACCAGAAGCCGCGATCCCGGCCGCGGACGGCGGCGGCGCGCGCTCGGCGACGGGCTGGTACGGCGACGCCCCCTCCGCGAGCGCCTTGCTCACGAACGCGTCCATGAAGGATAAATTCTCGTCCACGCCGAGCTCCTCGCCGCTTCGATCGACGGGCAGCGCGGCGGAGATCAACGCGGGGGACTCGCGCAGGAGCGCGACGATCTCGTGCGAGCGCTGCTGCTTGTTCATGTCCCGCGAGCTCGCCGCGAGCTCGATCAGCTTCGTCGCGGCTGGGGATAACGCCGGCGGCGCGGACGCCGCGGCGAGCTTCGCGCACGCGGTCATCGCCTGCGACGTCACCGCCGCGCCGTCCGGCTGCGTCTCCACGACGCCGCAGAGGACATCTTGGAGCTCGCCAGGGGACCTGCCGCTCAGGGTTCCGTACTCGCCGACGACCCACAGGATGACCTTCAAGAGAACCTTCGGGAGCTTCGGGGTTTGTAAAAGTTTCAGGTACGAGTTCACCGCGCTCTTTCTCAGCGTCTCGTCCGCGCCGACGTCGCCGCTGCCTTCGCCGATGAGCCGCATCAAGTTATGCGCCACGGTCGGTTTCACGACGTCGCCGCCGATCGCGAACATCGCGTTCATCGTGTCGATGAACCACTGCGTCGTCGGCGCGTACCGCTCCGCGAGCTCGCCTATCCTCGCCGCGGTGCTCTCCCTGACGTGCTTATCCGTGCTCGTCTTCAGGAACTCGATCATCTTCTCTACGACGACCTCGACGTTGTGCGACTTCGTCATCCTGTACAGCAGATCCAACGTCTTGCCGCGTATGCTCTCGTCCGGGTCTTCTAAGCAGTCCACCACCGTCATCTGGTGCTCCGCCGCGTACTTCGGGTTGATGTTCACGATACACGACAGCGAGTCCAAGCCGACGTACTTCAGGTTGTGGTTGCTCGACGCGATGAACCGACTCACCGCCGCGGCGCAGTGCTCGAGGAGCACGGGGGAGGGGTAAATGCTCGCTGCGGTTCGGACGCACTCGTACACGATCGCGTTGCCGACGTTCCCGCCGCTGTCGCCGCGTTTCAAGCACGTGGAGAGGACGCTGTACATCTCCGTCGACGCGGCTTTGTCCGCGGTGCCGAGCGCGGCGAGAATTTTCAAGAGCTTGATCTGAATGAACGGCGCCGGGACCTTGTGGTAGTCGTAGTTGTGCAGCCTGTGCTCGACGATCTGTTTCAGGATCGACACGAAGCTCGGTATGAGGTTCTTGTGCGGCGTCGCGTCCGCGAGTATGAGGTCGTGCAGCGCGCACAGCGCCGCGGACATCACGCTCGGGTCTTTATCGCACAGCATCTGTCGAAACTTCCCGTGCAGATGCGCGACGCTCGAGGGGCTCCGCTGATGGAAGCGATGCAGCGCCATGACCGCTTTCTTCCGGACTTGCTCCTTGCGATGCGACAACAGATCCACCACCTGCGTCAGCACCGCCGGGATCGTCTCCTCGTTCACGAGACGGCACACCGTCGTCAGCGCGGCGCACACCGCGAGGTAGTTGTCGGTTTTCAGATCTTGCTGCACGGTGTTCACGATGAGGATGATCAGGTCGTGGTGCTCGTCCAGGAACGCGCTCGTGGCGAGGTACCCCAAGCGCTTCATAGAGATGTCGCTCTCGTGCGTCGCTTTCACCGCGTGGATGTACCCGAACGACGCGTCGTGCCCGAGCATGTCGACGTACATCAAGCGAATGAGGAGCTCTTTCATCTTCGTCTTCTCGAGCTTCGGCGACGCCATCTGCGTCCGCAGGGTCATGACCTCACGGCGCATGATCACGTCCTCGTCCGACTTATTCTTACATTCGCCTGGGGTGGGTGGACGGCGGGGTGGGGGGGTGGAGACGCGCGCGTCAGGCGCGCGTTCGCGAGCGGACGTCGCGTCGGGGAAAACGACGAATTCGGGCGCGCGGGAGGTCAACCCTAAACGAGCCGGCGACGCACCGATTTGCCGAACGATGTCGTAGAACTCCTTGCTCTTCGTCTTCGCGACGCCGACGGTCGGCGGCGGCATCGTCCCCGCGGTCCGCGGCCGACCGAACCCTCGTCGAGCCCGCGAGCTCGCGGCGGACGCGACCGCGAAAGTTCTTCTCTTCGTTGTTCAACAACGACGTCGCCTCTTGCTCACGTCGGCACACATCGGCAGTCGTGTGTATGTTTTCGTACGTGCACCGTATGGGCATTGACCCTCGTCGCGACGCGTGATGTACTCGCACAGCTGTGCTGTGCGGCCACGCAAGAAAATTTGTTCAAATCGCGGCGGGAATGGTTCACAAGAAGAGAGCGCTCGCCGGCGCGACGTGGACGGCGCCGCGGGTCGAGTGCGCACGCCGCGAGGGTGTGCCGCGCTCGCACGCGCGAACGAGATGTCCGCCCGGCGGAACTCCCCGGACGCGCTGGACTTCCTCGCGAACGAGACGATCGCGCTCGCGATGGACGAGGCGAGAGATTCGCACGAAGGCGTGGACGGGAGCTCCGGCGGGGGCGCGGGCGCGGCGACGACGGTGAACGAGGACAGAGCCTTGGAGGAGACGATCTTGCGCCTCGTGTGCTACGGCCCGACGATCATCACGCCGAAGACGTCGCAGAAGCACCAGGACATCAACCTCCTCACGAAGCTGTGCCCGCGGACGAAGGGGCCCGCGATTTACGCCCCCGGGACGGTGAGCGGGCTGAAAGAGCCCGTGGTGTTGTCGCTCAAGTCCGAGGGCATGCGCGCGCACTGGGGCGGGGCGCAGCCGTCGACGTTGGACAACCGCGACACGCGCGCGCTCGCGGCCGCGTCCGCCGCGGGCGCGGTCGCGGTCGCGGCGCGGGTGCGGCGCGGGCCGCCCGCCGCGGGGAGAACCGCCAGTGCCAGCAGCAAGCCGCCGAAGGCGAGCGGCGCCGCGGGCGCGAAGAGGAATCGAGCGGCGGTCGTCGGCGACGAGAGCGAGATGGTCAGCGCGAAGAAGCCGACCAAGCCGGGGAAGAAGACGTCGAGCCCGGGGAGAAGGGTCGGACCGAAGGGAACGCCGATTAGAAAAGAACGCAAGCTCAAGGACGTCGGCGGCAAAGGCGGCGGCCGCGCGCAGGCGGAGCGCACCGATCGCTCGTCGTCCGAGAGCAAGAACGAGCTGACGCCGGAGCAGCTCGCGCGGCAGCTGCTGTGGGCGCAGTACGTCGCCGCGACCTCGGCGGTGGACGTGTCGCTGCTCGACTCGCCGCCGCCGACGTCGCTCGTCGACGCGACGTCGCGGCGGGGCGCGAGGAAGAGCCCGACGGATCGCTCCGCGGCGGCGAGAGCGAAAACGTCCCCGATCGAGGGGAAGGGGAGGGGGGATTCCGCGGACGCGCCTGGGACCGGAAGAGTGAGCCTCACCGTGCAGTGGCGCGCGCGGACGCGCGTGCGTTCGGACCTCCAACCGCCGTCGGTGAAGTCCGTCACCGTGAACATCGAGCCCGGGGAGATGTGCGCGCGTTTCCTGTCGCGCGTCGTGCAGATGCCGCCCGGGGCGGCGTACAACCAGACGCAGCTGGCGTGGGGCTCGATGGTGCTCCCGCCGACGCAAGTGCTGGAGACGTACAAGAACGGCGGGTGGTCGATCGACGTGCACGGAAAGAAACCGCCGGAGCTCACCTTAGTCGTCCCGGTCGGGACGCTGCTGCTCCACCCCGGGCTGTGCAAGGCCGCGGGGTGGAAGAGCAGCGTCCCGCACGCGACCGCGGTCGCGGGGACGCAGCCGGCGACGAAGGTGTCCGTGGACGGGTTCTTGGACATGGAACGCTCGTCCCCGCCGAAGGGGGACAAGACGCCGGCGTCGACGAAGGGACGCTCGGGACGGAGCTCTCTCGAGGGCGCCAAGAAAATCGACCTCGGCGAGGGGTGGTACCCGGAGGAGGTCCCGGAGACGAACCGGTGGGACGGGCAGGCGCTGTCGAAGCGCGCGCTGCACCCCGGGATACCGAACGCGGACACGATGGCGAAGATTTTCCGCGAGCACGGCGTCATGAACGACAGAGATCCGTGCACGTTCGTGGACGTCGGCTGCGGCGACGGGACGTTCGTGAAGGGTCTGCTGAAGGCGTTCCCGCAGGCGTGCATGTGCGGGATCGAGTGCCAGAAAGACCTGTACGAGGAGTCTCTGAGCACGGCGGGGCACAACGCGAACTTCATCCTCGGCACCGCGGAGACGCGGCTGGCGCAGTGCCTCAGCGCGAGCGTGATCTTCTCGACGACGCACAACTTCGACAGCTCGTCGGTCGTGGAGATCGTGCGCACGGCCGCGCGTCTGCCGATGGTGAACCACCTCGTCATCGGGCAAGCGAAGCTGTGCACGGCGAGGTGCAAGTCCGTGTTCGGGCCGTGCTGCTGCTTCCAGCCCGTCGGCACGGAGCTCGTGAACACGCACTGGGGGAACTCGAAGCTGCCGTTCACGATTTACCGAAGAATCGTTCGGTGGGTCTTGAAAGCGAACGAGGTCGCGCGCGTGAGCGACGAAGCAACCGTGAACGCGTTGAACGCGGCACAATTAGACCCGAGGGCTTTGATGGCGGAGAAAGGGTTGGCCGTGGACACGCTGAAGAGCCCGTCGTTGCCGTCGATGGAACCCGAGCGCGGCGGCGGCGCGAAGGCGAGCGGCGGCGCGAAGGCGAAGACGACGACCACGAAGAAGAATGAAGGAGAGAAGACGGAGAAAATTCGCATATCCATCAAAGTCGTGCGCGTGAAAAAGGAGCCCGAGGGGAGCGAAGACGAAGGGGAGGAAGAGCTGGCGAAGTCGCCGTCGCTGCTGCGGCGGATAGTCAAAATGGTCGGGAAGGTCGCGGGGGTGACGCCGTCGCCACCGCGACGCGCGGTTCCCACGTAGAAACGCGGATTCTTTAAAATATTTAAGACGATATCTCGATTGCGACTGCTTACGAAGCGCGCGTTGAACGACGTGATTACGAAGCGCGCGTTGAATGACAAGCTCTGCTATCTGAGGCACCACCTCCGCGCCGTTCGCCAAAAAAGAATACCGATATCCTCTACCAATCCCTGGCATCCGAACCGTCTCCCACAACCCATTTATTATCGTATCGCACTAAACGTTCCGTTCCCCCATCGGCCGACGTCAAGTCACTAGACGCCGCTTAAAGACCGGAGCGGCCCCACACGACGAGGGAGAGGGAGAAGGAGAAGGTGGCCATGATCGCCGCCCACGCCAAGTTGACGATGAAGGGCTCACCCTCCGCAACCTGCGTGAGCTCCATCGCCGCCTGCGCCGCGGGGGTGGCCATCGCCTCGTAGACGGCACCGACGGTGAGCGCGGACGCGACAGCCTGATGCGTTCGAGAGGAACACGGGAGGTGGGTGGGGGTGAGATCGTCAGCGACCGCGACTGCGGGGCGGGCGAGGCGAGATTCTTTTTCGACGCGTCCGAGCGCGATCGGGCTCTCGCCCGGGCCCCCGCCGGGCCGCGCGACGATCCGGAATACCGGACGCCGCGACGACGTCGAGCGCGCGACGCGGCGGCGACGTCGACGGTCGCGGTCGCGCGGCGGCGGCGAATTCACCGCCGCGACGATCGCGCGCGCGCGTTCGCGCGCGACGCCGACTCGGCTCGCGCGCGCACACCGCGACGACTGGCGGCACCCGAGCGCGAACGAACGAAAAGCCGCAGCCGTCCGATCGTCGCTACGCGGCGTCTCCCGGCGCGCTCGCGCGGTGAAAACGCCCCGCGAGAGCGACGACGATGCGTTCGTGTCGCCATCGTTCCGACGCGCGCGCGACGCGCGCGGACGCGTCGTCGCGATCGCGTCGCGACCGCCCCTCGCCGCGCGAGAGGACGGCCCGGAAAACCGGATATGATAGCGATAGCGGAGAACGTGAATCAATCGCGCACCTTCTGCTGGACGCGGACGACGTCCACGGGCGCGGCCGCCTTGGCGACAATCGCGCAGCGGCGGGACGCGCGCGTGGTGCGGGCCGCCGAGCGGGCGGGGAGCGCGATCTTGCAGGTCTGGGTGAGAGCAGCCATGGTTCCGGGTGCGAGTGAATGGGGTCCGGGCCGGGATCGCGAGCGAGAAAACCCGCCTGATGAGACGAACGTTGTGCCTCACCCAAAAGTTGCCACACAGGCAGGCGTCGACCAATCACGTCGCGGCATAGAAGCGTCGTCAGCGCGCGGCGCGCCTTCTTTTTTCGTCCGCGACGAGACGAAAAATCGAAACGCCTCCGCTCGCGCTTTTCGCTTCCGGTTGTTCCCCCGGCGACGCGCGCGGCAAACGAACGCGCGCGCCGTCACCCGCACGCCGGCGAGGCGCATCGCGCGTCCGTGACGTATCGCGGTAAGAAGACGCTCTTCTCTCGCGCGCTCGCGAAGCGACGACGCGCGCCGGCCGAAGCGGACGGCCGAACGATCTCGCGACGGAGCATTCGTTCATTCGCTCGGAGTTTTGCCAAACCGCATCGGCGATGGCGGACCCGACGTGGGACACGACGAAGGAGAACTTCCAGCCCCTGAGACGGGGCCGGGACCCAAGGATGATGGAAGAGGCGGCGAATATGAAACAGAGCGAGCGCGCGGCGAAGATTCAGGACGAGCGAAGGTGCGCGCGAGCGCGTCGCGGACGACGGTCCCCGCGAACCAAATCTTGGTCGGTGACTCACCGCGTCCTGACGCGCGAAACTGACCTCCTCGTCCCTTCCATCCGACCACCATCCCGCAGCGAGTTCTGGAACGCGATCGCGAAGTACGAGGGCGACGATCCTCTGTCCGTGTGGGTCAGGTGAGAACGCGCGACCGCGCGCGCGGCGCTCGTCCCCGTGGCATTTACTCGCGATCTCGCGTCTTCCTCCCCCCGCTGCGCTTTTTTCTGACATTTCCCCGCGTCGTCGCGCGTTGACAGGTTCATCAAGTGGACGGAGCAGACGTTCACCGCGGGAGGACGCGAGACGGAGGTGCTGCCACTCCTGGAGCGATGCACGCGAGAGCTCCAGGAGATCCCGAGGTACAAAGATGACGTCCGCTATTTGCGCGTTTGGGTCAAGTACGCGGACTGCTGCAAAGAGCCGCACGACATCTTCAAGTTTCTCCAGGCGAACGACATCGGACAGAAACACACGCTGTTTTACGAAGCGTACGCCGCGTTCCTCGAGATCAGAGGCGCTTTCAAGCAAGCGAACGAGGTGTACGACCGCGGCGTGCTCATGCGCGCGGAGCCGAGAGACAGGCTGAAACAAAAGCTCGCGCAGTTTGGCGACCGCATGAAAAAACGCGAACTCAGACGCTTGGACGAGAGCGTCGACGGCGAGCGAGAGACGCCGGTGGGGTCGTCCCGGCGGTTCGGCGCGGGGGGCACCGGCCGCGGCGTTGGAAGCTCCTCGGGCGCGAAGAGGAACCGCGGGTTCAGGGGCATCGCCGCCGCGGCGTCGTCGTCCAGCGCGGAGACGACGAACGATAACAACGCCGGCGACGGCGGCTTGGAGATTTATTGCGACGACGAGAACGGCGCGCCGCCGCCGGTGAACGCCGCGAACGCGCCCGCAGCGTGGAGAAACCTGGGAACGATCAAGGAGACGAAGAAGGAAAACTCCCAGAGCGCGACGACGTGGGCGGGGCAGACGCTGAAGCAGAAGCGCGCGCGCCCGGGACAGTCGGGCGCCCCGCCGCCCGCGGAGACGCTCGAGATTTACGAAGACGAAGACCTCGCGGAGGCGGAAGCCGAGGCCGCGGCGAACGCGGTCGCGACCGCGAAGGCGAACGTGAAGGCCGCGGCGAAAAACAGGAACGCGAACGCGCTTCGTCGAAGGCTCGACATCGCCGACGGCGGCGGAGACACGCTCGCGGAGAACCCGATGCTGTACCACGGACGAGGCGCTGCCGTCGCGGGCGAAGCCGCCGCGCTTCGGCGCCCGGTGACGTCGTACGGTCGGTACGTCCCCGCGGACGTGAACAGAGACGACGCGTGCTACGAGGAGCGCAGAGCCGTGCGATGGGTCGCGAAGAACGGTCCCGTCCCGTCTCCGCGCGACGCGACCGCGGCGGCGGCGGCGGCGGAGACGGACGACATGGACGTGGAGACGAAATCGAACGAGAGGAAAGTGACGCGGCCGATGCACATCGGCGGCGCGTTCGCGACGACGACCGCGACGACCGCGCCGGTGTTGCCACCGCTCATGGAGGAAGAGGAAGCGATGAACTCCCCGGACGGACAGTCCGCGCCCCCGGTGGTGCCGCCGCCGCGGTTCGAGATGGGATCCAGCGAGGCGCCGCCATCCACGGGCGCGTCCCAGGCGCCGCCGCGGATGCTGCACCCCACGGACGAGGCCACCGGCGTGCCCGCGATGGCGGCACCGCCGGTCACCGACCCCGCGCTTGCGCGACCGGATCAACCGCCCGTTCCCGCGGGTTTGCGCTGGACCGCGACCGAGGGAGGAACGTACGGCGTGCAAGACCCGACGATGACGATTTGCACGAAGGAAGCGTGGGGAGACATCATGTCCATGTTCAGCGGCGGGTTAGCCGCGGAGACTGAGGCGGAGGCGAAGCGCGCGAAAAAAGCCGCGGAGGCACCGGCTCCAGTCGCGAAAGCGCCGAGCCCCGCGCCGGTCGTCCGCGCGCCCCCGCCCGCGGTCGCGGATGAGGACGCGTTCGCGATTTACGAGGACACGTGCTTGATCCCCGCGAACGCAGCCGCCGCGGTCGCGGAGAAGGCCGCGACGGAGAACGCGAGCGCGTTCGAGGGGCTCGACATTCGAGAGGACACCGTGGTCATCCCTCAAAACGCGTTCGCGCCCGCGGCGACGCCGGCGGCTGCGGCGTCCACGAGGATTCCGCTCGCGCCGACCCCGGCGTCTACGAGGATTCCGCTCGCGCCGACCCCGGCGTCTACGAGGATTCCGCTCGCGCCGACGCCGGCGTCCGTGCGACCGCCGCTCGCGCCGCGCGCCGCGATGCCTCCCCCCGAGTCCGTCGCGAAGACGCCCAGCGCTCGAGCGGCGGCCCCGTGCGACGAGAACGCGACGCCGACGCAGGAGATTACGCTCGAGCCGCACCCGCTGACCGTGACCGCGGGCGAGGACAGCCCAACCGTGGACGTGCCGTCGGGCCCGCGCGCGCCGGCGAATACCCCCGATCAAGCCGGGCTAAGCTTCGACGTGTACCAGGATACGGTGCTCGTGGACCCCGCCGCGGTGAACGCCGCGGTGAACGCCGCGGGCGTGGACTCGCGCGCGAGCGTCGCGCCGTCGCAGGCTACGACGAGCGCGACGGACTCGGGCGAGCCGTCGGAGGGAAACACGGAAAATACCGCGCCCGCGGGGGCGCCTCTGGTGGACCTGTTCGAGCCGAGGCACATCGCGGACGCCGCGGCCGCGACCGCGGCGTTGCAGCCGCTTTCGAAGCAGCGCGCGGCCGCGCTGGACATGCTCACGACAATTCCGTCAGACGAGAACGCGAGACGAGCCGCGGAGGAGACGCTGAGGACGGCGCAGCCGCCGCCGGAGCTCGCCGGGGAGGACGCTTTCGAGGTGTACGCCGACGACGACGAAACCGCGCAGATACCCATGAACAGGTTGGTCACGACCCTGCACGACACGCCCGACTTTCGGTAGACTACGAGTGATCAAACCCCTCCATGTTCGCTCTAAACACGACAAATCGCAGGGAGGTGTTAGACACGCTACGGCGTGCCCCCCCTCCGACCTCGATCTTGCTCCCTACCCGGACCGGCGTGCCGACTCACCGACCTGCACCTCCTGTGACAGCTCCACGTTCATACGCGATTAGGATCGACCCTTTCGATCCCAAAGTTATCGACGTCAACCTCGCTTCGTTCGACCCTAGACTGGAAAAGGGCGCGAAAGTGCACGCGGGTGAAGACGCGTCGAACGCGCTCGTAGCGGCGACGAAAGCCGCCGGCGGCGCCCGAGCGCGTTTGAAGGGCGGGGTGAAACTGTCGCTCGGCGACGCCGAGTACGTCCTCATGGGCAGCGCTGGTTCGGGCGCGCACGCGGACGTGTTCGAGGCTGAGCACGCGGCCGTCGCCGCGGTGTCGCTCAGTGGCGAGCTCGACGACGAGGACGACGACCTCAGAGGAGGCATCGCGGTGAAGGTTCAAACCGCGCGCCTCGCGCGATGGGAGTGGGTCATCACTAAACGCCTCGCGGAGCGTCTCGCGGAGACCGACATTCCTCTCATCGTCCAGCCCACGGCGTTACACCTCGTCGGCGGCTCGGACGCGTCCGGTGCCACCGCGGACGCGACGACGGGCGTGATCGTGATGCCCTTTGGCGCGCACGGGACGCTGCAAGACGTCTTGAACGCGTACCTGCGCGTCGGCGACGCCATGGACGAAGTGCTCGTGATGTACTACGCCATCGAACTCCTTCGCGTGATGGACGCGCTGCATCGCGACGGCGTTTTACACGCAGACATCAAGCCGGATAATCTCCTCGTTCGAAACGGCGGCGAGGAGTGGTGCGACTGGGCCGCGCACCGGCCGCGGTCGTGGAAAGACAAAGGCCTCGCGCTGATCGACTTTGGTCGTGCGCTCGACTTGAACGCGTTTCCATCGAACGCGGTGTTCTTCGGCGACCACGGGACGGAAGGATTCCGTTGCGTCGAGATGGTGAACGGCGAGGCGTGGACGTTTCAAGCGGACGCGTACTGCGTCGCGGCGACGATTCACGCGCTCTTATTTGGCAAGTACATGAAGGTTTCGAAAAACGCGGCGACGGGCGCGTACGCGCCGACGGAGACGCTGCGTCGGTACTGGAAGACGGAGCTGTGGGAGGCGTTCTTTCACGCGCTTCTGAACTGCCCGACGAGCGAGCTGCGCGCGCCGCCGTGCTTCAAGAGTCTGCGGTACGGCTTCGAAGCGCACCTCACGGAGACGGACGCCGGGGCGAAGATCAGGCTGACGATGATGAAACAGACGATTCGCATGGCGGACGCGTACGACAGGACGCGAGGGAAAGGGAAGATCTGAGAGATAATGTAGACGACGCTCATCGAGCGATCACGAACGTAGATAACGCGCGGTATTCATCAGAATACAACAACACGACGACGCTCGAGTCCTATTTCTCCTTCGTCGACGCCATCGACGACATCGACGACCGGCTCCCGCGGCTTCTGAACGAGCTCCCTCGCGCCGCCGGCCCCCGCGGCGGTCTCTTCGGCCCCCCGCCCACCACCAGCGGTGGCGATCTCTGCATCAAATCCGGGTCGCCCGACATGATCTCCGCGACGTCGACGATGTTCAGACGCGCGAGGTCGGTGGACGTCCCGACGCCGCCCAAATTCCCGACGTTCCCCGCCGCGCGTCCCCCGCTCCTCGGCGACCCGCTCGCGAACAAACTCGGCGAGCTGCTCCTGGACGCGGTCGGGGAGAACGTCGTCGCGACGCCGCCGTCCAGGCCCGCGAAATCGACGACCTTGACCGTGGACAGCCCGCCGATGAGCTGACAGAACACCGCGAGCTCGCCGGGTTTGATCAGCCCGAGCTCGTGCGCCGTCGTCATCGCCTCGCGATCCGTCCGCGACTGCCCGGCGTCTTCGATCGTGTCGTACTCTTCGTCGCTGTCGTCCTCCTCGTCGATCGCGCTCGGCTGCCCGGCGCTGAGCGCGGGGACGACGCCGCGATACAGCATCTGCTGCCGCGCTTCCTGGTCGCCCTCGACTGTCCATTTCAACGTCCCGCCTCGCACCGTGGGAATCGACAACGACAACACTACGCAGTGCGGGTGATACCGCGCGACCAGCCGCGTCGTCTCCCCGGTGTGCGAGAACACGACGATGAGCTTCGCTTCGACGTGATACGCGGTCTGCACCGCCGCGGCCGCGAGCGCTTCTTTCTGTAAGGCTTTGGTCATCTGCAAGACGTTCGCGCTCTTCGTCCTCGACAGCTTCCGGTCGCGTTCGCTCTTCGCGTCGCCGTCGTCCGTCACCGCCGCGAGCTTCTCGTTCACTTGCTGCATCTGTCGGCGGTACCGGCTCTCGTAGTCGTACACCGCGTCCGCCTCGCGCGCGATCGAGATGACGGTCTGCAAGCACGGCAGCGGGAACATCCCTTGAAGCGTTTCGAGCCCGAGCAGTAATCCGTCCGCGCCGTCGAGGACGATGTTCGCGACGTCCGTCGCCTCCGCGCGCGTCGGCCGCGGCGCGAACACCATGCTGTCCATGAGCCGCGTCACCACGCACGGCCGGCCGATGCGTTCACACGTCCTGAGGACAGTCTTTTGAATCGCGAACATCTTCTCCGGCTCGATCACCGCGCCGAGCTCGCCGCGGGCTAACAGCACGACCTCGGACTCGGTGACCACGTCTTTTAAATCACGCAACGCGTGGAGGTTATCCACGTGCGCGATCACTCGCGTCTTCGGGAGCCCCCACTGCTTCAGAAGCTGCTTCAACATCCGCAGCGTCTCCGCGGAGCGTATCGCACCGCAGGAGACGAAGTCCACGTTGTTCGGCACGGCGAATCGCTTCAAGTTGCCTTCGTCGCACGCGTTGATGACGTTCTTCGCCCCCTTGGAGAAGTTCACGCTCATCATCTCGCACTCCTGCGGAATCTCCGCGCTGTTCCGGCACCGACACGTCACCACCTCCTCGCTCACGCTCTCGACTTCGAGCTCCGCGGTGGACGCGCTCTCGCCCGCCCAAAGGTACGGGTGCACGTTGACGACGTCGCCCGCGGAAAACGACGTCGTGAAGTCGAGCTCGTCCTCCACGGAGTTGCTCCCCATCGGCAGCACGTCGCTGCCGTCGCACGTCGGCGCGCCGTGCGTCAGCGTGACCGTCTGGCCCGCGGTAAACGCGACTCTCGTGTCCTTCGTTCGCTTGCTCACCGCGAAGACGTTCCCGCCGACGTGGCAGTACACCGCGCACATGTGCTTCGTTCGCCTTCGCGCTTCGTTCAGGTTTTTCAGCGTGTCGAGGTGGTCCTCTAACGTGCGGCTTCCGGTCGTGAAGTCGAACCGCGCGCACGCCATCCCGGCGCGGAGGAGGTCAGAGAGCTGGTCCACCGTGTGCGACAGCGGGCCGCCGATCGTCGCGATGACCTGGGGAGGGGTGAGGAGGGCGGACGGGTCGAGGCGTTCGAGGAATTAATTGTTAGCGCGCGAGTTTTTTTTTTGGTCGGCGGAACGAAGAATGTTAACGTAGGGTTCGCGACGGGCGCGCGCGACGAGACGCGGGTTCGAGCCGCGCGATCGAGCGTCGCGGTCGACGACGCTCGCGACCGCGCGGCGTCGCGCGCGTCGGCGACGAAACTATTCGCGCGTCCGTCCGTTCACGCGCCTTGCACTTGTCGTAATTGATCTTCGACTTGGCGCTCTCCGCCATGACGATCTCCGCGAGCGATCCGTGCGACTCGTCGTTCTTCTGCTTCCTCAGGCCGTTCGTGCCGGGGAACAGGCCGCTGAACTGGTTCCACGACCGCACGGGACGGCCCATGCCCTTGCCGCTGGATGTTTGGTCCGTCATCGTCCCCGTGGACGAAGCGCGCTCGCCAATGCGACACGCGCTTTCCAGGTCATTTTCCTTCGAGCGCGTCACATGGAACTTCGGCCGGTCAAATGCGGTCAAGTGATGGTTTCAATTCAACGTTTTTAAACTGAAACTCGAAAGGACTTGACCGTCGTTTTGAAACCGGACGCGTCCGATGACGCGATTCATCTCGGTTCGATCTCGAAAAGATCGCGCGAAAAACAGGTTAAAAACCTCGAAAAGCATTATCGACCGCACTTTTTCTCCCGGCGAACAACGGGGCTGGCCGGCCGCCATGCCTTCGATACTCGTCGTCGACGACAATTGCGTGAACAGACAGGTATTCCGAGCCATGATCGCGAGCTTCGGGTGCGAAGTCGCGGCCGCGTCGAGCGGCGAGGAGGCGGTCCTCGCGATGAGAGCTTTCGGCGAGAATTTCCAGAAAGTTGCGGACACGACGGTTGCGAAGCGGGAATGCCAGACACGCCTCGTCGTCATGGACGTGCACCTGGGCCAGGGCATGGACGGCTACGCCGCGGCGGAGATGATCAAAGCGGACGCGGCGGCGCAAGGGATACCGCCACCGCACATCGTCATCGTCTCCGGGGACGAGCCGAGCGAGGTTCAGGAGAGGTGCTCGAGGTGCGGTTTGGACTTTTTGCCGAAGCCCGTGGGAAGAGAACAATTTAGAAACGTCCTGAGCGCGCACGGGATCGCCGTGTGAGCGCGCGCGGGGGACGCGAAGATAGCGATGCACTCGGGACTCGCGTCGAGCGCGCGACTCCCATCATAGCGTTGTTGACACAGCATAGACTCACAGAGCAGACGACGCGACGCCTCGAACTCGATCGACGCGGGGTCAACAGCTCAACGCGCGCCCCCGAACGTCGCGCCCTCGTCGAACGCCTCCGCTGCGGCGTTCATCTTCGCGCCGACCGCGGACGTCTCCGCCGCCGCGAGGTGGCCGCTGAGGACGTCCCTCTCGCGCAGCATCACCTCGAGATCGATTCGTAAATCCTCCGCGCCGACGAGCTTGGACGTGAGGACGACCTCGTCCTCCGTGTCGTCGCCGCCGCGTTCGTCTTTGCGAATCGTTCTCGTCGTCTCCCACCGCTCGTTCGCTTTGATTTCCTCCTCGCACTTTTCGATCCTCTCGTTCAGCTTCGCGATCGCCTTCGCGTGCGCGTTCGCGCCCACGCGCGCTCGCGTCTCCACGCTGGCGCATCTCTCCCCGAACCGCAGCGACTGCGTCGTCTCCGCCGCGTGCTGCGACTCCCCCGACGCCGTCACGAACACGACGGTTTTACAATCCCCGCCGAGCGCGGAGGATAACAACGTCGTCAGCTTGCTATCTTGGTACGGCACGTGCGGCGGCGGTTTCCCTTCCTTCCGCCGCCGCTGCGCTTCGTGCGTCGCGTCGATGCATCGCTTCAAGGCTAACAGCCCGACGTTAATGTTCACCGCCTCGGTGAGACGCGCGCGCGAGTCGTAGTACTCGCTCCACGGCGTCGTTCCGATCGACATCGCGCCGTCGTTCGCCTTCGACTTGCTCAGCTTCTCGGACCCTCCAAGATCCGCGAGGCACAGCCGCGACTTGAGCTCCCGACCCGTGCGCTCGTCCGTCTGCTTCAGCGACAGAGTGAACACGGAGTGCGCGCGCGACGAGCGTTCGTTCATGGACGTCGCCGCGCGTCGCTTTTGCGCGTCCCCAACCTCGAGCAGACGCTCGACGTCCGACATGGAGAACACGGTCTCCTCCGCGCGGCCGTCGAGGACGTACCTCTGCCTGGCGACGCGCGACTGCCCGACCGCGGCGCCCTGTTTCAGAAGGTTGCTCACCTCTTGCCCGTACACCTCGACGTAGGACACGGACGCCTTCGAGCGGATCCCGAGCGCCTCGCGCTTCCTCAACGCGTCGAACACTTCCTCGCACGCCCTCGGGACGATCCCGCGATGTTCGCGACCGCCCACCCCGGGCGGCGGTCCGAACATCGTGTGCGTCTTCCCCGATCCGGTCTGCCCGTACACGACCACGGTGCCGTTGAAACCGTTGATGAAATCCGCGACGACGGACCGCGAGGACGTCTCGTACGTCTCTTCTTGCGTCGCGACGTCGCCGAACACGGCGTCGAACGCGAATTCTCTCAGGCCGACTCCCTTGACGACGGCGAGGACTTTGTGCTCCGTCGCGTCCACGGACAGGACACCGACGGTGAGCTCGGACGCGCCGCCGACGCTTCGCGCGCGCGTCGAAGACGATTTCTCCTCCTCCTTCTTCTCCGCTCCCGCCGCGCCGCGCGTCGACGCGCTCGCGTTCGTGACGTCCGCCAACGCCGCCGTCTCCGTCTCCGTCTTCACGACGACGTCCGCCTCGATCCACGGCGACGCCGCGCTCTCTTCGCCTCTTCCGTCCTCTTCCATCAACACTTTCATCGCGTCCGAGGTGGTGCACGCGGCGCCGCGCTTCGCTTTGATGACGCGGAGGCGCTGATGCAGCGGGAGGACCACGGGCTTAGCGCCGTCGTCCTCGCCCTCGCGCGCGGCGAGGCAATCGTCCGCTTTGGGCTTCATTCGGACGCAGACTTTGATGCTCCCGCGGTCGTCCGCGGCGTCGTCGCGCGCGCTCGCGTCGACGTTCTCGTCGTCCTCGTCATCGGACACGTCCTCGCCCCGCGCCACGCGTCGAAAACGATCTCGCGCGCGCTCAGCCTCGTCCATCGTCGGCTCGCGCCACACCCCGCGCGCGGCCCACAGGCGGAAGAACTCGTCCTTCCACGTCCCGCCGTTCGTCGGCTTCCCGGTCTTCGCGTTCGCGGAGACGTACAGCCTCGCCTCGGTCCCCAAGCGCTCGCTCGCGAGCTTCCACCACAGATCGCTGCGCTGCAGATCGCGAAGCGCCGCGCAACACGTCGCCGCGCGCGCGGAGTCCCTCACGTCCAGATGCGGCAGGATCTCGAGCGCGATGTCGAAGCTCAGCGCCGGCGACGACGACGCGCCCGCGTCGCCGTTCGCGCTCGACGCGCCGTTCCCCATGACGAACGACGCGCGCGCGCGGAGGTCTGCCGGTCAACACGCGTCCCCCTCGCCCTCCGAGCAGAGTGCCGTTCGAGTTCCAACGAACGTTCCGTGACACAACGACGTGACACACGTCCGTGACACGCGCCGCACCGCGTCGCGATGACGCCCGCGAGCGACGACCTCGACGTCGCGACCCCGATGGTCCCCCCGGGGAGCGCCCACCACAAGTCCACCACGTCGCGCGGCGCGGGGAACGGGAAGGTCAAGCGCCTGGACTCGTACTCGCTCGGGGACGACGTCGACGACAACCTCCAGCGCGTGGACGCGATGTGGGCGGCGGAATCCCCGCTGCACGTGGAGTGGCGCGAGGGGACGCCGAAGACGGGGCCGTTCGCGCCGCTGTTCGGCGCCGTACTCGCGCTCGTCGCGTCCGCGAGGGTGTACTTCATGTTCCTCGTCACCGTGGAGTCGATACTCGTCTCCGCGCTCTCCGTCGCGAGCGTGCTGCTGTTCTCGTTGTATAAAGTGCACGGCAACAGGTTAGCCGTCGACGTCAGCTGGGCGTTCATCTCGTTCGCGATCGTGTTCCCGCTGACGAACTCCCTGAACGAGGCGTTCCGCCGACGCGAGGAAGCGCTCAGGATGATCGGCGAGGTGAAAGCGTACCTGCTGTCGTACTACCAAGGACACCGGGACTGGGACTGGGGCGCGAACGGCCGAGGGAAACTGCCGGCGGGGCATCTCTCGCAAGTGCGGTACGTCGTCGCGCAGCTCGTCGTGGACATGAGGGACGTCCTCACCGCGCCGAACACGACGCGGCAGGAGCACTTCCACACGGAGTGGGGGCGACGGCAGAGGATGAAGATGGCGACCATCTACCGAGAGATCAACCAGCGGATCGCGTCGCATTTCGATAAGATCTCCCACGCCGTCGAGGAGCTCAAATACGGCGGCATGCCCGGCAACGAGAGCTCGCGGTTGCGTCAGTACGTCACGCTCACGATGTGCGCGTGGGAGAAGCTCAAGTTCATAAAGAAGTACCGCACCCCGATCGCGACGAGGGCGTTCGCGCGCGTGTACATCTTCTTGCACCCGATATTCTGGGGTCCCTACTACGCGAGGCTCGTCGAGCAGATGGTCGGCGACGACGACGCGTCCGCGGGCGCGTCTTCGCCGAGCGCGTCGCTCGTGGTGTGGGCGAACGTGTACGCGTGCACGCTCGCGGTGCTCACCTCGCTCGCGATGATGGGTCTGTTTAACGTTCGGTATAACATGGAGGATCCGTTCTGCACGGACGTCAGAACGGGGGGGGGGGAGATGGGCGGCGGCGGCGGCGCGGAGGCGGCGGGGGAGAAGGGGGGCGCGTCGACGCGGTCGGACCGGTCGTCGCGCGCCGTCGGCGCGTCGCAGCACATCAGCAAAGGCGGGATGGACTTGATCCACGTGAATCAAGAGTTCGCGGAGCTCATGGAGTGCGTCATGAAGGAAGCCACGGACGCGGGCGCGAACCCGTGCGGCGGCGGGCCGACCGCGAGGGTGTGGCCCGTGCCGGAACTCTCGAAGCTCGCGCACGTGACGTTCGCCGCGGGCGTGGACGTGACTCGAATCGCGGGGGACGTGGACAGGCAAGCGCGCTGATCTGATCCGCTCGACGATTTGAATTGAACCTGGACGCGACTAGTAGCATCTCTAGCTAGAGTAAGTTGCGACACAGCACGCGCACGACGACCGCGCGAGGCCTCATCCGCCGATCGCCCTCGCGGCCTTCTTCGCCGCGTTGGCTCCTCCTCCCCTCCCACCGTACAAAGCGTACGCCGCGAGCCCGGCGGTGGCGACGCACAGACTCCCCCACGTCGCCGCGTAGTTGACGTGATCGCTCGGACTCACCTTGAACGCCCTGACGTCCGCGAGCGCGACCGGCGCCGGGTACGACGTCGGCGCGGCCGTCCCTCGGTCGGCGTCGCCGTCGTGCGCGACCTGCGCCAGCGGCGTATCTTCCGGCAGCTTCAGGTGACGCAAAATCGCGGGGAGGTCGACCCAGTGCCACTCGTTCTTCTCCGGCGAGTTCGTCGGCGTGAAATACCCGGGGGTCTCCCCCGCGCGCGTCACCCCAGAGGTTTTCAAGCACGTCCCGCCCTTGGGCTCCTCCCAGTCCGTCGGGACCCACCCGCGGTTGACGAGGACGACGGGCGCGCCCCGCGGCGACCTCGGACGCATCGCGGTGAGGACCACGCTTCCGGGCATCGGGGAGCCGTACACCGACCGCGTCCTCGGCGCGATGTGGACCGTCTTCGACGTCTCCAGCGTCCCCTCGAGCGCGATCGGGGCGTACTCCTTCGGTTTCTCCCCGCGCCTCGCGAGGTCCGCGAGGTCGCGCGACGTTAGCGGCGGCGCCGCGAGCGCGGCGTCGCGCGCGTCGATCGCGGTCTTCTTCAGCTCGTACCGGTCGAGCTGCCACTTGCACAGGAACGCGCAGACGACGGACGGGGACGCGATCGCGGCGACGCTGAGCCACGAGCGACCGCCGCCGTCTTTGGACGTGGACGCGCCCGTCGGCGCGTTCCGAGGCGCGGCGGCGACCCCCGCGAACCCGCGCGCGTCGATCCCGCCCGCGCGGTTCGGGGGCGAGATCTTCGGACGAGGGGCGAAGATGGGGGCGAGGGTGCCGACTGAGGGTGCCGCGCGAGACGCGCCGATCGCGGACGACGCGGACGCTCTCGCCGCGACCGCGAGGGTTGCGACGCGCGCGGCCCTGCGCGACATCCTCGCCGCGAACCCGACTTGGCGTTCGAAACCTCCGCGCGGTCGTCTCGCGCGCGGGCGACGATGCCGCGACGCGGGCGAGATCTATCGCGACTCGAACTCTAACGTCGACGACCAAAAAAAAACATGATCGATCACTCATCCCGGCGCGCCCGTCCTGTCGCCGGCGCGCGCGCTCCCGCGATGGACAGCCTCCGCGTTCCCGAGCTGTTCGGCGTGCGCGGCAAGAACGTCCTCGTGACCGGCGGCGCGCGCGGGATCGGGCTCATGATCGCGTCCGGTTTCGTCGCGAACGGCGCGGACGTGTACATCGCGTCGCGCGACGCCGCCGCGTGCGACGACGTCGCGACGAAGCTCACCGCGTCGGGCCCGGGGACGTGCGTCGCCCTCGGCTCCGCGGACTTGTCCACGGAGGAGGGCTGCGCCGCGCTCGCGCGCGCGTTCCGCGAGAAGACCGACGCGGGCGCGCTGCACGTCCTCGTGAACAACTCGGGGACGTCGTGGGGCGCGCCGATGCGCGCGCACGGCGAGAAGGGGTGGGACAAGACGTACGACCTGAACGTCAAGGGCGTCTTCTTCCTGACCCGAGAGCTCCTCCCCGCGCTCGACGCGGGCTCGAGAGAGGACGACCCCGCGCGGGTGATCAACGTCGGCTCCACGGCTGGTCTGCGCCCGCAGGTGTTCCCGACGTTCTCGTACGACGCGAGCAAGGCGGCGGCGCATCACCTGACGAAAAAACTCGCGGACGAGCTCGCGGACCGCCGCGCCGAGGGCGGCGCGTCGATCACCGTGAACGCGATCGCGCCGGGGTACGTCCCGAGCCGCATGAGTCAGCAGTTGGCGACGTACGAGGAGGCGAAGGATGTGCTGAAGGGGGGCATACCGCTGCGGCGGCGCGGGAACGAGAAGGACATGGCTGGCGCGGCGCTCTACCTCGCGAGCGCCGCGGGGGCCTGGGTCACCGGCGTCGTGCTGCCCGTCGACGGAGGATTCCTCGCGAAGCTGTGATCGTCTCGTCTCGCGTCGTACTGTAGACTCTAGTGCCTAGCTATCGTTAATCGTATCGTGACCTCGTCGAGTCGACGCTCGTCACCTTCTGTCACCTTCTGCCGCGACCGCGTCCGCCGCCGCCGCGGCCGCCGCCGCCGCGGCCGCCGCCGCCTCTCTTCCCCATGATGGTCATCAACCGCGCGTCGTCGTCGCCGTCGCCGTCCCGGTTCCGCTTCTTCCCGCCGCCCTTCTCGTCCGCCTCGCGAATCTGCTGCAGCGCGATCCTCTGCGCCTCGTTCACGCGCTCGTGCATGAGAAGCACGGCCTCCTCCGGCGCGGGGTACGCGTCGAGTTTTTTGTTGATGAGCCGTTCGATCTTCTGGTACAACTCCACGTCGTACTGCGTCACGAGCGTGATCGCGAGGCCGCTCCTGCCCGCGCGCGCGGTCCGTCCCACTCTGTGCACGTAGTCTTTGCTGTTCTGCGGGACGTCGAAGTTGATGACGACGTCCACGGCGGGGATGTCGAGCCCGCGCGACGCGACGTCGGTGGCGACCAAGACGTTTCGCTCGCCCGCCTTGAACTTGTTCAACGCGCCCAAGCGCTTCGGCTGCGACATCTGTCCGTGAATCGGAATCGCGCCGAACCCCAAGTTCCTCGCCACGAGCGCGAGCTTCCGAGTCTGGTCGCACGTCCGCGTGAAGACCATCATCGTGCTCGCGCTGAGCTCGTTGAACAGGTAGCACGCGTAACAGTCTTTGTGCTTCGCCGGGACGAACAGGTACTGTTGCTTCAGCGAGTCCACGGTGCTGTACTTCGCGCTGACTTCCACCTTGACCGGGTTCCGCAGGCACGCGCGCTGGAGCTTCGCCACCTTGCTCGTCATCGTCGCGCTGAACAGCTGCGTCCTTCTGTCGCGCGGGATCACCTTGAGGATCTGGTCGATCTCCTGCTCGAAGTCGAGGTTCAGCAGTCGGTCCGCCTCGTCCAGGCACAGCACCTGGAGCTGCTTCAGGCCGAACCCCTTCGTGTTCGTCAGGTGGTCGACGACTCTGCCCGGGGTGCCGACGACGACGTGCGGGCGCTTCCCGAGCTGGATGCTCTGCGCCATCATGTCGACGCCGCCGACGAGCACCGCGCACTTGACGCCGATGCCGGCGCCGAGCGCCTCGAACTGCTCCGAGATTTGTATCGCGAGTTCGCGCGTTGGGGAGAGCACGAGCGCGAAGAACGCCTGGGGTTTGTCCAGGAGCTCTTGGAGGATCGGCAGCGCGAACGCGCCGGTCTTCCCGCTGCCCGTCTGCGCGAGGCCGATGACGTCTTTCCCTTGAAGCGCCTGCGGGATGGACGCCCGCTGGATTTCCGAGGGATCCTTCCATCCGAGGTCCGCCGCCGCGGTCGCGAGCTCCTCGCACACGCCGAGCGCGGTGAACGCCTCGACCGCGGCGGTCTTCTCCGTTGCCGTCAGCGCGCTCGCCATCGCGGCTGGGGTGGCGTGGCGTTCGAGTCTCCGTGCGCGCGAGGGATGCGACTCGTAGCCGCCGAAACGTCATCAGATTGCGGCGCCGACTTTTTTTTTCCCGCCGACCGCCGATTGCCGATCCGAGATCTTGCAGTTTTCGGCGCGCGATCGGCGCGGGCGTGGACGTGCCCACGAGGCGACCGCGAGCGCGATGGCGTCCACGGTGCACTACAAGTTCAAGTCGCAGAAGGACTACGACTCCGTGAACTTCGACGGGATGTTCATCTCCGTCGGCGACCTGAAGAGCGCGATCGTGGACAAGAAAGGATTGGGCCGCGACCAAGCGTGCGAGCTGCTCCTGACGAACGCGCAGACGGACGAAGGTGCGCCTCTCTCCTTCGCGACGCCGCGCGATCGCTCTCCGCGGACGCCGCGCGACGAAACGAACGCCTGACCATCCCTCCCCCTCGTTCCCCGACGCAGACTACGCCGACGACGCGGTTCTCGTGTGGAAAAACACGTCCGTGATCGTGAAGCGCGTGCCGTCGCTTCGGTTAAACTCCGTCGGGACGGAGACGGGGAGCACGACGCAGAAACAGGTCGTGTACGTGCGCCCGCCGGACGAGGCGACCCTGCGCGAGCAGCCGCGGATGCCGCGGCGGCAGTACCCGCCGCAGCACTCGATGACGTGGACAGCCCCGGGGGTCGGCGGCGCGGACGCCGCGGCGGCTCCCGACGCCGCCGTGGACTCGTCCATCGCCGCGCTCGTCAGCGGCGCGGCGTCCGCGTGGGAGTCGGAGAAGACCGCCGCGTACGAGGCCGGGCGCGCGGGCAGAGGCGGGAGAGGCGGGAGAGGCGACGGCGGCGGGAGAGGCATGGGCCGAGGCGGAGGGAGAGGCGACATGGGCGGGCCGCCGCCGCCAGGGTACGTCTGCTTCCGATGCAGCGTCCCCGGGCACTGGATCCAGAACTGTCCCACGAACGGGGACGCGCAGACGGACGTGATTCGCATGAAGACCGCGTACGGGATCCCGCAGAACCGCTTGGAGCACTCGGAGACGGGCGTGCTCGTCGCGCCGACCGGGGAGAGCAGCGAACTCGTCGCGGACGACGACGAGTTTTCGCGCATGATGGGGTTTCTGACGGACCGGGAGAAGAAGAACGACGCCCCCGCGCTGCCCGCGCCCGGGGACGAGAACGGCGACGGCGGTGGCGCCGTCGAGGCGCTGCCCGCGCCCGGGGACGAGGGGAAAGAAGGCGGCGACGGCGGCGAACCGGGGACGGACGCGGCGGAGCCAGCGACGGCGGGGGACGGCGACGGCGGCGACGCGGGGGGAGGCGACGCCGACGGAGGCGACGGCGCGGCCCCGCCGCTGCCTCCCGGGGCGCCCCCGCCCGACGCGCAGATGCGCGGGCCTATGATGGGCCGAGGCGGCCCGATGATGGGGCGCGGGATGGGAGGCATGGGAATGGGCATGGGCATGGGCATGGGCATGGGAGGCATGGGCATGCCGGGCATGATGGGGATGATGGGCATGCCCGGGATGATGGGGATGCCCGGGATGATGGGCATGGGAATGCCCGGGATGATGGGGATGGGGATGCCCGGGATGATGGGGATGGGGATGGGGATGGGCGGTCCCGGGGGAGGGCGAGGCCGCGGCCGCGGCGGCGCGCAGCAAGAGAAAGCGCCCACCGGAGTCGGAGAGGTCACCAGGAAGGTCGTCATCCGCAGGCGCAAAAACGGCCCCACCGGCGGCGGAGGCAGAAGGGAGGATAGCCCCGAGAAGGAACGCCGTGATAGCCCCGAGAAGGAAGGCGGCGATGGCGACGGCGGCGGCGACGGCGACGGCGAGGAAAAGAAAGAACAGGACGGCAACCACGACGACGACGGGAGACGCGGTCGAGACGACGACGACGACGGCGACGGGTCCGATTCCGAGGGCCACCACCGAAGGCGCGGGTCGAGAAAAGAGAGAGACGACGACGCCGTGGAGGATAAGGACGGCGGCGACGACGACAGAGACGGCGGCGACCGCGACAAGGACGAACGTCCCGCGCCCGTGGTGCGCCGCGTTGTCGTCGCCCGGCCGAGAAGCGGCAAGGGTTCCGGCGGCGGCGGCGACGGCGGGAGAGGACGCGACCAGGACCGCGACCGCGACGGACCGAGACGCGTCGTCGTCGTTCGGAAACGAGGACGAGACGGCGGCGGCGGCGCGGGGGGGGG
>MDSW01113287.1_pt1 | contig 24950 bp, 23 predicted proteins | sample 811171 | NCBI WGS metagenome assembly MDSW01 (sample SAMN05326641, study PRJNA326480) | marine metagenome | isolation source: seawater | place: Atlantic Ocean: North West | collected 2012 | reverse complement strand
TGGGCAGTGTCCCGAGAGGGAGTGAGCTTTTCGACCGACCGGGACACTGCCCGCCCGGGAGGTTCGGTTAGCGCGAACAAAAACGACCAAAATCCTGCGAGCCAAGCCGAGCCAAGCCGAGCCAAGCCGAGCCAAGCCGGCTCTATGACCGACCGGGATACTGCCCGCCCGGGAGGTTCGATTAGATCGAACAATACCCCAAAGGGAGTGTGCTTTCCGGTCGCCGGGAGATCAGCCCACGCGGGGGCGGCAGTGCACCCGGGCGTATGCAGTCCCGGCTCGAAAATACCGCGCGGCAGGGGCCTGCGGACATGGCTCCGTTCCGTGCAAGGGTGTACAATCGGGACAGGTTTTTACAACAACAAACGGAGAGTTCAATGGAAGCCGCAATCGAGTTCATTTTCCGCTGGGCGCACGTCCTGTTCGGTATCACCTGGATAGGGATGCTCTACTACTTCAACTTCGTGCAGACCGAATACTTCAAGGAAGCCGAGAAGGAAGCCGCGCTGCCAGACGCCAAGGCCAAGCTGGCGCCGCGCGCGCTGTGGTGGTTCCGCTGGGGCGCGATGTTTACGTTCCTCACCGGCCTGTACCTGATCTACAGCATCGGCGCGCACAACAGCCTGGCAGGCAACTATCCGGTGATCTGGATGGGCGCCCTGGCCGGCATCTTCATGTTCCTCAACGTGTGGCTGATCATCTGGCCGAACCAGCAGATCGTGCTCGGGCTGAACGGCAAGACCGGCGACGGCCCCGCGGCGGCGGCCAAGGCGGGCCTGGCCTCGCGTACCAACACGCTGTTCTCCGGCCCCATGCTGTTCGGCATGCTGGGTTCCAAGCACCTGTATATCCAGGACCCGGGTGGTGTGGGTTTCTGGGCCAGTGTCGTGCTCATCCTCGCGCTGGAAGCGAACGCGCTGTTCGGCAAGACCGGGCCGATGACCTCGGTCAAGGGCGTCATCCACTGCAGTATTGCCCTGACCGCCGTCATCTGGGCGCTGCTCGCGTTCCTGTAACAGGGAAAATTGCCAGATCAAAGCCGGGGTTTCCCCGGCTTTTTTCGTTCAGGGTGGCGCAGCGCTATGTATAATGCGCGAAGCGCTCCAAGACAGGTCCGCACATGGCACAGGACGATCTCGAACACATCCCCTCCATTGTCCCCACCCGCGACGGGGCGCCCGGCGCTGGCAAGCGGCGCGGGCCGGCGGATCGCCGTGGCGGCGGCAAGCCGCCCTCCGGCGGGTCGGGCATTCTCGCGCGCCTGTTCATCACCGTGTCGCTGGTGGTCGCCGCGGTGGCCTGTGCCTGGGCCTGGCAGTTGCAAATGGAACTGCAGCAGGCGGACACGCGCATGGCGGACTACGCCGGGCGCATCGGCGACCTCGAGGCGCGCCTGTCGGATACCGACGAGGGCATGACCCAGAATGCCGCCGCCCAGGCGGTGAAACTCAGGGAACTGGATTCGGAGGTGCGCAAGCTCTGGGACAACGTGTGGAAGAAGTCCAAGGCCAGGCTGGAAAAACTCGAAGCCAGCAGCGCCAGCCACGGCAAGAGTATCCAGTCCATGCAGGCCAGCCTGTCGGATGTCGAGAGCGGATTCGAGAGTGCCGCGGCGGATATCGCCAAACTGAAGAGCGTCGCCGGTGACCTGTCGCGCCTGATGGCCAGCGCCAGGGCCAACCAGGCGGAGGTCGAACGTGTCGCCGATGCGCTCAACCGCGTCGACCTGGAACTGGCCAAGCTGGCAAAGCGTGTACAGGGCAACGAGGAGTGGGTCGGTTCCATCAACGCATTCCGCCGGCAGATCAACGCCAGCCTGACCGACCTGCAGGCCAGCGTGCGCGCCTTGCAGGCGGCGCCCTAGCGGCGCGCCTCCAGCCCGGCTTAGACCCCCCGCTGCGGGGGTGTATAATAGCGCTCCGTTTTTTTCCGGCGCCCCCCAGAAGGACCCCACCATGACTGTCATTCGCCAGGACGACTTTATCGCCAGCGTCGCCGACGCCCTGCAGTTCATCTCCTACTACCACCCGCTGGACTTCGTGCGCGCGGTGAACGAGGCCTACGAGCGCGAGCAGAATCCCGCCGCCCGCGACGCCATGGCCCAGATTCTCATCAATTCCCGCATGTGCGCCCAGGGACACCGGCCCATCTGCCAGGATACCGGCATCGTCACGGTATTTTTGAAGATCGGTATGCAGGTCACCTGGGACGCCGACATGTCCGTGGCGGACATGGTCAACGAGGGCGTGCGCAGGGCCTACCTGCACCCGGACAACGTGCTGCGCGCCTCGATCCTCGACGACCCCGCCGGCGCGCGCAGGAACACCCGCGACAACACCCCGGCGGTGATCCACATGGAGGTGGTGGCGGGCGATACCGTGGACGTGCAGGTCGCGGCCAAGGGTGGCGGTTCCGAGAACAAGTCCAAGCTGGCCATGCTCAACCCCTCGGACAGTATCGTCGACTGGGTGGTCAAGACCGTCCCCACCATGGGCGCCGGCTGGTGCCCGCCGGGTATGCTCGGTATCGGCATCGGTGGCACCGCCGAGAAGGCGGCGGTGCTGGCCAAGGAATCCCTGATGGACCCCATCGATATCCACGAGCTGCGCAAGCGCGGGCCCGCCACTCGCGTCGAGGAATTGCGCCTGGAGATCATGGAGGCGGTGAATCGCCTGGGTATCGGCGCCCAGGGCCTGGGCGGGTTGACCACCGTGCTGGACGTGAAGATCCGGGATTACCCGACCCACGCGGCCTCCCTGCCAGTGGCCATGATCCCCAACTGCGCCGCTACGCGTCACGCGCATTTCGTCCTCGACGGCTCCGGGCCAGCGCTGCAGACTCCGCCGGATATCGACGACTGGCCGGACATCACCTGGGAGGTCGGCGCGGACGTGCGCCGTGTCAACCTCAATACGGTCACGCCGCAGGAGGCCGCCAGCTGGCAGCCGGGCGACACCCTGCTGCTGTCGGGCAAGATGCTCACGGGCCGCGACGCCGCACACAAGAAGATGAAAGAGCTGATCGAGAGCGGCGAGGGACTGCCCGACGGGGTGGATCTCAAGGGCCGCTTCATCTACTACGTCGGCCCGGTGGACCCGGTGGGCGACGAGGTCATGGGGCCGGCCGGCCCGACCACTGCCACGCGCATGGACAAGTTCACCGACTTCATCCTCGAGCACACCGGCCTGCTGGGCATGATCGGCAAGGCCGAGCGCGGGCCGGTGGGTATCGAGGCCATCAGGAAACACCAGGCGGTGTACCTGATGGCGGTGGGCGGCGCCGCCTACCTGGTGTCCAAGGCAATCACCGCTGCGCGCGTGGTGGCCTTCGAGGAACTGGGCATGGAGGCTATTTACGAGTTCGAGGTGAAGGACATGCCGGTCAGCGTCGCGGTGGATACCCGCGGCACCTCGGTGCACGAAACCGGCCCGAAAACCTGGCAGGCGAAAATCGAAGAGCAGGCGCTGGACGTTGTCTAGCGCCGGGACCTTTTACTGGCAAGACTACGAAACCTTCGGCACCGACCCGGCCCGCGACCGGCCGGTGCAGTTCGCCGGCCTGCGCACCGATGCGCAGCTGAACGTCATCGGCGAGCCGCTGGTCGTCTACTGCCGCCCCGCCAACGACTTCCTGCCGCATCCGCGGGCCTGCCTGGTCACCGGCATCACCCCACAGCAGGCGCTGGCCAAGGGCGTGCCCGAATGCGAGTTCATCGCCCGCATCCATGCCGAGCTGGCCGCCCCCGGCACCTGTGGGGTGGGTTACAACTCCATCCGCTTTGACGACGAGGTGACGCGCTACACCCTGTACCGCAATTTCTTCGATCCCTACGCCCGCGAGTACCGCGACGGCAATTCGCGCTGGGACATCATCGACATGCTGCGCACCGCCTACGCCCTGCGCCCGCAGGGGATTGAGTGGCCCCGGCGTGCGGACGGCCAGCCCAGTTTCCGCCTGGAGGACCTGACCGCCGCCAACGGCATCGGCCACCAGCAGGCCCACGACGCCCTCGCCGACGTCGAGGCGACCATCGCCGTGGCGCGCCTGGTGCGCGAGCGCCAGCCGCGGCTCTACGAACATCTGAGCACACACCGCGACAAGCGTTCCGTCGCCGCCATGCTGGACATCCAGGGCATGCAGCCGGTGCTGCACGTCTCGGGGATGTTCGGCGCCAGCCGTCACAATATCGCCCTGATCGTGCCGCTGGCCAGGCACCCGGTGAACAAGAACGAAATCATCTGCTACGACCTGTCGGAGGACCCGCAGCCGCTGTTCGACCTGGACGCGGAGCAGTTGCGCGCGCTGCTGTATACGCGCGGCGACGAACTGCCCGAGGGCGCGCGCCGGCCCGGCCTGAAATCGGTGCACCTGAACAAGTGCCCGGTGCTGCTGACGCCGAAAATGGCCCAGGGCGAAACCGCCGAGCGGCTGGGGCTGGACGGCGCGCGCTGCCGCGCGCACCTGGCGGCCTTGCGCGACTACCGCGGCCGCGACGCCGCGGCCTTCGAGGGCAAGATGCAGGCCGTCACGCAGCGCGAGTTCGCGCCCTCTGGCGACCCGGACACAATGCTCTACGACGGCTTTTTTCCCGACGCCGACCGCCGCCTGATGGACGTGGTGCGCGCCAGCAGCGCAGAGGAGCTGGCCGGCGGCAGTTTCGTGTTCGAGGACCCGCGCCTGCCCGAGATGCTGTTTCGCTACCGCGCGCGCAATTTCCCCGACAGCCTGTCGCCGGGCGAGCGCGCCCAGTGGGAGGAGTACCGCTTTGCCCGCCTGACCGAGCCGGACGCCGGCGCCAGCCTGTGCATGGAGGCATTCCAGGCCGAGGTGGAATCGCTGCTGGCCGCGCCGGACCTGGCCGCCGCGCAGCGGCGCATCCTCGAGGATCTGCTGGCCTACGCGGACCTGCTGCTGGCCTGAGGCGCAGCCGGGTTTTTTCACGGTAATTCGCCCATGGGCACCCCTGGTCGGCGCCCTTATAATGAACGGCGCCGGTGCCCGTGGCCCGGCGGCAACCCCAGGAGTCAGGTATTCGTGCAGTTTCCAGGCAGTCACATCCTCTCTATCCAGCAGTTCGAGCGTGCGGACGTGGAGCGTATCTTTGCGGTCGCCGACGCCATGGCGCCCTACGCGCAGCGCGAAAAGGTCACGCGTGTGCTGGACGGCGCGATCCTCGGGTCCATGTTTTTCGAGCCCAGCACGCGTACCCGGGTCAGTTTCGGCAGCGCCTTCAACCTGCTTGGCGGGGAGGTGCGCGAGACGACCGGTTTCGAGAACTCCGCCATCGCCAAGGGCGAGTCGCTGTACGATACCGCGCGGGTGCTCAGCGGCTACTCGGATGTCATCGCCATGCGCCACCCGGCGGAGGGCTCGGTGGCGGAGTTCGCCGCGGCCAGCCGGGTGCCGGTCATCAACGGCGGCGACGGCAGCAACGAGCACCCCAGCCAGGCGCTGCTGGACCTGTACACCATCCGCAGCGAGATCGCCACGCGCGGCCGCGGCCTGGAACAGTTGCGCATCGCCATGGTGGGCGACCTGCGCTACGGCCGCACCGTGCACTCACTGTGCAAGCTGCTGCGCCTGTTCCAGGGCGTGCAGGTGGTGCTGGTGTCGCCCGAGGCCCTGCGTATGCCGGGAGAGATCGTCGAGGACCTGCGCGCGACGGGCCACGAGGTGCTCGAGTCGGACCAGCTAGAGGCCAGTATCGCGCACGTCGATATCGTCTACTCGACACGTATCCAGGAGGAGCGCTTCAGCAGCCAGGAAGAGGCGGACCTGTACCGCGGCCGCTTCCGCCTGAACCAGAACATCTACACCCACCACTGCGAACCGAACACCGTCATCATGCACCCGCTGCCGCGGGATTCGCGGGAAAACGCCCGTGAACTGGACGACGATCTCAACGACAATCCCAACCTGGCCATCTTCCGCCAGACCGATAACGGCATGCTGGTGCGCATGGCCCTGTTCGCCCTGATCCTCGACGTGGTGGACCAGGTCGATCGGCACGCGCGCGCCGTCAGCTGGTACACGGGCGGGCGCTTCTGATGGCACGGCAATTGCGCTTTGGCGCCGGCGATGTGCGCGTGCTGGAAGACCGCGAGGTCTGGTCCGGCCACTACGCCATGCGCCGCCTGCGCCTGCAGTACCGCAGCTTCAGCGGCGGCTGGAACGACCCGGTCACGCGCGAGGTCTTCGAGCGCGGCGACGCCGTGGGCGTGCTGCCCTGGCACCCGGCCTCTGACACCCTGGTGATGGTGGAGCAGTTTCGCGCCGGCGCCCTGCGCGGCGACGCCAGCCCCTGGATGCTGGAACTGGTGGCCGGTGTGGTCGAGGCGGGGGAGAGCGACGCCCAGGTGGCCGGGCGCGAGGCCATGGAGGAGGCCGCCTGCGAACTGGCCGAACTGGTGCCCATCGCCACGGTTTTCCCCAGCGCCGGCGCCTGCAGCGAGCAGGTGCGCCTGTACTGTGCGCGCGTCGCCGACTTGCCGCCGGGCGGCGTGCACGGCGTGGCCGAGGAGGGGGAGGATATTCTCGTGCACGCGGTGCCCCGGCGCGAGGCCCTGGAGCTGCTGGCTCGCGACGAGGTGCCCAACGGGCATACCCTGATCGCCCTGCAGTGGCTGCAGCTGCACGGCGACGCGTTACTGCGACGCTGGACCTGAGGGACCGACCGGCGCCCATGGCAGACAGCGAAGCAGCGGTTTCCGTCCAGTCCGGACCCGGGTTGTTGCGTTCCAGCGCGGTGGTCGGCGCGGTGACGATGTTGTCGCGCATCATGGGCCTGGTGCGCGACATGGTCATTCTCGCGGTGTTCGGCGCCAGCGGCGGGCCGCAGACCGACGCCTTCATCGTCGCCTTCAAGATTCCCAACTTCCTGCGCCGGCTGTTCGCCGAGGGGGCCTTTTCCCAGGCCTTCGTGCCGGTGCTGGCGGACTACAAGGAGGAGGGCAGCCTGGTCGCCATCCAGGGCTTTATCAACCGGGTCGCGGGCATGCTCGGCGGCACGCTGGCCCTGCTCACCGTGGTGACCGTGCTCGCGGCGCCGCTGGTCGCCGCCGTCTTTGCACCGGGGTTCGTCGGCCAGCCGGACAAGTTCCGCATGACCAGCGAGATGATACGCATCACCTTTCCCTACCTGATGCTGATTTCCATGACCGGCTTCTGCGGCGCTATCCTCAACAGTTATGGCCGCTTCGCCGTGCCCGCGTTCACCCCGATACTGCTCAACCTGTCGCTGATCGGCGCCGCGCTGGTCGCCGCCCCCTGGTTCGAGGAGCCGGTGTTCGCACTGGCCTGGGGCGTTTTTCTCGCCGGGGTGGTGCAGCTGCTGTTCCAGCTGCCCTCGCTGTACCGCCTGGACCTGGTGCCGCGGCCCGTGTGGGACAGCCGCGACGAGGGCGTGCGGCGCATCCTCAAGCTCATGGTGCCGGCGCTGTTCGGCGTCTCGGTCAGCCAGATCAACCTGCTGCTGGACACCGTGCTGGCGTCCTTCCTGCCCACCGGCAGCGTGTCCTGGCTTTATATGTCCGACCGGCTGGCCGAGCTGCCGCTGGGGGTGTTCGGCATCGCCATCGCCACCGTGATCCTGCCCAACCTGTCCGCCCACCGGGCGGCGGCCAGGGAGGAGCGTTTCAGCCTGACCCTGGACTGGGCGCTGCGCATGGTCCTGTTGATCGGCGTGCCCGCCGCGGCGGCCCTGGTGCTGCTCGCCGAGCCCATCCTCATCACCCTGTTCCAGAACGGCGCCATGACCCCGGCCGACGTGGAGATGGCGGCCCTGAGCCTGCGCGCCTACAGCCTGGGCCTGGTGGCCTTCATGCTGGTCAAGGTGCTGGCGCCGGGCTACTACGCGCGCCAGGACACGGCCACCCCGGTCAAGATCGGCATCATCGCGATGGTGGCGAACATGGTGATGAACCTCGTCTTCGTGCTGCCGCTGATGTACCTGTGGAATATCGGCCACCTGGGCCTGGCCCTGGCCACCAGCCTGGCGGCCTGGATCAATGCCGGCCTGCTGCTGCGCGGCCTGCAGCGCGAGCGTGTCTACCGCGTCCAGCCCGGCTGGGCCGTGCACGGCTCGCGCCTGCTGCTGGCGACCGTGGCCATGTGCCTGGCGGTGTGGCTGCTGGTGCCCCCGGTGGCGGACTGGGTGGCCTGGTCCTGGCGCCAGCGCGCCCTGAGCATGCTGCTGCTCAGTCTCGCCGGGCTGTCCGTCTACCTGCTGGTTCACCTCGCCCTGGGCAGCCGGCCACGGCACCTGCGCTCCCCGTCGGCGGGGTGAAAGGCGTCCGCGCGGCCGCAGGCGGCGGCCCCGGGGCGATAGGCTACGGGCCCTGTTTTCGCTATACTTCGACGTTTGGTTGGCCGGGCTACCTCACTGCATGGAACTGATTCGTGGGCTGCACAACCTGCGGCCCAGGCACCACGGTTGCGTCGCGACTATCGGGGCCTTCGACGGCGTGCACCGCGGCCACCAGGCGGTCATCGGGCACTTGCTGGACAAGGCCGCCGAGTTGCAACTGCCCGCGCTGGTGATCGTCTTCGAGCCGTTGCCGCGGGAGTTTTTTGCGCCGGTGGAGGCGCCGGCGCGGATCATGAGTTTCGCCGAGAAATATCGCGCGCTGGAGGCGCTGGGCGTGGACCGCCTGCTGCGCATCCGTTTCAATGACCAGTTGCGCGCGATGACGGCGCAGCGCTTCGTCGACGAGATTTTCGTCGCGGCGCTGGGCGTGCGCTACGTGGTGCTGGGGGATGATTTCCGCTTCGGCGCGGACCGCCAGGGCGATATCGAGTTCATTCGCGAGCAGGGCCGGCGCTACGGTTACGAGGCCCGGCCCACCGCCACGGTGACCGCGGACGGCGAGCGGGTCAGCAGTACGCGCATTCGCCAGGCCCTGGAGCGGGCGGATTTTGCCACCGCCGAGTGCCTGCTGGGGCGGCCCTACAGCATTGGCGGGCGGGTCGTCGTCGGCCGCCAGTTGGGGCGTGAAATGGGCACGCCGACGGCGAACCTGGACCTGCGCCGCCTGCGCGCCCCGGTATCCGGGGTGTTTGCGGTGGAAGTGAACGGCGCGGGCCTGCGGGCGGCGCACGGGGTGGCCAATGTCGGTGTGCGGCCCACGGTCGACGACAGTATCAAGGCAAACCTGGAGGTGCATCTGCTGGACCGTGAACTGGACCTGTACGGCGCACGTATCGAGGTGACCTTTCGGCACAAGTTGCGCGACGAACAGAAGTTCGACTCGATCGATGAATTGCGCAAGCAGATTGCGTGTGACAAGGACAATGCCCGGCGCTGGTTTGCGGCGCAGGCGGGCGAACAGCAGTACTAAGCGGCATTTATGAGTGATTACAAGGACACCCTGAACCTGCCCGCCACGGATTTTCCGATGAAGGCCAGCCTGGCCCAGCGGGAACCGGCGCGGCTCAAGCGCTGGCAGGACATGGACCTGTACGGCATGATCCGGCGCGAGCGCGCCGGCCGGGACAAGTTCATCCTGCACGACGGTCCTCCCTACGCCAACGGCGACCTGCACGTCGGCCACGCGGTGAACAAGATCCTCAAGGACATCATCGTCAAGGCGAGAAGCCTGGACGGCTACGACGCGCCCTACGTGCCGGGCTGGGACTGCCACGGCCTGCCCATCGAACTCAATGTCGAGAAGAAGGTGGGCAAGCCGGGCGTGAAAATCAGCGCCGCCGGGTTCCGCCAGAAGTGCCGCGACTACGCGCGCCGCCAGATCGACGGCCAGCGCGAGGATTTCGTGCGCATGGGTGTGATAGGCGACTGGTCCGATCCCTACCTGACCATGGACTACCGCTTCGAGGCGAATATCGTCCGCGCCCTGGCGCGCATCGTCGCCAACGGCCACCTGTTGCAGGGCTTCAAGCCGGTGCACTGGTGTGTGGACTGCGGTTCGGCGCTGGCCGAGGCGGAGGTGGAGTACCAGGACAAGCTGTCACCGGCGATCGACGTGGCCTTCGTCGCCGTGGACCCGGCGGCGATCAGCGCCGCCTGCGGCAGCGATTACAGCGGCGAGATCGCCATCCCCATCTGGACCACGACGCCCTGGACCCTGCCGGCGAACCGCGCGGTGAGTCTGCACCCGGACCTCGAGTACGTGCTGCTGCAGGGCGCCGACGGTGGGCGCGCCCTGCTGCTGGCGGCGGACCTGGCCGCGGACTGCGCGGCGCGCTACGGCCTGGGCGAGACCCGGGAGCTGGGCCGCTGTCGCGGCGCGGCGCTGGAGCACAAGCTACTGCAGCACTGCTTCCTCGACCGGCAGGTGCCGGTGATTCTGGGTGAGCATGTCACCACCGAGACCGGTACCGGCGCCGTGCACACCGCCCCCGGCCACGGCCAGGACGATTTCGTGGTCGGCCAGCGCTACGGCCTGGAGGTGGAAAACCCGGTGGGCGGCAACGGCGTGTTCCTGCCGGATACGGAATATTTCGCCGGGCAGCACGTGTTCAAGGCCAACGACGCCGTCATTGAACTGCTGCGCGAGCGCGGCCTGTTGCTGCATTGCGCCGACTACCAGCATTCCTATCCCCACTGCTGGCGGCACAAGAGCCCGATCATCTTCCGCGCGACGCCGCAGTGGTTTGTCAGCATGAGCCAGAACAACCTGTTGCACCAGGCGCAACAGCAGGTGGAGCAGGTGCAGTGGCTGCCCGAGTGGGGGCGGGCGCGCATCGACAGCATGCTCGGCAACCGCCCGGACTGGTGCATTTCGCGCCAGCGCACCTGGGGCGTACCCATCGCGCTGTTCGTGCACCGGGTCAGCGGCGAGCTGCACCCCGACTCGGTCAAACTCATGGAGCAGGTCGCGCAGCGCATGGAGGAGGGCGGTATCGACGCGTGGTACGAACTCGATGCGGCGGAACTGCTGGGCGATGCGGCCGCGGACTATGAAAAGGTCACCGACACCCTGGACGTGTGGTTTGACTCGGGCGTGACCCACGCCTGTGTGCTGGAGCCGCGCGAGGAGTTGCGCGTCCCGGCCGAGCTCTACCTGGAGGGGTCGGACCAGCACCGCGGCTGGTTCCAGTCTTCGCTGCTCACCAGCGTCGCCATCCGCGGCAGCGCGCCCTACCGCACGGTGCTGACCCACGGTTTCACCGTGGACGAGAACGGCCACAAGATGTCCAAGTCGCTGGGCAATATCATCCCGGCGAAGAAGGTCATGAACGAGCGCGGCGCCGATATCCTGCGCCTGTGGGTGGGGGCGACCGACTACCGCGGCGAGGTGACGGTGGGCGAGGAGATCTTCAAGCGCACGGAAGACTCCTACCGCCGTATCCGCAATACCGCGCGCTTCCTGCTGGGCAACCTCAACGGCTTCGACCCGGCGGCGCACGCGCTGCCCGGCGACGAGCTGTTGCCGCTGGACCGCTGGGCGGTGGACCGCGCCGCCCGCCTGCAGCGCGACATCATCGCCGACTACGACACCTACCATTTCCACCTGATCTACCAGAAACTGCACAACTTCTGCGCCGGGGATCTAGGCGGGTTCTACCTCGATATCATCAAGGACCGCCTCTACACCACGCGCGCGGACAGCGTGGCGCGGCGCTCCGCGCAGACCGCCATGTACCACTGCGCCGAGGCGCTGGTGCGCTGGATCGCCCCCATCCTCAGTTACACCGCCGAGGAGATCTGGGAGAACCTGCCCGGGGAGCGCGCGCCGTCGGTATTCCTGGCACAGTGGTACGAGGGGCTGGAGCCGCTGCCCGCCGACGCCGACATGGGGGCGGACTTCTGGCAGACGGTCATGGACGTGCGCGCCGAGGTGAACCGCGAGATGGAGTCGCGGCGCGCCGCGGGCCAGCTGCGCGGCTCCCTGGACGCCGGCGTGACCCTGTACTGCGACGGCGATCTGCACGCCACGCTGGCCGCCCTGGGGGATGAGCTGCGCTTTCCGCTGATTACCTCGGCGGCGCAGCTGCTGCCACTGGACGCGGCGGATGAGGATGCGGTGGCCACCGGCATGGACGGCCTGCGGCTGCGCGTGACGGCGCTGCAGCAGGACAAGTGTGAGCGCTGCTGGCATCGCCGCGAGGATGTGGGTTCGCTGCCGGCGCACCCGACCCTGTGCGGACGCTGTGTGGAGAACGTCGACGGCGACGGGGAACTGCGGCGCTATGCCTAGGTTTTACGGCGCGCTGCGCTGGTACTCCGTGGCCCTGCTGCTGGTGCTGCTGGATCAGTACAGCAAGAACCTGGCCAGCGCTGCGCTGGATTACGGCCGCCCGCTACAGGTCTTTTCCTGGTTCAACCTGACCCTGCAGCACAACACCGGGGCCGCCTTCAGTTTCCTCAGCGACGCCGGCGGCTGGCAGCGCTACTTCTTTACCGCGGTCGCCGCGGTGATCAGCATCGGGCTGGTCATCTGGCTGTACCTGCTGCCGCGCGGGCAGTGGCTGCTGGGCCTGAGCCTGGCGCTCATCCTCGGCGGCGCGCTCGGCAATCTGTGGGACCGGGTGGCCCTGGGCTACGTGGTGGATTTTATATCCGTGCACTACCGACAGTACTATTTTCCCGCCTTCAACCTGGCGGATTCGGCGATTACCGTGGGCGCGGGCTGCATGCTGCTGGACAGTTACCTCCAGCACCGGCAGCAGTCAGCCGCGGGCGAGGGCTCAGCGTGAACGAGGTCACCGTAAGTGAGGGCACGCGCGTGTTCCTCAACTTTTCCCTGAGCCTGGAAGACGGCTCTGAAGTCGACACCAATTTCGGCGGTGAGCCGGTGGATTTCGAGGTCGGTGACGGCAGCCTGCTGCCCGGTTTCGAGCGCCTGCTGTTCGGCATGACCGCGGGTGACCGGCAGTTGTTCACGCTCGGCCCGGATGAGGCCTTTGGCGCCCACCAGGACGACAACGTGCAGGTGATGCCGCGGTCGCAGTTCGACGACGAGCTGGAGCTGGCGGTGGGCCTGCTGCTGTCCTTCGCCGACGCCGCCGGGGGCGAGGTGCCGGGCATGGTGCTGTCCTTCGACGACGAGGAGGTGACGGTGGATTTCAATCACCCCCTCGCCGGCCGTACAATACTGTTTGACGTGCTGGTACACCGGGTCGAACCGGTGGAACTGCACTGAGCGCAACGAGGCAATGACCGTGGAAGTGAAGCTGGCCAACCCGCGCGGATTCTGCGCCGGCGTGGACCGCGCCATCGACATCGTCAACCGTGCCCTGGAGGTTTTCGGTGCGCCCATCTACGTGCGCCATGAGGTCGTGCACAACAAGTTCGTGGTGGAGGACCTGCGTGCGCGCGGGGCCATCTTCGTCGACGAGCTGCACGAGGTGCCCGACGACTGCATCGTCATTTTCAGCGCCCACGGCGTCTCCCAGGCGGTGCGGCGGGAGGCCAGCCAGCGCTCCCTGAAGGTGTTCGACGCGACCTGTCCGCTGGTCACCAAGGTCCACGTGGAAGTGGCCAGCTACAGTTTGCAGGGGCGCGAGTGCGTGCTCATCGGACACCGCGGCCACCCCGAGGTGGAGGGCACCATGGGGCAGTATGACGACAGCGCCGGCGGCGCTATCTACCTGGTGGAGGACGAACACCAGGCGCAGGCGCTGGTGGTGCGCGACCCGGACAACCTGTCTTACGTGACCCAGACAACGCTTTCCATGGACGATACCGCGCGCGTCATCGACTGCCTGCGCCAGCGCTTTCCCAACATCCAGGGGCCGCGCAAGGACGATATCTGTTACGCCACGCAGAACCGCCAGGACGCGGTGAAGCAGCTGGCGGCGCACTGCGACCTCATGCTCGTGGTGGGTTCGCCCAACAGTTCCAACTCCAACCGCCTGCGCGAACTCGCCGAACGCATGGGGGCGGAGGCCTACCTGCTGGACGCCGCGGAGGACATTGACCCGGCCTGGCTACAGGGCAAGACACGCATCGGTGTCACGGCCGGCGCCTCGGCCCCCGAGGTCCTGGTGCAGGAAGTGCTGGACGGCCTCTGTGCGCTGGGCGCCAGCGGCGCGGTGGAGGTGGAGGGGCGGCCCGAAAACGTCACCTTTTCCCTGCCGCGGGAACTGCGCATCGACGCGGTCAATCTGTAGCGAGCCCGATTCCGGCAAATTCGTTCATTCGCTGGCCTGTATTCGCGCCGCGCGTATCCTTGGTCGTGGGAGGTGCGCCGTGGACAGGATGTCGACTCGCGGGCCCGGCAACGGCCTGACACTCATCGAACTGCTGCTGGCACTGGTCGTGCTGTGCGTGGCGGTGACGCTCGCCTCGCCGCTGCTCGGCTCACTGCTGGCGCACAATCGCCTGGAGGCTGACGCGAAACGCCTGCTGGGCGCACTGCGCCTGGCGCGCTCCGAGGCGGTACAGGGCAACGGCGTGGTCAGCGTGTGTCCCGCGCGGGTGCTCGCGGGGAGTGAACCGCGCTGCGCCGGCAGTTACCGCGATGGCTGGATCGTCTATGCCAACCGCGACCGGGGCGCGCAGCGACAACCCGCGACGGACCGGCTGCTGGGCGTCTTCGCCGGCCTGCCGCCGGGCTACCGGGTGACCAACCGTCGCGACACGCGCGCGGCGAGCAGCCAGATCAACTATCTGCCCGACGGCACCACCCACCGTAATCTCACCCTGCAAATCTGCCCGCCCCGGGCAGACGTCGCGCCGCTGAGCATCGTGCTCAACAGTGTCGGCCGGGCGCGCCTGCAACGCGACTGGGGCACATGTACGCCCGGCATGTGAGGGCGGTGCGGCGCTGGCGCGGGCTGGGTATGCTCGAGTTTCTCGTCGCCCTGCTGGTCTTCACCCTCGGCGTCAGCGGCCTGCTGGCGGCGCAGCTGGAGGCCCGACGGCTGGTGTTCGAGGCGCAGCAACGCACCCAGGCCATCGCGCTGGCGCGCGACCTGTCGGGGCGCATAGGCGTCAATGCCGACGCGGCGCAGGCCTATACGGCCACTGACCTGGGCGCCGTTGCGATGAGCGCGCCGCCGGTGGACTGTCTGCAACACAGTTGCAGCGGTTCCGAACTGGCGGCCTTCGACCTGTGGCAGTTCGAAGACGCCCTGCGCGCCCTGCCCGCCGGGCGGGCGTGTATCGACGTGCACGGCGCGGCGCTGCGGGTGGTGCTCAACTGGCGTGCGCTCAGTCCGGGTCCCGGCCCCGGCACCGCCCTGTGCGCGTTGACCCCCGCCGGTCTCTACGATGCCCGGGACGCGGGCGCGGGCAACGATCGCCTGCGCCGGCAACTGGTGTTGTCGGTGTTTACCGGCGGTGGCGCGTGATGGCGTGCGCCGGGCTGCAGCGCGGACGCCGGGGTTTTCTCCTGGTGGACCTGCTGGTATCGCTGTTTCTGGGGGTGCTGCTGAGCGTGGCGCTGGTGAGCAGCTATCTCGCTTTCAAGCGGCACTACCTGCACACACAGCAGTTGGAGCGCCTGCAGGAAAACGGTCGCCACGCCCTGCGCCTGCTCACGCGCGAGCTCAGCATGGCGGGGTTCTACGGCGGCTTGGTCGACACCGCGGCGCTGGCGCCACGCAGCGTGACCGGCGACTGCGACGGCGGGCCCTGGGCGCTGGATGCCGCCGCGCCGCTGGGGCTGGTAAACGACCATGCGGGCGGCGCCGCCCCCCTGGGCGTCGACGGCACGGCATACGACTGCGTGGACGGCACTGACGTGGTTGCCGGCACCGACCTGCTGGCGATCAAGCGCAGCTTTGCAGCCCCCAGTGTGTTGCGCGGTGTCGTCGATCCGGCGCTGACGGCCGGGGATACGCCCACCTGGTACCTGCGCCTGCACGCCGGCGCCGCGGCGGACTGGCGGCAGCACAGTGCGTCACAGCTGGCCGGGGTCGCGCAGCCACAGGACAGCTACTGGCAGGCCAGCGCCCGGGTGTTCTTCGTCCGCGACCACTCCAACGACCCGGGCGCCGCGCTCCCGACCCTGTGCATGGAGGCGCTGGCGGGGCAGGGCATGCGCACACAGTGCCTGGTGGAGGGCGTCGAGGACCTGCAGGTCACCCTGGGCGTGGATACGAACGGCGACGGGCGCACTGATCGCTACCTTGCGGCCCCGGCGGGACAGGACCTGGCCCGGGCGGTCAGCGCGCGCGTGGAAGTACTGCTGCGCGCCCTCGAGCCGGTCCCGGGCCACGTCGACACGGGCGCTTACCGGCTGGGCGGACGTGTGCGCCAGCCCGCGCGGGACGCCTATCCGCGGCGCGTGTACGCCGCCAGTGTGCGCCTGCACAACCTGGCGGGAGAGCCCTGAGCGTGCGCGGCAGACGCCGGGCCGGTGCGGTGTTGCCCCTGACCCTGGTGTACACGCTGCTGCTGTCGGCGCTGGCGGCCACGGCCCTGCAGGGCGCGGCGCTGCAGTTGCGTATGGCGCGCAACGCCCAGTCCCAGCTTGTCGCGCTGCGGCAGGCAGGGGCCGTGGTGCGTGAAATGGCGCTGCGGCGCGACAATTTCCCGCTCGAGGCGCCGGTAGGTCACCGCGAGTGCCTGCCCGGGGATGCCGCGGCGGACTGTGACGGTCACGGCCTGGCGCCGCCGCTGCATACCGGGGCGGGGCCCGGGGTGGAGTTGCGCGCGCGCGTGAGCCGCGAGTATCCACAGACACTGACGCTGCCCCCGGGGGCCCAGTCCGGCACGGCCCACGCGCTGTTCGAGGTGGAGGCGACGATGCAGGGCGACGCGGCCGGTGCCGGCAGCGCGCGCGTGGTGCTGGGGGTGGCGGTACCGGTCGGGGCTGGCGCTCCCGTGCCGTTGTACTGGCGCGAGCCCGGCATCGATCCGCTGTAGATGGGTGTGGAAGCGGGCACTCGGGCAATGCCGTCGACAGCGGGCGGCGGGTTCACGCTGACGGAAGTGCTTGTGGTGGTGCTCATCACGGCGCTGCTGGCGCTGCTCATCCTGCCTGCCTACGAGGGCAGGGTATGGCAGACGCGGCGCGCCCTGGCGCACCTGGAACTGCGCGAGGTACTGGCTCGCCAGGAACGCTACTACATGGAGCGTGGCCGTTACGCCGATACCCTGGCGGACCTGGGGCTGCCGGGCGATCCCTACGCGCTGGACACGCAGGGCGCACGCACGGATGCGCAGGATAGCCGGCGTGTCTACCGGGTGGAGCTGAGCACCGGGGAAGGCGGCTTCCTGCTTCACGCCCGACCCCAGGGGCGGCAGCGCGATGACCCCTGTGGAGAGCTGCGCCTGAGCTGGACCGGTGCTACCGCCGCGGAGGCCGCGGCGCTGGACTGCTGGTGACACTCACTCGTCCAGGCCCAGCTTTTTCAAGCGGTAGCGCAGGCTGCGAAAACTGATACCCAGCAGTTTGGCCGTGGCGGTCTTGTTCCAGCGACACTCCTCGAGCGCGGCGCTGATGATGTCCCGCTCCATGTCCTCGAGATAGGCCTCCATGTCGCCGAAGGCCTCGCGCACGTCCCGCGACCCGCCGCGTGGTGCGGCCGGTGCCGCGCCGTCGCTGTCGGGCGCCGCGGCTGGCCTGTGGCTGCCGTCGCGCCTGGCCGTGCCGATCTGCAGGTCGTCGGCGGTGATGCGTTCACCATCCGACAGGGCCAGCGCGCGCTCCAGCATGTTCTCCAGCTCGCGCACGTTACCCGGGAAGTCGTAAGCGTGCAGCGCCGCCAGGGCCGAGTCATCCAGTTGCACCCGTTCCCGGCCCTCGCTCGCGGCGATCCCCTCCAGGATGCTGTCGGTCAGTGCCGGCAGGTCCTGCAAGCGTTCGCGCAGGCTGGGCACGTGCACGTCGATGACATTGATCCGGTAGTACAGGTCCTTGCGGAATCGCCCCGCCTCCACTTCTGCCGCCAGATCCTTGTGGGTCGCGCTGAGCAGGCGGATGTCGGTCGACTCCTCCGCGGCGGCGCCCACCGGGCGCACGGATTTTTCCTGGATGGCGCGCAGCAGCTTGACCTGCATGGCCAGAGGCAGGTCCGCCACCTCGTCGAGGAACAGCGTGCCGCCGCTGGCAGCCTGGAACAGGCCGCGTTTATCCTGGCTGGCGCCGGTGAAGCTGCCCTTGATATGCCCGAACAGTTCGCTTTCCATCAGGTCCGGCGGGATGGCGCCGCAGTTGACGGCGATAAATGCGCCCGAGCTGCGTGGCCCGTTGTTGTGGATGAGTCTGGCCACCACTTCCTTGCCGCTGCCCGACTCGCCGTGTATGTGCACCGGCGCCTGGCTGCGCGCGAGTTTGGAAATCTGCTGGCGCAAGGTCTGGATTGCCGGCGCCGTGCCAATCAGCTCCTGGTCCACGGCGCTCTCGGCGCGCGAGGTATCGATATCCAGTTGCAGCGCCGAGCTGACCAGCTTGCGCAGGCTGTCCAGCTCGATGGGCTTGCTGATGAAGTCGAAGGCGCCGGCCTTGAGCGCGGAAATGGCGGTTTCCACACTGCCGTGCGCGGTGATCATGGCCACCGGGATATGCGAGTAGCGCTCCTGGATGAACTCCACCAGGCTGATGCCATTGCCGTCGGGCAGGCGCATATCGGTGAGGCACAGGTCGGGTTTTACCGCGGCGACCGCCGCTATCGCCTCGTCCAGGGTCGCCGCGCTGTGGGTGTCGAGACCCATGCGGCTGAGGGTGATATCCAGTAGTTCCCGGATATCCGGTTCGTCGTCGACTATCAGGACACTCTGGCTCATTTATAGCGCTCGCTGGTTGATGGATACGCGGAAGCAGCTTTCGCCGCGCGCGGTAGTGCGGTATGCGATGTCGGCGTTGTTGATCTGGCACAACTCCTTGCACAGGTACAGTCCCATGCCGCTGCCCTCCTCGGCAGTCGTGTAGAACGGCTCGAACAGTTTTGGTACATCCGTGGCCGGTACACCGCTGCCCGCGTCTATCACGTCGATGTGGCACTGGTGAGTGGCGAAATCCAGGGCGACCTCCACCCGCGCTGTCTCCTCGCCGCAGGCCATGTTGCTGTGACGCAGGGCGTTGTCCAGCAGGTTGGCGAATACGCGCTGCAGGTTCTCCGGGTCGAACTCTATGAGCAGTTCCTTGTAATCGCACTCGATGGTGATTTCCGCCGGTCGGTTGCGGCCGTTGAGGTAGTCGCGCACGAAGTCGGTGAGCCATTCCGACAGCAGCAGGTACTCGGGTTTTGGCGGTTCGCGGCGGGAGATTTGCATGACGCTTTCGACGATCTGGTTGACGCGCTCGCAGTGGCTGAGAATGATGTCGGCCATGCGCTGGTCGGCGGCGCACAGCTCCGCTGATTCCTGCAGCAGTTGCGCCGCGTGACTGATGGCGCCCAGGGGGTTGCGGATTTCGTGTGCGATACTCGCGGTCAATCGTCCCAGGGAACTGAGCTTCAGCGATTGCGCGTACTGCGTCACCGGCGTGTAGTCCTCGACAAACACCAGCGCCTCGCGGTTGGCGTTGGGCTGCAGTTCGCGGAAATGGGCGATCACCGGGGGCGAACCCTCCTGCACGGAGAAGGGCCGGGCGCGGTGCGCCCCGGTGTTGCGCCAGTGCTCGAACTGGTAGGCCAGCTCCGGGGAGTACTCCGCGAGCTGGCGGCCCTGTTCCACCGCCAGCGGGCGCTCCGGCGCCAGCAGGCCGCTGGCCGCCTTGTTCATGATGCGTACGGTGCCCTCGCTGTCCACCAGCAGGATACCGGTGTCCATGTGCTGCACGATCTGTTCGTTGAGGCGCTGCAGGGAGTACAGGTCGCTGGCGCGGTTGCGCGCCAGTTCCTCGGCGCGGCCCAGGCGGTGCGCGATGGGTTGTACCATCAGCGACACGCTGAAAATCAGCAGTCCGAGAATGCCGGCGGGGAACAGCGAGCCACTGTCCAGCCTGCTCTGCAGGATCAGCCACACCGTATCCATGAGTATGGCCAGGACGCTGAGGGCGGCGATCAGCGTGGCCAGGGTGCGGTTCGCGATGAGCACCGCACTGGCCGCCACGGTAATGACCAGCAACACGGGCAGACCGCTGACCATGCCGCCGCTGGAGTCGGCGAGCAGGGTGATGGCGACGATGTCGACGAGGAACACCAGCAGCATCAGGCGCTGGCTCTCGTTCAGCCGTGACGACAGCGACCCGACCAGGGGGATGCTCGTCGCCAGGTAGGCCAGGGCGACGGTGGTGTACAGGGTCGGGTTATAGGCGCCGACCAGCTGGCGGGTATTGGGGCTGACCAGCATGATGAGCAGCACGATGGACAGCAGGGAGCGATAGCCGACGTAGACCCTGAACAGGGCGAGATTTTGCTGGCTGGGCGCCTGTGCCGCTGGCTGTGTCAGGATCGCGGGGCGGTTCAACGTGGGCTTCGCCTGTAGCTGCCTGAGAGTCGTCTTTGGCCACCTAGTGTAACAGGCATTGCCGTGGAATGGTGGTGGGCCGGGGGCTGCGCGCAGCGCCGGGGCTGGCTATGCAGGCCGCTTTTCCGGACAATAGCGCCCTCACCACGCTCGCGGAACGCACGCATGACCACCCTGAATATCCTGATGGCCCAGCTCAATACCCTGGTCGGAGATTTCGAGGGGAATACTGCCAAAGTCATCGATACGATTGTCCAGGCCGAGGCGCGACATGCCGCACCGGTGGTGGTATTCCCCGAACTCACGCTCAGCGGCTACCCGCCCGAGGACCTGTTGTTGCGGCCGAGTATCGCGCTGCGCGTGCAGCAGTCACTGGATCGCATTCTCGCCGCGGTGGGAGACGCCTGGGTGGTCCTGGGTTACCCGCGCATGCGCGACGACGGCCTGCACAATGTCGCGGCCGTGTTGCACCGCGGCGAAATCGTCGCCGAGTACAGCAAGCAGTGCCTGCCCAACTACCAGGTGTTCGACGAGAAACGCTACTTCGTCCCCGGGGGTGCGCCCTGCGTGGTGCAAATCCAGGGCGTGCCGGTGGGCCTGAGTATCTGCGAGGACATCTGGGAGGAGGGCCCCGCCGCGTCGGCGGCCGCCGCCGGCGCCGAGCTGTTGATCAACATCAATTCCTCGCCCTACCACCGCGGCAAGCGCCAGGAGCGCTGGGATCTGGTCAGTGGACGCGCGCGGCAGACCGGCATGGCCATTGTGTACGTCAACCAGGTGGGAGGGCAGGACGAGCTGGTGTTCGATGGCGGCTCCTTCGCGGTCAACCCCGACGGTGCCGTGAGCGCCGCGGTGCCCAATTTCGAGGAGGGCCTGTACTGGCTGCGCTACGCGGCGGCCGGGCGCCGCCTGGAGGGGCTGGCCGTGTCACCGCCGATGGACGAGCTGGAGGCGACCTGGCGCGCGCTGGTGCTGGGCGTGCGCGACTACGTGGACAAGAACGGTTTTCGCGGCGTGGTGCTGGGCCTGTCCGGCGGGGTCGATTCCGCGCTCACCCTGGCGGTGGCGGTGGCGGCGCTGGGTCCCGACCGGGTGGAGGCGGTGATGATGCCGTTTCGCTACACCGCGCAGATGAGCGTGGAGGACGCCGCCGAGCAGTCGGCCCTGCTCGGCGTCACGCACAAGGTCATCTCCATCGAGCCTATCTACGAGGCGTTCATGCACAGCCTGGCGGAGGAGTTCGCCGGGACGGAAGTGGATACCACCGAGGAGAATCTCCAGGCGCGCTGCCGCGGCGTGTTGTTGATGTCGATCTCCAACAAGAAGGGTTACCTGGTGCTGACTACCGGCAACAAGAGCGAGATGGCGGTGGGCTACTCCACCCTGTACGGCGATATGGCCGGCGGCTTCGACGTGCTCAAGGACGTACCCAAGACGCTGGTTTTCCAGCTGTGCCGTTACCGCAACACGCTGGGGCCGTGCATTCCCCAGCGTGTCATCGACCGGCCGCCCTCGGCGGAGCTGCGTCCCGACCAGAAAGACGAGGACAGCCTGCCGCCCTACGACATCCTGGACCGCATTCTCGAACTGTATGTGGAGGAGGATTACAGCGCGCAGGCGATTATTGCCACCGGCATGGACCGCGACCACGTGCACCGCGTGGTGCGCCTGGTCGACCTGAATGAGTACAAGCGCCGCCAGGCGCCCATCGGCGTGCGCATCACACGCCGCGGTTTCGGCCGCGACCGCCGCTATCCTATTACCTCAGGCTGGAAAATCGGCGAATAGCCGCGGGCGGCCAGCCGCGGGCAGCTAGCCGCGGGCAGCCAGCCGGGGGTGGTTACTCGACGGAGGGACGGTTGTCGAATTGCGGCGGCTGCGGCGGGTCGAACAGACCGAAGGACACCTTGTTGATCCACGAGCGCTGCAGGCCGTCCAGCGTGTAGACGCTGTCGAACTCCCCGTTCTCATCGATGGCCGGGTAGTCCGGGTAGTTCAGCGCCAGCACCTCGATGGAATCGCTGGCCAGCTCGTCCAGGCCGAGCAGGATATAGCCCTGCGCCATGATCGCCAGGCCGTCAGCGACGGCGGGGGTGCGCTGGAAGTTCTCCACCACGTAGCGCCCGCGGTTGGTCGCCGCCAGGTAGGCGCCTCGGCGCAGGTAGTAATTGGCCACGTTGATCTCGTGGCGCGCCAGCAGGTTGCGCAGGGATATCATGCGCGCCCGGGCGTCCGCCGCGTAGGGGCTGTCCGGAAAGCGTGAGACCAGTTGTGCAAACTCTGCGAAAGCCTCTTTCGCCTGGCTGGTGTCGCGCTGGGTCGGGTCGTGCGGCAGGAAGCGATTGAACACGTCCTCGTTGCCGGTATACGCGGACAGGCCTTTCATGTAATAGGCGTAATCCACGTTCGGGTGCTGCGGGTGCAGGCGGATGAAGCGGTCGGCCGCTTCCACCGCCGCCTCGTGCTCGTAGGCGTTGTAGTGTGCGTAGATCAGCTCGAGCTGGGCCTGTTCGGCGTACTTGCCGAAGGGGTAGCGCGATTCCAGTAGCTGCAGGCTGCGCACGGCGAGGTCGAAGTTGCCGCCGCGCAGGTAGCGCTGGGCCTCCTCGTACATTTGCTGTTCCCCGCTGTCCGCCGCCATCTCCGGCAACTCGTCGTTGCCCGAGCAGCCCAGCAGCGCGAGGAAAAGGATAAAAATCAGGCTGTGCTTCAAAGTGTCCACCGGTCAGGGCCGGGCCGGCATGCTACTATCGCCCCGGCGCGGCTGGTTATCGCTGCGGTATTTAACCACAGGCGCGCGGGTGCATAAACAGGTAGCAGGATGACGGACAGGGTGACCCTCGATGCCCCGGTACCCGGGGAACTGGATGGCGCCCGCCTGGACCAGGCGGCGGCGCAGTTGTTCCCGGACTACTCGCGCTCGCGCCTGCAGGCGTGGATTCGCCGCGGTGAACTGCTGGTTGACGGCAAACCCGGGCGGCCGCGGGATCGGGTCTCCAGCGGCGCAAGGCTGCAGCTGGATGCCATGCCCGAGCAGGCGGTCGACTGGCAGGCCCAGGATATCGCCCTGGACATCGTGTACGAGGACGAGGATATTCTGGTCCTGAACAAGCCTGCCGGGCTGGTGGTGCACCCGGCGGCGGGGCACGCCGACGGCACCCTGGTCAACGCCCTGCTGGCGCACGCGCCGCAGCTGGCGCAGCTGCCCCGCGCCGGTATCGTGCACCGCCTGGACAAGGACACCTCGGGGCTGCTGGTGGTGGCGCGCAGCCTGGCCGCCCACGCCGACCTCGTGGCCCAGTTGCAGGCGCGCAGCGTGCACCGCGAATACTGCGCGGTCTGCGTCGGGCGCATGACCGGGGGCGGCACAGTCGATGCCCCCATCGGCCGCCACCCGCGGCAGCGCAAGAAAATGGCGGTAGTGAGCAGTGGCGGCAAGCCGGCGTTGACCCACTACCGGCTGGAGCAGCGTTTCGGTCATCACACGCGCATCGCGGTGACCCTGGAAACCGGCCGCACCCACCAGATTCGCGTGCACATGGCGCATCGCAAGCACCCGCTGGTCGGCGACCCGGTATACGCCGGCCGGCCGCGTATCCCCGCGGGCGCCTCCGCCGCGCTCATCGACGCGTTACGCGCCTTCCCCCGGCAGGCCCTGCACGCCCGCGCCCTGGGCCTGGAGCACCCGGCCACGGGCGCGCCGCTGCAGTTCGACTGCCCCTTGCCGCCGGACCTGGTGCGGCTGCTCGCGGTGCTGGAGGCCGAGGACCCGCCCATTGATCCCGCCGCTGCTTGAGCCGGACTGGCCGGCGCCTGCGTCGGTGCTGGCCCTGGCCACGACCCGTGGCGGCGGCGCCAGCGGCGAGCCTTTCGCCTCTTTCAACCTGGGCGACCATGTCGGTGACGACGCGGCGGCGGTGCGCGCCAACCGCGATACCCTCGTGTCGCTACTGCCGCGCGGACTGCGCGTGTCCTGGCTGGAGCAGGTGCACGGCGCCCGGGTCCTGCCCGCCGCGGCCAGCGGGCATGCGGGGGAAGCCGACGCCCAGTACTGCACACAGCCCGGCCTGGCCTGCGCCATCCTGACCGCCGACTGCCTGCCGGTGCTGTTGTGCAACCGGGCTGGCGACCGGGTCGCGGCCGCCCACGCGGGCTGGCGTGGCCTGGCCGCGGGTGTGCTGGAAGCCACCGTGGCCACCCTGGACACGGCCCCCGCAGACCTGCTGGCCTGGCTGGGCCCGGCGATAGGCCCGGGGGCATTCGAGGTCGGCGCGGAGGTGCGCCAGGCTTTTGTCGACGCGGCGGGGCCGACGGCGAGCAGCGTCGCAGCCTGTTTCGCCCCGGGAGCGCGCGCCGGCCACTACCTGGCGGACCTCTACGCCCTGGCCCGCCTGCGCCTGGCCGCGGCCGGCGTGAGCGCGGTCTATGGCGGCGGGCTGTGCACCTACACGGATGCGCAGCGCTTCTTCTCCTACCGCCGCGACGGCCGGACAGGCCGTATGGCCACGCTCATCGCCCTGCGGCCCTGATCCCTCGGGCGGTGTCCCGGTCGGTCGAAAAGCTCGCTCCCTTGTGGGGTGTGTTTCGTTCCAAGCGAACCTCCCGGGCGGGTGGTGTCCCGTTCGGTCGAAAAGCTCACTCCCTCTCGGGACACCACCCGCCCGGGAGGTTCTTCTTTCTGTTCGACTCT
>MDSW01185315.1_pt1 | contig 24957 bp, 24 predicted proteins | sample 811171 | NCBI WGS metagenome assembly MDSW01 (sample SAMN05326641, study PRJNA326480) | marine metagenome | isolation source: seawater | place: Atlantic Ocean: North West | collected 2012 | reverse complement strand
CCTCCAGGAATTTTTCCTGCTGCATAATACTTTTCTTGATAATTTACTGATAAAGGAAAGTAATCTACTTCTGGATTTACTTTTTTTGCTCCTACTGCTGTTGCTAATACTACTGTTTCACCACATTGAGCAATGATTGCACCATCAGCCTGTCTTGCAATTTTTCCTGTTTCTAAAATTATTTTTTTTCCTGCTATTTCTATTTCTTTCTTTACTACTTTAAACATTTACTTCCTTAAATTTAATTTCGAAATTACTTCTTTATACATTTCCATCTTATTTTTTTTCAAATAGTCTAGTAATTTCTTTCTTTTATTTACGGCTTTAATTAAGCCTACAGATGAGTGTTTATCTTTTTTAAATTTCTTAATGTGTTCTGATAAATTCTCAATTTTTGCTGTCAACTGTGATATTTGCACTTCGGATGAACCGGTATCTTTATCATGTCTTGCCATTTCTTTCATTTTTTTCTCCATTATTTATTTTTGTGTTTGCCTTATTAAATTTTCTATTTTTTCTGCATAATCAAAAGAATCATCATTTACAAAAAATAATTTTGGCATAAATTTAACAACTATTTTTTTAGATAAAACTTTTCTTATTACAAATGAAAATTCTTTTAGTTTATTAATAACTATTTCTGTGTCTTTGCCTCCAAGTGGTATAATAAATATCTTTGCAGACTTTAAATCTGGACTCATTCTAACTTCTGTTACTGTAATAGACTTTGTGTCTAAATCTATAATTTTAGCCTCTTCTCTTAAAAAAATCATACTCAGTGCTTGTTTTACCATCTCACCCACTCTTAATTGCCTTTGTGATACAGGTTTTCCTAATTTACTCATGACGATATCTGTCTTTCAATTGTATTAGATTTATAAGCTTCAATGATATCTTTTATTTGAAAATCATTAAAGTCTTTTACTGAAATTCCACATTCCAATCCTGCATTAACTTGTTTTACTTGATTTTTTTCCCTAAATATAGATCCAACTTTTCCATTAAATATTATTGCTCCATCTCTAATGACCCTAGCAAGCGAGTCTTGATTTATTTCTCCTTCAATAACTTTTGAACCTGCTACTTTACCAACTTTTGAAACCTTAAAGATATCTAAAACTTCTGCTGTACCCGTTATCTCCTCATTTATTTCAGGTGATAATAATCCAGACATTTTTTTCTTAATAAAATCAATTAATTCATAAATAATATTAAAAGATTGTATCTTAATATTTTCTTTTTCAGCTAATTTTTTTGCCTCTTTGCTTGGCTTTACATTAAATGCTACAACAACTGCATTAGATGCTTTTGACAGTGTTATATCTGACTCTGTAACCATGCCAATGTCTGATAATAAAATTTTTGCCTTAACCTCTTCATGTTTAATATTTGATATTGCAAACTTAATTGCCTCTGCAGAACCATGAACATCGCATTTTATAATTATATTTAGTTCCTCAGAAGTTTTTTGTGAAAAAGCATTATCTTTTGCTGAAAAACTTAACTTACTTATACCCTCTTTGGACTCATTAATTCTTGCTTCTGATAGATTTTTTGCTTCTTTTTCTGAAGGCATAACAATAAAATCATCTCCGGCGTTTGAAGCACCATTAATACCTAAAATTTCCACGGGGGTTGATGGCTCAGCAACGTTTATATTTTGACCTTGGTCGTTAATTATAGCTCTTACTTTACCCCATTTTTTTCCACTAACAAAAAAATCTCCTTTTTTTAAATTTCCTGAAGTTATCACTAAGTTTACCACTGGACCACGACCTATATCAATTTTCGATTCTAATACAATTCCCTTTGCCTCCGTTTGATACTCTGACTTAAGATCTAAAATTTCAGCTTGTAGAATTATTGACTCAATTAATTGATCTATATTTTTTTTAGTTTTTGTCGATATTTCAATCATTAAAGTGTCTCCAGATAAATCTTCGGCTATTAACTCGTGTTCTAAGAGTTGATTCTTTATCTTTTGTGGATCTGCTTCTGGTAAATCACATTTATTGATAGCAACAACAATTGGGACTTTCGCTGCTTTAGCATGTTTAATCGACTCTACCGTCTGTGGTTTTACACCATCGTCAGCAGCAACAACAAGTACAACAATATCAGTTAATTTTGATCCTCTTGCTCTCATTTCGGTGAATGCCGCATGACCTGGTGTATCAATAAAGGTTATTTTATTTTTATCTTTGTTTATTTGGTATGCACCAATATGCTGTGTAATCCCGCCAAATTCATCTTCGACTACATTTGCTTTTCTTAAAACGTCCAGTAAAGAAGTTTTGCCATGATCTACATGTCCCATAACAGTTACAATTGGAGGTCTAGTTTTTAAATTTTCATTTTTAGTTTCTTTAATTTTTTTAATTATATCTTCAGCTTTTTCTTCTTTGATTGGGTTATGTCCAAACTCTTTTACAAGGTATTCTGCAATATCAGCATCTATTGCATGATTTATTGTTGCTTTTACACCCATTTTAAAAAGTTGTTTAATCAAACTACTTGATTGCTCGCTCATTCTATTAGCTAATTCCCTAATTGTTATTACTTCTGGAATATATACATCCCTCTTAACAGGTTTATATTCCTGCTTGTTCACTTCTTGCTGGTCTCTATTTTCTTTTTGTCTGGCTCTTCTTATTGAAGCTAAACTTCTTCCTCTAAGTCCATCTCCATCCTCATCGCTAAGAGCTCTTGATATAGTAAGCTTAAGTTCTCTTCTTTTGTTACTTTTGTCTTTATTTTCCTTAACTAATTCACCTTTTAATCTTTTAGTAGCTCTTTGTTCTGCTAATTTCCTTTTTTCAAAATCAGAAACATCTTTTTTTGGAAAAAAACTTTGTGGTGTTTTTTTAAAGTCAGGTTTGTTAATAGTTTTTTTAAACTTATCGCTTGAGGCAGGATTCTTATAAAATTTTTTCTTTTGAAAATTTTTATTATTATTAATTATAACAGAATTTCTTGTGCCAGATTTAGCATTTTCAATATTGCTAATTGTTTTCTTAGCATCGCCAGATATTGAGAGTTTTAATTTTTTTTTGTCCATAAGTCATCTCTCAATCTTTATAAATTATATTTCTTGCCGTCATTATTAAATTATCTGCCTCTTGTCTAGTTAAAGCAAATTCCTCTAAATATCCTTTAATTTTAACTTTTTCACCATTTACTACATCATATGTTCCTGTTAACTCATCTGATGCTAAATCTGCAAAATCATTTAAAGTTAGTATTTTCTGCTCTCCTAATGTCATTAGCATACCTGGTGTAAGTCCTGGTAATTCAATTAAACTATCATCTAATCCTAAATTTTTTACTCTGTTAGAAATCTCTTCCTGATCTTTTTGATAAAATTCTGTAGCTCTTTCAATTAGTTCTTTTGCTGTTGCCTCTTCTATTCCCTCTATTTTGGTTAAATTTTCTATCTGACTATCTTTTATGTCTTCAATAGAAGAAAATCCTTCTGCAACAAGTAATTGTCCTAATGTTTCATCTAATTCTAAATTTTTAACGAAATTATCAGTTTTCTCTTTAAATTCTAATTGTCTTCTTTCTGAGTCCTCCTGGTCTGTAAGAATATTTATTTCATGGTTTAGTAATTTAGTAGCTAATCGTACATTTTGACCTCTTCTTCCAATTGCTTTACTTAAATTTTCATCAGTTAAAATTACATCAATTTTTTTATGCTCACTATCAACATTTACTCTTAAGATTTCGGCAGGAGACAAAGCACTAGCAGCAACTATTGCTAAGTCCTCTGACCAATTTACTATGTCAATTTTTTCACCCTGGAGTTCATTTACAACTGCTTGTACTCTACTTCCACGCATTCCAACACATGCACCAACTGGATCTAAAGAACTGTCTTTAGCTTTAACACAAATCTTTGCCCTGCTTCCAGGATCTCTTGCAGATGAAATAATCTCAATTAACTCGTCATAAATCTCAGGTACTTCAAGAGTAAATAATTTCTCCATAAACTTAGGATGCGCTCTAGATAGAAAAATTTGTTGACCTCTTTGCTCTCTTCTGACATCGAGACAGTACGCTTTAACCCTATCACCTGCTTTTATATTTTCTCTAGGTATCATCTCATTTTTTTGTATTATTCCTTCAGCCTTACCTAAGTCAACAATTACGTTTCCAAACTCTAATCTCTTAACTATTCCACTTAATATTGTATCTTTTTTATCTATAAAATCATTGAATTGTCTTTCTCTCTCTGCCTCTCTTACATTGAAACTTATTACTTGTTTAGCAGTTTGTGCAGCTATTCTTCCAAAGTCAAAAGATGGCAGTACTTGAAGAATTTCATCCCCAACTTTTTTATCTTTATTTTTCTCATCAAAATCAACAGCCTCTTGATAACTTATCTCAACATTTGGGTTTTCTGGGTTTTCTTTTATTATTAATTTTCTGTAAATTTCAATATCTCCATTTTCTCTATTAATATTCACCACAATTTCATTTTCAGAACCGAATTTAGATCTTGCTGCCTTAGCAATCCCAGTTTCCATTGAGTTTATAATAAGCTCTTTATCTATAGATTTTTCTAAAGCTACAGCTTCTGCAATTCTCAATAATTCTAATTTATCAGCTCTTCTATTTAACATTATATTTTCTCCAAAAAAAAATGGGCCGAGGCCCATTTTGAAATTTCAACAATGTGATGTGAATATAGATATTTTTTTTAAATTATCAACTTTATTTAATTCTTGAAAATATCAGCTTTATCAGTTTTTTCCCAAGAAAATGAACCATTTGCTTCTGGATCTCTTCCAAAATGACCATAGGCTGAAGTTTTTTCATAAATAGCTTTATTTAAACTAAGCATCTCTCTTATTCCTCTTGGGCTTAAATCAAAATTCTCCTCTATTAGTTTTTCTACATGTCTATTTTTTTCCTCATTATTTTCAAACAGGTCAACATAAATGGATAAAGGTTTTGAAATCCCAATCGCATATGCTAGTTGAATTAAACATTTATTAGATATATTTGATGCAACAACATTTTTTGCAAGATATCTAGATGCATATGCAGCTGATCTATCAACTTTTGTTGGATCTTTTCCTGAAAATGCACCACCCCCATGAGGTGCAGCACCACCATAAGTATCCACAATTATTTTTCTTCCAGTTAGACCACTATCACCATCAGGACCTCCAATAACAAAATTTCCAGTAGGATTTACATAAATTTCTTTTTCATCTAATCCATTTAATAATGATTTTGGAATTGCCTTTTCAATATATGGTTTAACAAGCTCTCTTACTTGTGATTGATTTACGTCTGCTGAATGTTGAGTTGAAATAACCACAGATTTAATATTTGCAGGTACTCCATCTTTATATTCAATTGTAATTTGACTTTTTGAATCTGGTTCAATATTTTTTAATTTTCCTGATTTTCTATCCTCTGCCATCAGTCGTAAAATTTTATGAGAATAATAAATAGGAGCTGGCATTAAAACATCTGTTTCTCTACAAGCATAGCCAAACATTATGCCTTGGTCACCCGCACCCTCGTCTTTGTTGCCAGATGCATCAACACCCATTGCAATATCAGATGATTGGGAATGAAGATGGCTTTCAATTTTAGTTTGTTCTTTCCATGTAAAACCTTCCTGATCATATCCAATATCTTTAATACACGCCCTAACTTTTTGGATTAACTCCTCTTTTTTAATTTCTGGGCCTCTTACCTCGCCAGCAAGCACAACTTTATTAGTTGTAGTAAGTGTTTCACAAGCGACTCTAGATTGGGGCTCTGCACCAAGGTATGTGTCTACAACCATATCGGATATTCTATCACAGACTTTATCTGGATGACCTTCAGATACTGATTCACTAGTAAATAGATAATTTTTTAAATTATTCATTATCTAATTTTTTAAATGAAAAAATAAAAAAAATATATAATAAAATAATTAAATAATAAGATTTATTTCCGTATGTGGAAAAAAAGGTCTTATCAACATTTTTAATTCTATTTATTGAGATACCGCCTTCTTTGGAAATATTTAGTTTATCAATAATTAATCCGGATGGATCTATTATTGCAGAAATTCCGTTATTCGCAGATCTAAGAGTATATTTGCCATACTCTACTGATCTAAAAATGCTGTGGGCGAAATGTTGGTATGGACCAATTGAGTTACCAAACCAACCATCCTCTGATATATTAACTATAAAATTATAATCATTATTATTAGAAATCTTACCGGAGTATATTATTTCATAACAAATTAATGGTAAAATTTTAATTTTGCTGTTCTTGCTATACTCGTAAATTTTTCTCTCACCACTTGGGGAATATGATTGATAGTTATTTGTTAAAGTTTTTAAACCAATCTTTTTAAGATACTTTTCTAGTGGTAAAAATTCTCCAAATGGGACTAATCTATTTTTGTAATATTTATAGATCGTATTTGCCTCATTATCTATAATCGATAAAGAGTTATAGAATAAAAATTTATCTTTTTTAACTTCTTCATCATTAATACCTAAAATTATTAAATGTTTTTCTGAAAAATATTTATTAATTAAATAGTCATATTCAAATTTAAATGAAGCTAGATTCATTCCCGGTATAACGCCCTCCGGCCAAATAAATATTGTTTCTTGATTTTCAATTGGATTACTTAAATTAATTAATTTTTTGATAATTTCTTCATTGTCTAAAGATGAATAAAATCTTTCTATTGGAATTTTGGTTGATAAAATTTTTATTTCTAATGGCAATATTTCTGTTTGCAAATTTTTGATTTCGTTAACTCTGATGAAACCATAAATGTAAATGGTTACGAATAAAATTATTATAAAAATAAAACCAAAAACATCAGTTTTAAATCTCTTTAAAAATAAAAGTGATGGTAAAGTGAATATTGTGATTAAAATAGTATTAAATCCATATAAGCCTGTAATCGATGTGATTTGGATAAATCTGATATTTTCTGACAAAGAATAGGCAAATAAATTCCAAGGAAAACCTGAAAAAATTGAACCTCTAATAAATTCAATTAGACCTAATATTACTGAGAAAACCAATATATTAATAAAATTCTTAGAATTTATAAAAAATTTAAATATTAAAAATCCTATTCCGAAAAAAAAACTTATTAATAAAGGAATTAAAATAACTGTAAAAGGAATTAAGAATTTAAAATTATTATCGAATGATAATGAGTATGATATCCAATATAAACTTGACGCAAAATATCCAAAACCAAAAGTATATCCATAAATAAAAAAAAATTTGAAACCTTCATTTTTATTTTTATATAAAATTATATATAATAAGCTGAACGTTAAAAAATTAATAATCCAATAATTATAAGGAGGTAAACTAAATGAAGTTATCACTCCTAATATGAGTATAAATAAATTATTCAAATATCTTTTTTTTTTAGTGATCAAATTAACCTTTAATCTTTTTAAAAATTTGGTTTTCAACTTTATTCATAATTAGATAATCATTATCAGAAATGTGGTCAAATTTTAGTAAATGTAAAAAACCATGTATAAAGATTTTTATAAAGGAAATTTCATAATCACTTTTATTTTTTTTGATAAAATCTTCATAACTGATTACTATATCTCCTAGATAAAATTTTTTTAATTTAATAACTTTTTTTAAATTTTTTTTCTCAAAAAAAGGAAATGAAAGAATATCAGTTGATTTATTTTTTTTTCTAAATTTTTTATTTAAAAATTTGATCCTCTTATTACTTGTTAAGAGTACTGTAATTTGTACCTTTTTTTTATTAAACTTATATTCATCAGGAAATTTTTTTAATAAGTTTGAAATTAATCTACTTGGATTTTTAATGATTTTTTTCCAGTTCTTTGACTCGACAAGAACTTCAGACTCAATCATTATTTTGTTTTGTAGAATATGCTTTTACTATTTTCGATACCAATGGGTGTCTAACTACGTCTTTATGATCAAAATCTACTATCGATATTTCATTTAGATGTCCAAGTATTGTTTTAGATCTTTCAAGACCAGAAAGTTTCTTATTTGGAAGATCTATTTGTGTTGGGTCTCCGTTAATTACTATTTTAGAATTTTCACCAATTCGAGTTAGAAACATTTTAATTTGGGTGTCAGTAGCGTTTTGTGCTTCGTCAAGTATTGCAAACGAATTTTTTAGTGTTCTTCCTCTCATGAAAGCTAGTGGGGCAATTTCTATGTCACCTACTTCAATTTTTTTTTGTATTTTTTCAAAATCTAATAGGTCATATAATGAGTCATATAAGGGTCTCAGATATGGGTCAACCTTCTCTCTCATATCTCCAGGTAAAAAACCCAGTCTTTCACCTGCTTCAACTGCTGGCCTAGATAAAATTATTCTTTCAATTTTTTTTTCAAGTAACATTGTTAAAGCAACAGCTACTGCTAAAAAAGTTTTTCCTGTACCAGCTGGTCCTGCTGAGATAACGACATCGCTATCTCTTAGAGCTTTTACATAACTTTTTTGCTTTTCAGACCTTGGTATTACAGATTTTTTTGGGGTTTTAATTATATAATTTACATTTGCCTCTGAATTATTTTTTTCATTAATCATAAATTTATTAATGGAGGAAATTATATCTTTTTTTTCAATAGATCCATTGATTAAGTAAAGCTCATACAAAAAACTTATTGCATTTTTAACAATTTCGTTTTTTTTTTTGGTCGTTTTTTAAAATTATTGAGTTACCTCTAGAATAGATTGAAGTGTTAGTAATTTTTTCTAATTCTTTAATGTTGTTATTAAACTCTCCAGCTATGCCAATTAGATCCTCGTTTTTTGAAAAAATTATACTTACAGTGTTATTTTCTGAATATACAAACTTTAAATCTGAATTAATTTTTTTTGAAATGAAATTATTCAATTACGCAGCTCTCATTTTATGTTGGATTTTTCCAAAAAGTGTATTTTGATTACTATTTTGAATTAAAACTTTAATCGTACTACCAATATATTTTTTTTCACCATCTAAGATAACAGAGTTAAAATATTCATTTCTGCCAAATAGTTTATTTTGACTCTTAATTTGATTTTCTACAAGAACATCAATTTCTCTGTCTTGTAAAGATTGATTATGTTCTCTTTGATTATTAAATAACAAAGATTGTAATTCAATTAATCTATCTTTTGAAATTACTTTGTTTACCTCATTTAATTTTGAAGCAATGGTTCCAGGACGTGGACTGAAAATAAACGAAAATGAGTTTATAAATTTAATCTTTTTTACTAAATTTAAAGTATCTTCAAAATCACTTTTTTCTTCACCTGGATATCCTATAATAAAATCGCTTGAAATTTTTATTAAAGGATTATTTTTTATTAATTTTTCATAAGTATCAATGTAATCTTCTACATTATGCTTTCTATTCATAAGCTTTAAGATTTTATTAGATCCAGATTGTATTGGTAAATGGATAAATGGCATTAATTTTTTATTAATAGAATAACACTCAATTAGGTCTTCCGTCATATCAACTGGATGTGAAGTCGTATACCTTATTCTTTGTAATTCAGAATATTTTTCTAATTCATTTATTAGATCTGATATTCTAAACTCTTTATTATTTTCATAAAAACTATATGCGTTAACGTTTTGACCTAGAAGTGTAATTTCTTTTGCTCCATTTTTAATAAGGTCCTCAGCCTCTTTTAGAATTTTTTTAAATGGTCTTGAACATTCTGGTCCTCTTGTATATGGAACTACACAAAAGTGACAAAATTTATCGCAGCCTTCTTGTATAGTAAGAAAACTTGAAACTTTATTATCTGTATTCTTAACTTGATCTAAACAATCAAATTTTGATATAGTATCAAATTCTGTTTCATCCTCTTTTTTATTTTTTTGAAAATTTTCTAAAATTTTATTTATCTTGTGATAAGATTGTGGTCCAATAACTACATCAATATAAGGTTCTCTTTTTATCATTTCTGTATTTTCTGCTTGAGCAACACATCCTGCTATTACCATTATTGGTTTTTTTTTATTTGAATATATTTTTTTAATTCTTCCGACTTCGTGAAATACTTTCTCTTTTGCTTTATCTCTTATATGACATGTATTTATTAAAAAACAATCTACATTACTTTGATCTGCAGACTCCTCATAACCAATACCTTTTATAATATCTTTTATTCTTTTGCTGTCATATTCATTCATTTGACATCCAAAAGTTTTAATAAATATTTTTTTACTCACTTTTTTTTTTAACTCCATATAATTCAAGTTTGTGATCAACAAGTTCATAACCATATTTTTCAGCAACTTTCTGTTGAAGTTTTTCAATTTCTTCATCAACAAATTCTATTATTTCACCTGTTTTTACATCTATTAAGTGATCATGATGACTTTCACTCAACTCTTCATATCTTGCCTTACCACCTTTAAAATCGTGTTTTGCAAGAATCCCCGCTTCTTCAAAAAGTTTTACAGTTCTATAAACTGTTGCAATACTTATTTTTGGATCAAATTTTGAAACTCGGTTATATAATTCATCAACATCTGGATGATCATGCGATTCTGACATTACTTTCGCTATTATTTTTCTTTGCTCGGTAAGTTTAACTCCCTTAGCAATACATTTTTGTTCAATTGTTTCAGACATAATAATAATTAATTTAAATATTCTGGTTGAATAAAGTCTTTTGTCAACCGTCCTTCTTTTAATAAATTTAGTAAAATATTGTAGTTATTATTCATAATTTGCGACTTGTAATATCCATATATGTTCAATTTTTTTGAAACTTTAAGCCCTTTTACTATGCTTATTGCTGATCTGATACTGGTATACTTGCCGGGGCCCTGATTTATAAACACATTATCTATTTTTGATACGTGCAAGTTGTTTTCTTCAAGAAAATTAAAAACAAGTTTTACCAATATGTCAAAATTTTCTCTACTGTTATCATGTGTAATACTATATTCTTTATCATTTGCTATGATAATAAAAAAAATTTTTTCCCCAGCTGTATCAATAATTAAATTATTCATTTTGTTTTTATTTCAATTTGAAATAGCACATTCAGAACAAAGTTATAATAAATATTTTGAAAATGAGAAAGGAATTGTTTCTATTATGTATCATAGATTTAATGAAACTAAATATCCTTCAACAAATACCCAAATTCCCGTTTTTAAAGAACATATTCAAATGATAAAAAGTTCTGGATTTGAATTTTTAAACCCTAAATTACTATCTGAATTTTTTTATATAGAAAAGCCAGAAAAAAAATTCTTATTAACAGTAGATGATGGATATAGTTCATTTTATAAACATGCTTGGCCTTACTTATTAGAAAATGAAGTACCATTTCTAATCTTCATTTCAACTGAGGCAGTAGGAAAAAATGGTTATATGGATTGGGAACAAATTAAAGAAATTGAAAAATTTGATTTTGTAAATATAGGTAATCATTCTCATTCACATGATTACTTGATAAACTTTGATTTTAAAGATTTTGAAAACGATATTGAAAAATCTATAAAAATATTTAATCAAAAACTTGGGTATAATCCAAAATTTTTTTCTTATCCATTTGGAGAATGGGATTTGAAACAGAAAGAGTTTATTAGTCAAAACTTTGAATTTGCTTTTGGTCAACATTCCGGTGTAATTGATTTAAATAAAGATCGGTATGAATTACCAAGATTTCCTGTTAATGAAAAATATGGCAACCTAGAAAGATTTAAATTTTTAGTAAATCTTTTACCATTTCAATATAAGAAGGTAGAGCCTGAAGAAAAAATAATTGATAATAACAACCCGCCAAAAATGATTGTTGAATTCTTCCAAAATCAAAACATAAAAAATATGAATTGTTTTTCTAATGAAGGAGATGGATGGGATAAATCTAAATTAACTATTAAAAATAATATTTTAACTGTTAATTTCAGAGATAAGTTTAAAAATCGTAGAGGAAGAATTAATTGTTCAATAAATGATAATGATGGATGGAGATGGTTTGGTGTTCAATTTGTTCAAAAAAATATTAAGGAAAATTAAATTAAATTCTTCACTGCTTCACTATTAGGCAATATTTTAACATCATCAAAATCTGTTAAAGTATTTTGTTCAATTATTTTTTTTAATATAATTGTATATTCTTTACCTGTCTCTGCATATTTATCTAAATGATTTACTAATTCTTTACTATTTAATTTACCCTCATTATCTCGCTGTATTGCTCTTAAATATCTCATTTTTTTGTAAGATTTATGAGTATTTAAATTTCTAGTATATGCTCTTACTGAAGATTTCAGAACATTAAACATCATCACTTTGTGAGTTGTACCAGCCTCAGCTGCGGCTGGTTTAATTCCTTTGTCTGAATATGTCCATTGTCCAAATAAAGCATTTCCTTCAAGAGCAAACCTTGAAGTACCCCATCCAGTTTCTTTAGCAGCTTGAGCAATTGCCATAGATGGAGGTATTATATCCATCCTTCTTTTAAGTGTTGGGATATCTTTATTTGAAACCCCATATTGTTTAAATTTTTTGTTTAACCAATCATTGTCAGACTTTGAATTATTATTTTTGTTCAAGATTGCAAAAAGCTTTTTTCTATCTAACAAAATTTTATTATTTTCCTCAAGAATTAAAGGTAAAACAATTTGGATGAACAATTCCTTTCTCTTTTTTACACTTTGAATTTCTTTTAGTTCGTATGGTAATTTCCCTATTTCAACAGGTTTTGCAATCTTATTTGATCTTACATCGCTTAACTTATAATTTGTGTCCTCAAATAGTTGATATAAAACCGAGGCTTTTAGTCTTACTCCACTCTCTAAAGAGTCCTCCTCAGTAACTTCTCCGTAAAGCTCCTGGTAAACCAAATCTTGATCCGTATAATTGTCACTTAATTCACTCTCTAATAATTTTCCCTCTAAAGCTAATACAAGTTTTTGATTGGATGAATTTTCTATTTCAGGATTTCCTTTTAAAGTTTTACTTAAATACTTGTAAGACGGAGGTAGAATGTAAAAAAAACCAATTATTATTAACGAAGTAAATGAAATTTTGTATAAATTTTGGAGGCTTGTCTGTTTCTTTACCAATGATTTTCTTGATATTAAAAAACCTTTTTTAAAGAGAATTTTTTTTAAATTTTTAATGTCTATGTTTTTTATTTTAACGTTTTTTAACATAAAATTAATTGTTAATTGGAATTACCTCATTAACTTCAGGTATGTAGTGTTTCAATAAATTCTCTACTCCTTTTTTTAGTGTCATAGTTGAACTTGGACATCCAGAACAACTTCCTTGCATTTCGACTTTAACTTTACCATTTTTAAATTCTTTAAATTTTATATCACCTCCATCTCTTGCTACTGCTGGTCTAATTTTCGTTTCAAGAATTTGTATTATTTTTTTCTCTATTTCATCATAATTTTCATCTAAATTTTCATTTTTTTTAGCATCATAAACAAATTTTTTTCCACCAGAGTAGTATTCGTTTATAAATGAAATTATAATATGTTTAATTTCTTCCCAATCTATTTTGGGATCTTTGCTTACTGACAAGAAATCTTCAGAAAGAAAAATTCCTGATACACCATTAATCGACAATATATTTCGTACAAGATCGTTAGATATTTGTTTTTTTTCAGTAAATTCTACTGGTCCTGATAATGATACTTTTTCTCCTGGTAAAAATTTAAGAGAATTTGGATTTGGAGTTTTTAAAGTTTGTACAAACATTACTTGTATATAAATGCTAAATAAAATTTTTAAAGATTAATTTATCACTAAAATCCAAGGATTTTTTTTATATTTTTTATCTTTCTTTCTGCAATTTCTTCAGCTTTGTTTGCACCTTCTTTCAAAACCTCGTCTAAAAATTTTTCATCTTTAAGCAATTTATTTATTTCTAAAGAAATTGGTGCAATTTTATCTACCACTAAATTTAATAACTTATCTTTAAAATCAGAAAAATTTTTACCAGAAAATTCATCAATTGTTTTGCTTAATAATTGATCACTTAAACTAGAATAAATTCCTAACAAATTTTCTGCTTCTGGCCTTTTAGATAAATCACTTTCATTATCTGGCAAAGGCTCGGAGTCTGTTTTAGCCTTTTTGATTTTATTTGATATTTGATCACTAGTATCGTTCAAATTAATTCTACTTAGGTCTGATGGATCTGATTTACTCATTTTTTTTGTTCCATCTTTAAGGCTCATAATTCTCGCAAAATTTTTTTGTATTAAAGGTTCAGGTGCAATAAGAAACTCGGGAGAATTAAAATCTAAATTAAATTTATTTGCTATATCTCTAGATAATTCTAAATGTTGTTTCTGGTCATCCCCAACTGGTACATGAGTTGCATCATATAACAATATATCCGCTGCCATTAATATTGGATAAATGTAAAGCCCCACACTTGCTTTTTCCTTATCCTTCCCTGCTTTTTCTTTAAATTGTGTCATTCGGTTAAGCCAACCCATTCTAGCAACGCAACTAAGAATCCATGATCCTTCAGAATGAGCAGGAACAAGGGATTGATTAAAAATTATACTTTTTTTATAGTCCAAACCACTTGCTATAAAAGCTGCAGCTGTTTCTCTAATATTTCTATTTAATTGTTTTGGATCTTGTTTAACTGTTATTGCGTGAAGGTCTACTACACAATAAATACAAGAATTGTCAGGATCATTTTGTAAATTTACAAAATTTTTTATAGCTCCTATATAATTTCCTAAATGAAGGTTTCCTGTTGGCTGCACTCCCGAGAAAATTTTTTTACTCATAATATTTAATACTTTAATTTAATATCCGAATATTTAAAAGTTTTTGTTAAAAAGGATAGTAAAATATAAATTATAATAGTAATAACAACCAGTATAATTATAGTGTATATTTTCAGTTCACTTTCATAAATTAAATACCCACCAAAGGAATTTAGCAAGACTTTAAAAAAATATATTGTAGTTATTGAGATTAGAAAAATTTTTAAAATAGTAAAATTAAAAATACTTTTAAAATTAAAATATTTTTTTGAATATAATGTAAAAAATAATAATAAAGCGTTCACCCATGAAGATATACTCGTTGCAATAGGTATAATTAAAAATCCAACTTTATTAAAAAAGAGAAGACTTATAGAAATATTAATTATAACCGAAATAAGCGAATAGTAGAATGGTGTCTTTGTATTATCTCTAGCAAATAAGAATGTTGAGAAAACTTTTATGATAGCAAAAGCCGGTAGTCCCAATGCAAAATAATATAAAGCCATTGCTGAATTTGAAACACTTATAGCATCAAAAGCACCATAACCAAATAATGCAGATGTAATTTCATAAGAACCCACAAGCAAAGCAAAGGAGGCAGGCAAACTAAGAAACAAACATAATTCAAATGCTTTGTTTTGAATAAAATCTATTTTTTCATTATTACTAGTTTTAATATATCTACTTAAGTTAGGTAAAATTACCGTTCCAATTGCAATACCAGCTATCGCAAGATTAATTTGATAAATTCTATCTGCATAATAAAGATAAGAAACAGCGCTCGCCTGGAATGATGCTATTATTGTTCCTACAAGGATATTAATTTGGGTAACACCTGATGAAAATATACCAGGTAAAAATTTATTAAAAAAATTTTTTATTTTACTAGTAATTTTAAGTCTAAAATTTAACTTTGGTAAAAAATATTTTCTGGCAAAAAAATAAACAAAAATTAGTTGTATAAAACCTGCTATGGAAATTCCATATGATAAATAAATAACCAAACTATCATTTGAATTTTTTTCAAAAAAAATTATCAAAATTAATATTAAATTTAAGATAATTGGTGAGGCTGCAGCTACCCCAAATTTATTGTGTGAATTTAATATTGCAGAAAAAAAAGAGGCTAAACTTATAAAAAGTAAAAATGGAAATGTAATACGGGTTAACAAAGTAGTTAATTCCAGTTTTGTTTTGTCTTCATAAAAACCTGGTGCTATTAAATAAATAAATCCAGGCATAAGGATTTCTATAATTGTTACTAATGTAAGTAATCCTAACATCAAAAAATTAAAAGCATCATTAGCAAAGTTTTTAGCTTGATCTTTTCCTTTAATTAATTCAGAGGAATAGCTTGGTACGAAAGCTGCGTTGAATGAACCCTCTGCAAAAAGTCTTCTAAATGTATTAGGTATTCTAAATGCCACAAAGAAAGCATCTGCAATTGGGCCAGACCCTAAGTATATTGCGATAAGTACATCTCTTAAATAACCCAAAAGTCTGCTTACAATTATAAAGAAACTGAATGTACCTGTTGACTTAATTAAGTTCATAAATCATATTAGTCTTAATTTAGCTCTATTTGTATATCTAATTAAATCAAATGAAAAAAAAGAAGATTGAACATTATACAGTGAAAGAGGCTTTGGATTTCCATTCATCAGGAAAACCTGGCAAAATTGAGATTACACCCTCAAAACCCATGACAACCAAAAGAGATCTTGCTTTAGCATATTCTCCTGGGGTAGCTTCACCTGTCCTTGAGATAAGTAAAGATAGTAACCTTGCTTATGACTATACTTCAAAAGGAAATCTTGTAGCAGTTATAAGTAATGGTTCAGCAATTTTAGGTTTGGGAAACTTAGGTGCAAGTGCATCTAAACCAGTAATGGAGGGAAAAGCTGTACTTTTTAAAAGGTTTGCTGACATAGACTCTATAGATATTGAGGTTGATAGTAAAAATAATGATGAAATAATTAACACCATAAAAAATATATCTTGTACCTTTGGTGGAATAAATCTTGAGGATATAGCTGCGCCTGACTGTTTTATTATAGAACAAAAATTAAAAGAGATTGTTGACATTCCAATATTTCATGATGATCAGCATGGAACTGCAATAATAACAACAGCTGGTCTAATTAATGCTTTAGACATCACGGGTAAATCGATAAAAAATATAAAGGTTGTTGTAAACGGCGCTGGAGCTTCAGCTATAGCATGCACAGAATTATTTAAAAATACAGGAGTTAAAAATGAAAATGTAATTATGTGTGATCGTAAAGGAGTAATTTATAGAGGTAGAGATAAATTGGATCAATGGAAGTCAAAACATGCAGTTAATACAAAATTAAGAACATTAAAGGAAGCAATAAAAGGTGCAGATGTTTTTTTAGGATTATCAGCTAAGGACGCTTTGACAAAAGAAATGGTAAAATCAATGGCAAAAAATCCAATAATTTTTGCTTGTGCTAACCCAGATCCTGAAATAACTCCTGAAAAAGTTGAAGAAGTAAGATCTGACGCAATTATTGCAACTGGCCGTTCAGATTATCCTAATCAAGTAAATAACCTTATAGGTTTTCCATATATATTTAGAGGTGCTTTAGATGTTAGAGCAAAGACAATTAATGAAGAAATGAAAGTTGCAGCTGCAAAAGCAATTGCAAATCTTGCTAAAGAGAGGGTGCCTGACGAAGTTGCATCCGCTATGGGTGGAATTAGGCCTACCTATGGCAAAGATTATATTATACCTTCAACTTTTGATCCAAGATTAATTAGTGTTATTCCAGTTGCAGTAGCAAAAGCTGCAATCAAAACAGGCGTTGCAAGAAAAAAAATTAATGATTTTGAATTGTATTCAGAGCAGCTTAAAAATAGACTTGATCCCTCTGTTACAGTTATGCAGGGAATAAATGCTTTAATAAAGAAAAAACAAAAAAGAGTGGTTTTTGCTGATGGTGAGGACGAAAATAATCTTAAAGCTGCAATTGCATTCAAGAACAGCGGTCTAGGAGTACCAATATTAGTCGCGAAAAAAGATTTAGTAAAAAAAAAATTAGCTGAAATTGGCTACAATGAAAATCTTGATATAGAAATTGTTAATTCTACAGACAATAAAAAAAGGAAAAAATATACCCAATACTTATTTAAGAAGTTGCAAAGGGAACAAGGTTTATTAGAAAGAGATTGTGATAAACTTGTAAGAAATGATCGTGTCATATGGTCAACTTGTATGGTTTCATGTGGGGATGCTGACGCAATGGTGACAGGAAACACAAGAAGATATTCTTCATCGCTGGAAAAAGTATCTACAGTAGTAAATGCAAGACCTGGTGAAATAATCTTTGGACTTAATTTAGTTGTTAACAGAGGAAAAACTGTTTTAATAGCTGATACAGCTGTTAATGAATGGCCAGACTCAGAGCAAATGGCAAATATTGCAATTTCGTCAGCTAGAATTGCTAGATTGTTTGGTATGGATCCAAAAGTTGCTTTTTTATCTCACTCTACTTTTGGTCAACCTACAACCGAAAGAACATCAAAGGTGAGAGGAGCTGTTGAAATTTTAAATAAAAAAAAGGTTGATTTTAAATATGATGGAGAGATGCAGCCTGATGTAGCTCTTGAAGAAATTTTTAAAGAACTTTACCCATTTTCAGAAATCGTAGGGAATGCAAATATTTTAATTATGCCTGGCCTCCATGCCTCTGCAATATCTTTTAAACTTATCAAATCAATGAGTAGAGCTAAAGTTATTGGCCCATTACTTATCGGACTTGCTGAAGCAATAGAAATTGCTCCTTTAAGAACTTCCACTTCTGAGATATTGAATCTTGCCTCAGTTGCAGCTTACTCTTCTGAAATAATTGATTACGACAAAAAATAAATTTAGTTTTTTTGTATTCTTAAATCTTCAACGAGCAATATACTTGCAATAACGTCTTTAACATCTAAGATTTGCTTAGCTTCACTTATTGCTTCATCTCGTTCTTCGGCTGTTTCAGCAATCCCATAAATATAGATTTTCTCTTTATATGTATCTATATTGTAGTTCACTGCTTTAGTTTTTTTATTAAATATTAGCGCCGATCTTAATTGAGATGTTATTAATAAATCTTTTGCAGACTGTTTGAAATTAAATTCATCTTTGATTTTTAAATCATTTTTAACTGATCTAGCTCCTTTTATTTCCCATGCCATCTTTGTAATCGTTAATTTCTCCTCAACGGTATCAACTTTCCCAGTAATAAAAATTCTTCCATCTAAGATCTTGGTTTTTACATTCAATAAATAACTTTTATTAGTTGATAGAAGTTTAGCATCTAAACTTTTATCCATAATAGAGTCATCTATTTGAGTTCCAAGGGTTCTAGGATCCATTGCTATTGTAACTCCTGTTCCAAATATTCCTGTTGAGGAAGTGCCAATACAAGAAGACAAAAACATTAATATTATTAATGATTTTATAAATTTACTTTTCATTTTTGACATTAAGACAATAGTTATAAATTTTTGATTTTGAAATATTTTTTTCCTTAGTAAAAATGCGAACTATATCTTTTACTGATTTGTTAAGAATTAATTTTTTAATTTTTTTTTTATCTGATTCGTCTAAATCTGTTTCTTTTTTAAGATTATTTATATCTTCAGAAATAATAACGGTAACTTCACCTTTTGGATTAAAGTTTAAGTTAGTTATTTCTGACACATTTCCCCTATAAAAACTCTCATGAATTTTTGTTATTTCCCTACAAATTAAAATTTGCCTGCCTACAAAATAATTTTTGATTAAATCTAATCTTTTTATTAATTTTTGGGCTGATATAAAAAAGACTATTGAGCAATTGTAATTTTTAAATAACTCAAAATCCTTTTTTATTGCAATTTCTTTATCTGGTAAGAAACCATGAAAATAAAATTTTTCTGAAAATCCTGAAATTGAAACTGAGGCTGTTACTGCGGATGGACCAGGTATTGGTATGACGCTAATATTTTCCTGGATACAACTCTTTATTAAAATTCTCCCAGGATCAGAGATACTTGGTGTTCCAGCATCTGAAATCATTGATACAATTTTTTCTTCTTTTAAAAGTTCGATAATTTTATCTAAATTTTTTTTCTCATTAAACTTATGGTGAGAAATAAGTTTACTATTAATCTTATAATGAGTAAGAAGTTTTTTAGAAACCCTTGTATCTTCACAAAGAATTACGTCTGATTTTGCTAAAACATCTAAAGCTCTCAAGCTTATATCTCTAAGATTTCCGATAGGTGTTGAAACTACATACAGGCCGCAATTGATCTTATTTTTGTCTTCTTTAAGTGGCATATCCTAGGCTATAATATTTATAACAAAATGAAATATCTAATAAAATTTTATACAATATTTGTATTTTTGGTATTTTTTACTTTTAATTCATATTCTTCTGATAAAATTAAAATTGGCTTAGTAATTCCTCTTTCTGGAGAAAATAAAGAGCTAGGAGAGAGCGTATTAAAATCAGTTAGATTAGCAATAAACGATATAAATGATACTAGAATTCAAATTCTGCCAAAAGATAATCAGAATGATCCTTATCATACATTGAAAGTTTCTGAAGAATTATATAACGAAGGTGTAAGAGTAATTATTGGTCCAATTTTTAAAAAAAATTCAGCAGAATTAAATCAAATTAATGACGATTTAATATTTTTATCTTTCACCAATAAAATTGATGGATCTAAAAAAAATATAATAAGCGCTGGTGTCAACTCTATTTCTCAATTTAATGCTGTTAAAAAATTTCAAAAGTTAAATGGCTTAGAACGAAGTTATTTGTTTGCTCCTGAAACTAATGTTCTTGATGAGGTTAAAATTGGCGTAAAAAATTCAAAAGTAATATTAAAGGATGAATTTTTTTACGATCCTGATCCAACTTTGATTACAAAACAAATTGAGGATGTAACAAGGTATAGAATTAGAAAACAAAATTTATTAGATGAAATAAAAAGAGTTGAAAATTCTAATGAAACCAACAAAGAAAAAAAAATCGCTCAACTTGAAAAGCTTGATACAATAGGAGGTATCAATTTTGACTCTGTAATCATTGCTGATTTTGAAGAGTCTTTAAAAAGTGTTGCAACTTCACTAATTTATACTGATATACCTCCAACAAGAGTAACTTATATTACTTTAAACCAATGGTTTGATAAAAGTTTATTAAATGAAGAAATGATACAACCTATTTACTTTCCATCAGTAAATTATGAAAATTACCAAAGTTACTTAGATAAATATTATGCAAATTTCAAAAACTCATCAAATCAAATAGCTTTTTTAAGCTATGATTTAACCGGCCTTGTTTATTATTTGCTCTTCAAAAATAATTTTGTAGTTGATAATCAAATTTTCTATAAAAAAAATTCTTTCAAAGGTAAAATTGGTGTCTTTGAAATAAATAAAAATATAATTACTCATCAACTGAATTTTTACGGGATTAGTGAGAAAAAAATTAAAAAAATTTTTTAATTTTTTTAAATGCTATAAATCTATGATCTATTTTTGATTTTTTTGAAAATAGCATCTGACCAAATGTAATCTTGTAACCTTTTGGAATAAAAATAGGATCATAACCAAACCCATTATTACCTTTGGGTTTATTTGAAATTGTTCCTTCTACAATTCCTTGCGACTGATAAAACTTGTGATTTGGCCAATAGATAGTTAAGGCACATATAAATCTACACTTAATTTTTTTATTCCACTTTACTTTCTTTTTATTTAATTGTTTATAAACCCTCTCAATTGCTTTATCGAAATTAGATTTTTTGCCTGCCCATCTTGCTGAATATATGCCTGGTTGCTTTCCGAGGATATCAATTTCAAGACCTGAGTCATCTGATAGAGATACCTCTTTAGTTTTTTTTGAAAAGTATTTTGCTTTAATTAGTGAATTTTCTAAAAATGTCTTACCATTTTCTATTGGGCTCTTTATATTAAGTTTATTTGGGGTATCTATTTTTACTTTTTTAGGTAATAATTTCTTGATTTCTCTTACTTTTCCTTGATTATTTGTGCCTATAATTATTCTATTAATTTTTTTTTTATGCATCTGGAAAATGTGAGTTTACTTACCATATACTGAAGATGGAAAAAGAAAAGGCTGAAGATCAAATAAATCCAAATACTGAGGAAACTGCTCAAAAACAAGAAGCTCAAGATGACTTGGCTGAAAATAAAGAAAAAAATATTCAGGATAAAACTTCTGAGGAAAAAATAGCTGATTTAGAGGAGAAGATTGTTAGACAATACGCAGAAATGGAAAACCAAAGAAGAAGATATGAAAAAGAAAAAGATGATGCTTTTGAGTACGGCGGTTTTGCATTTGCTAAAGAAACCTTAAATTTGATTGATAATTTAGAAAGGTCAAAAGTAACACTTCAAAACGATGAGGAATTAAAAAATTCAAAAGGTTTTGAAAAAATCATCAGTCATTTAGATATTATTTATAAGGATATGATTTCTATATTAAAAAAAAATAATATATTTCCTATTGAGGCAATTGGAAAAAAACTTGATCCAAACCTTCATCAAGCGATGATGGAAATCGAAGATGAACAAAAAGAGAGTGGAATAATCTTACAAGAAATTCAAAAAGGTTTTATGATGAAAGACAGGCTTTTAAGACCTTCATTAGTAGGGGTTTCAAAGAAATCATTGAAAAAAGATGAAAATTTAGAGGAAAATAGCGAAAAAAATGAAGAAAAAAAATAAGTGGATACCTTGTAGATGGAAAAATTAAGCATATATGAACTGGAGATAAAATTATGAGCAAAGTAATTGGAATAGATCTTGGAACAACTAACTCGTGCGTAGCAATTATGGACGGTACGCAAGCTAAAGTTTTAGAGAATGCTGAAGGAGCAAGAACAACCCCATCAGTAGTAGCTTTTACAGACGAGGGTGAAAAATTAGTTGGTCAACCAGCAAAAAGACAAGCTGTAACCAACCCTGAAAATACCATTTTTGCTGTAAAAAGATTAATTGGAAGAAATTTTGAGGATCCTACAGTTAAAAAAGATATTGAAACAGCGCCCTACAAAATAATTAAAGCTGACAACAATGATGCTTGGATAGAAGCTAAAGGCAATAAATATTCTCCATCACAAATTTCAGCCTTTGTACTTCAGAAAATGAAAGAAACTGCTGAGAAATATTTAGGTCAAGCAGTAAGCAAGGCTGTAATTACTGTGCCGGCTTATTTTAATGATGCTCAAAGACAAGCAACCAAAGATGCTGGTAAGATTGCTGGTCTTGAAGTTTTAAGAATAATTAATGAGCCAACCGCTGCTTCACTAGCTTACGGTTTGGACAAAAAGACAAACAAAAAAATTGCTGTATATGACTTGGGAGGTGGAACATTTGACGTGTCAATCCTTGAACTTGGTGATGGAGTTTTTGAAGTCAAATCAACTAATGGTGACACTTTTTTAGGTGGAGAAGATTTTGACAACGCAATTGTGAATTATTTGCTAAGTGAATTTAAAAAAGAGAGTGGAATTGATTTAAAATCAGACAAACTGGCTTTACAGAGACTCAAAGAGGCTGCAGAAAAAGCAAAGATAGAATTATCATCTGCAACTCAAACTGAGATAAATTTGCCTTTTATTACAGCTGATAAAACTGGGCCTAAACATATAAATTTAAAAATGACTAGAGCTAAACTTGAGGCTTTGGTTGAAGATTTGATTTCAAGAACTTTACCACCTTGTAAAACAGCATTAAAAGATGCTGGATTATCTGCAAGTGAAATTGATGAAATTGTTCTTGTTGGTGGAATGACTAGAATGCCAAAAGTTATCGAAGAAGTAAAAAGTTTTTTTGGAAAAGATCCAAATAAATCTGTAAACCCAGATGAAGTTGTTGCAATGGGAGCTGCGATACAAGCAGGTGTTTTACAAGGTGATGTTAAAGATGTTCTATTGCTAGACGTAACACCATTATCTTTGGGTATTGAAACATTAGGCGGTGTATCTACAAAACTTATTGATAAAAACACAACAATTCCAACAAAGAAAAGTCAAGTATTCTCAACGGCAGAAGATAATCAGCCAGCTGTATCTATAAGAGTTTTACAAGGTGAAAGAGAAATGGCTTCAGACAATAAATTACTAGGAAATTTTGAACTAGTTGGAATTGCTCCAGCTCCAAGAGGGGTTCCTCAGATTGAGGTTACTTTTGATATAGATGCAAATGGAATTGTTAATGTTTCAGCTAAAGATAAAGGAACAGGAAAAGAACAAAAAATTCAAATTCAAGCCTCTGGTGGTTTAAGTGACGAAGAAATTAATAAAATGGTTAAAGAAGCTGAGGCCAACAAAGATGCAGACAAAAAAAAGAGAGAAGCAGTTGATGCAAGAAATCAAGCTGATACTCTAATTCATTCAACTGAAAAAAATCTTAAAGAACATGGATCTAAAGTTTCAGATGCTGATAAAAAAGCAATTGAAGATGCATCAGCTAACCTAAGAAATGCATTAAAAGGAACAGACGTAGAAGAAATTAAAAAGAAAACTCAAGATCTTGTTCAAGCATCAATGAAACTAGGTGAGGCAATTTATAAATCACAACAAGGTGCTAAACCTGAGGATAAAAAAGATACTAATAAAGAGGATAAAAAAGACGATAATGTTGTTGATGCCGATTTTGAGGAAGTAAAAGACGATAATAAAGAGAAAAGCGCTTAAAACAACCATTTGTCTATATTAAGTTATGGCAAAAAGAGACTATTACGAAGTTTTAGGCATTAACAAATCAGCGACACCAGATCAAATTAAGTCAGCTTATAGAAAACTAGCAGTTAAATATCATCCAGATAAAAATCCGGATGATAAAGGTGCTGAAGAAAAATTTAAAGAAGCTTCGGAAGCTTACCATGTTCTCTCAAATACGGAGAGAAAACAAAGCTATGATAATTTTGGACATGCTGCCTTTGAAAATGGAGGAAGAGGACAAGGGGGTTTTTCTAATTTTGATTTCTCTGAACACTTTTCAGATATATTTGAAGATTTTTTTGGAGAAGGCTTTGGAGGAGGTCGTAGAAGAGGAAGAAGAGCTAACTATAGAGGCTCTGACTTAAGATATGATTTATCAATTACTTTGGAAGAAGCCTATAAAGGTAAAAAGCAAGATATCAAATTTTCTACATCTGAAAAATGTAATACTTGT
>MDSW01003458.1_pt1 | contig 24957 bp, 13 predicted proteins | sample 811171 | NCBI WGS metagenome assembly MDSW01 (sample SAMN05326641, study PRJNA326480) | marine metagenome | isolation source: seawater | place: Atlantic Ocean: North West | collected 2012 | reverse complement strand
GTTGGGGTGGGACCGGGGCTCGCCACTGCCCGTCGCGTCTCCCGCGCCCGCGCACAGGTGCGCGACCTAACATCATCATGCAGCGCGCGATCGCTGCTTCCGTGCGATGCTACGGGCTCGCGGCGCCCGGCGCGGCCACGCACGCCCGCGGAAAGGCCGCGAGCGCTTCCGGCAGCTCGCTGGCAGCCACGTCGTCGCGCATCGTCGGCTCGTGGATGCCCGCCCAGCGCTCGGTGCCCAGCCTGAGCCTCGGGACGTCGCGTCGCGCCGTTCGCGTGAACCGCGCCATCTCCACGGACGCCGCCACCGCGGCGGACGCCTCCGCCTCCCCGAAGGCTCCCACCGGCCCCGCGGGCGCGCCCACGTTCCAGGACGCCATCCTTCGCCTTCAGCAGTACTGGAGCAGCCGCGGGTGCGCGTTGTGGCTTCCGCACAACACCGAGGTCGGCGCGGGCACGATGAACCCCGCGACGTTCCTCCGCGCCCTCGGCCCCGAGCCCTGGAGCGTGTGCTACCCCGAGCCCTCCATCCGCCCCGACGACTCGCGGTACGGCGACAACCCGAACCGCGTGCAGCGGCACACCCAGTTCCAGGTGATCCTCAAGCCCGACCCCGGGAACGCGCAGGAGCTGTACCTCGGCTCCCTCGAGGCTCTCGGCATCGACACGCGCGCGCACGACCTTCGATTCGTGGAGGATAACTGGGAGAGCCCCGTCCTCGGGGCGTGGGGCTTGGGATGGGAGGTGTGGCTCGACGGGATGGAGGTGACCCAGTTCACGTACTTTCAGCAGTGCGGGTCGCTGAAGGTGTCCCCGACGGCGGTGGAGATCACGTACGGTCTGGAGCGCATCCTCATGAGCCTGCAGGGCGTGGACCACTTCAAGGACATCCGCTACAACGACACGATGACGTACGGCGAGATGCTCCTGCAGAACGAGTACGAGATGTCCGTGTTCAACATGGAGAAGGCGGACGTGGCGGGGTGGCAGAGGCGCTTCGACCTGGCGGACGAGGAGGCGAACAGGATGCTCGACGCGCGGCTTCCGCTCCCCGCGTTCGATCAGCTCCTCAAGGCGTCGCACGCGTTCAACATCCTCGACGCACGCGGCGCGGTGGGCGTGACCGAGCGCCAGAAGCTCTTCGCGAGCATGCGGAAGCTCGCGCGCGAGTCCGCGGTCCTGTGGGTGGCGCGGCGCGAGGAGCTCGGGTTCCCCCTCGGCGAGTGGGAGCCCGAGCCGATCGCGGCGCCGGTCGAGAGCGCGAACCCCCCGCCCGCGGCCGCGGCGGATTTCTTCGTCGAGCTCGGGACGGAGGAGCTCCCCGCCGCGGACGTCGCGTCGTGCGCCGCGCAGATGAAGCGCGCGATCGTGAAGTGCCTCGACGACGCCGGCTTGGCGCGCGACGACGTCTTCGTCGGCGCGACGCCGCGGCGCACCGTCGTGCGCGTCTCGGGCCTCGCCGCCGCGCAGGAGAGCAAGGAGGAGCGCGCGCGCGGCCCGCCCGCGTCGCGCGCGTTCGAGGAGGACGGGACGACGCCCACGAAGGCGGCGCTGGGTTTCGCGAAGAAGAACGGCGTGGACCCCGCGGACTTGGAGAATGACGGGGAGTACGTCTGGGCGAACGTGAAGACGGTGGGGCGGTCCGCGACGGAGGTTCTCGGGGAGGCCCTCCCGGGGATCATCGGCGGGTTGAACTTCCCGAAGACGATGCGCTGGAACGGCGCGGAGACGTTCAGCCGTCCCGTTCGCTGGCTCGTGGCCATGCACGGCGACCACCACGTCCCGTTCGTCGCCGCGGGCGTCCCCTCGGGCACGACCACGCGGCTTTTGCGCAACAGCGCGACGCCCGTGGCGGAGGTTTCGGACGCGTCGCATCACGCGGATCTGCTCGCCGCGGACCGAATCGAGATCGACGTCGAGAAGCGCCGCGACGCCATCTGGTCCGCCGCGATTGCGCTCGCGGACGGGGTGAACGGCGTCGTTCCCCCGAGCTCCGGCGAGCCCGGCGGGCTGATCGACGAGGTGGTGAACCTGGTGGAGTCGCCCAAGCTCATCCTCGGCGATTTCGACCCGGCGTTTTTGGCGCTCCCCAAGGAGGTGCTCGTGATGGTCATGCGCAAGCACCAGAGGTACTTCCCCGTGGAGGACGCGTCCAGCGGGGAGCTTCTCCCGCACTTCATCACCGCCGCGAACGGAGACGTGGACGAGGACGCCGTGCGCGTGGGGAACGAGTCCGTGCTCACGGCGCGGTACCAGGACGCGCGGTTCTTCTACGAGGCGGACACCAAGAGGACGCTCGCGGCGTTCAAGCCCGAGCTCGAGGGGATCACGTTCCAGACCGAGCTCGGGACGATGCTGGAGAAGACCGCGAGGGTCGAGAAGCTCGCGCCCGCGCTCGCGAAGACGCTCGGGTTCTCCGACGCGGACGCGAAGGTGGCGGCCGAGGCGGCGAGCCTCGCGAAGGCGGACCTCGCCACGCAGCTCGTCACCGAGTTCACCTCCCTCGCCGGCGTCATGGGGAAGCACTACGCGAAGCGCGAGGGCCTCGGCGACGCGCTCTGCGAGGCGATCTTCGAGGCCGCGCTGCCCCGCTCCGCCGGCGACGCGCTCCCCCGGACGAACCCGGGCGTCGCGGTCGCCGTCGCCGACCGCCTCGACACCCTCGTCGGCCTCTTCGCCGTCGTCGGCGCGCCCAAGGCGACGGCGGACCCCTTCGGACTCCGCCGCGCCGCGTACGGCGCCGTGCAGACGCTCGTCGCCGCCGACGCGCGGTGCGACGTCCGCGCCGCGCTCGCCGAGGCCGCGAAGGGTCAGCCCGTGGATGTGGAGGAATCGGCCATCGACGAGTGCCTGGAGTACGTCACGCGGCGCCTGGAGCAGTTCCTCGTCGACGGCGGGTGCGGCGTGGAGGCGGTGAGGGCGGCGCTCGCGGAGCGGGGGAACGACCCGGCGGCGTGCGCGGCGACGGCCAAGGCGCTCGACGAGGAGGTGAAGAAAGAAGGCGGCGCCGGGTCGGACGCGCTGAAGGCGGCGATGACGGTCCTCGCCCGGCCGACGAAGTTGGTCCGGGGGAAGGACCTGCCGGAGGATCTGGAGGTGAAGAGGGAGAGTCTGGTCGAGCCCGCGGAGGTGGCGCTGTTCGACGCGTACGTCGCCGCCGCCGCCGCCGTCGGCGACGCGTCCGAAGCGACGGTGGGGGATCTCCTCGGCGCCGCCGCGACGCTCGTGGAGCCCTCGGAGAAGTTCTTCGACGAGGTGTTCGTGATGGCGGAGGACCCGGAGCTGAGGCGGAACCGACTCGCGCTCATGAACGCCGTCGCGAGCCTTCCGAAGGGCGTCGTCGACTTCGCCGAGCTCCCCGGGTTTTAAAATCCAACGCGCGGCGCTCGAGGGAGTGGTCTATTATCGTTAATACTACGGTTTCGAATAGCGACATCCCGCGGCATCCCCCGCGACATCCCCCCGCCCGCTCCATCCCCCCGCCCGCTCCATCCCGCCGCCCGCTCCATCCCGCCGCCCGCTCTCGCGCTCGCGTCAGTTCTCGAGGTTGTACTTGTTGGCCTTGAACAGCGCGAGCTTGTACGTGTACTGCGTCACGGGCTGTCCTCTGCTTTCGATGAACCCCGGGTCGAAGGACGTGAGGTAGTCGTACACCGTCTGCCCCGCGACGATCGCCGGCCCGTCCTTCGCCTCCTCCACGGACCGGAACTTCCACTTCGTGAACGTCCGGCTGGATTTGATCTTCGGCTGCCTCGCCGCGCCCGCCCCCGTCGCCGCTCCCGCGGAGATGGCGTCCGGAAGCCCGTCCTCCGTCGGCGCCGGCGGCGACGCGTACCCTCCGTTGTCGCCGCCGTCGAAGACAATCTGCGCCACCTCCGACGTCTCGATGCGGTCGGGCGCGGGGTACTCCTCGCTGCGCTGATTCACGCGGAAAAACACGCTCCGCCCGTCCCCGCCGATGCTGCCTCGCAGCACGTTGGGGTCGTTCACGTCCCACTCCACCGCCTCGATGACGTTGTACTGCTTCGCCGTCGCCTCGGCCATCTTGACGACGTTGTACGCGCGATCCATGACGACGCGACCTTGGTCGTTCCGCACGAAACGCATCGGGTAGACGATCTGCGACCCGACGTCCCTCCGCGCACGGTTCACCACCGCCAGGTCCTGGACCAGCTCCTCGCCCTGGGGGGTGTCCACGCGCGTCAGCGTCGAGTAGCACAGCCACGTCCCGAGGAAGTCTTCCGGGAACGTCAGGTCCGAGGGCGCGCCCGAGATGGTGGACCACGCGTCGCTCACCAGCCCGTTCGACATCGCGAACGCGGGCGCGGGGGCACCGACCCAGCTCGCCGCGCCGGCGACCGCGGCGAGCGATGCGAGGGTCGCGCGACGCCCGGGGACGTCGCACGCCTCGCCGTCGCCGTCTCGCCGACGCCGCCTCTGCTTGGCGCGGCGAACGGCTTTGGGGCACGGGCAACTCTCGGCACCGAGGCATCCCGAGCAGTTCTCCACGGCGAGCGAGCCGTCCCCGTCACTGCTGGACGCCGCGGCGGACGGAACGGAGGAGCGAGGCGCGCGGCGTCGGAATCGAGACCCCGAGGCCGCGAGGCCGAGCGGCGCGCCGGCGAGCGCTCCGGTCGCCATCGCGCGAAAAGGAGTGCAGCGCGAGCGGAGAGATAACTTGCCGCAACGTGGCGCGACAAGTGGACGGAGAGCAATGGTGGCCGGCAGGTGGTGGAAAGTGGAGACTGTCGGACTGGGCGTTTCGGACTCAAGGAAGACCGTTTCGCTTCGCAAGGCCGGGAAGGAAGGTGCGCTTTCTCGGGGCGGCGCAAAGAGGAGGCGGAGGAGGCGGAAGGAGAGAGGGGCGGCGGCGGCGTCGCGTCGACGAGACCGTGATGGCGTTCTTATTCTTTCTAGAGCGCACGCAGACCACGGGAGTCATCGCCTCGTCGGCTCCGACGCGCGCGCGAACGAGAACGAAGACCCGAGAGGGAAATCTTTTTGGTTTCGTCCGCGGCGTCGTCTCGCGCCTCGAGTCGGAGGCGGTCGTTCGCTCGCTCATTCCATTAACGCCTCGAACCTCTCTCCGGCTTTGACGATCAGATTCTGGGCGTCATACGCGAGGTCCGAGTCGAACATGTACTTCGAGGGGTCCTCTTTGTTCTCTAAGAGCTTCTCGCCGACCGCCTCCAAGGTTTCGGAGAGGTCTTTCAGGTTCACAGCCACGACGTGGTTCTTTAGTTCTTCCGGCAGGTCGTCGAAGTCGTCGGCCTCGTTGATGGCCTGTTTCTCCTCGGGAGAGATGGTCTTGATATCATCCTCGAGCTCGCCCAAGAGGAAGTCGATGTTGCTCATCTGCGTCTTCAGGAACGTCTCTTCGAACTCGCGTCGTTCGAACTCGGCGTCGTCCTCCTCGTCGGGCCCCCCGGAGGAGGAGGCGCGGCGGGCGAAGGTGGTGACGCAGATCGCGCGGGAAGAAGTGCGCGCCTTAGCGACGGGCGCGACGAGCTTGGCGCGGACGCGGATGCGCGAGGAGAGGCTGCGCAGAGGAGAGCGGGAGGTAATCGAGAGTCAGAGGAGGCGAGGAGGGAGGCGAACCGAGCGAGCGAGAGAGGAGGCACGCGACCATCCGCATCGGACCGGATATTTCGGTCGTGTGATGCCGATCGTGTTCGACACGATGGGTGAATGATGGATCGGCCGAAGACGGTCGCGGACGTACCCGATGGCGGTGCTGACCGCACGAACGGAGGAGGCGGAAACGGCGAAGGCGGACATGTGTATCGCGTGACGGTGTCGAGCGCGTGCGCTGGTGAGGTGTGCGTGTGACGCGCTGGCACCGAGGCGCGCTTTCCAAAAAATATCTTCGCTTGGATTTTCCTCGTCACGACCCGAAAAGCGCAGGATTTTCTGTGACGTGGCACCGATGACCACGTGTGAGTGCGTCGGCGTTCGGGAGCCTCCCTTTTCACGCGTCGCCGCCCGCCTCGCCCCCCTCCCCCCCAACCTTTTCGCCTTCCTCCGCGCCTTCGGCCTCCCCCACCGCGCCGTCGCCTTCGTCCTCCTCCTCCCCCTCGTCTTCCCTCGGCTCGAGCGCGACCCCCCCCTCGCCCTCCGCGAGCGTCGCGTCCGCCCTCGGAAAATGCTTCGGCACCGGCCCGAGTTCCAACTCCAGCACCCGCTTCGACTCCTCCCTCCCCGCCCAGCTCGCCTCCGCCTCCGCGGCGCGGCGCATCTCCGCGCGCTCCGCCTCCATCGCCGCCATCCTCTCCTCGGCCGCTACCGCGCGCGCCTCCGCCGCCTCCGCGCGCGCCTTCGCCTCGAGCGCCGCCGTCTCCGCCGCCTCCGCCCTCGCCTCCGCCTTGGCCGCGCGGATCGCGTCGTCCCCGCGGAGGTTCGCCGCGTTGGCCGCCGCGTCGGCGCGCGCGATCTCCACCTCCGCGACCCGGCGCTCCTCCGACGCGCGAAGCTCGGCGCGAAGGGACGCGTTCTCGCGCTCGGACTTCAACGCGTTCTCGAGGGCGGCGTCGTACCTCGCCTTGATCTCGGAGAGCAGCGGCCGGTACGTCCCGAACGCGTGGATAAACGCCTCAAACACCGCGCGGTGCGCGTCGAGGTCGAGGAGCTGCGCGTCGCGGTCCGATCGCACCGCGTCTCTCGACTCGGTGAGCTTGGACGTGAGCCTGAGTTTCTCGTGGAGGAGGGACTCGAGCTGCGCCAGGAGGGGGGGTTTGCGCGCGCTCCCGCGAGGATACACGTCGAGGTAGCCGTGCTGCCGCCGCGCGGAGGCCGACGACGGGAGGTCCGCGCCGAGGCCGCCGCCGCCGCGCGCGGTGTCCGCGGCGGCCGCGCGGAGGGCGCGCGTGAGCGAGCCCTGCTGCGCGGCGGCGCTCGCGGCGAAGCGGCGCGCGTCCTCGGAACGCTTGCGCGTGTTGGTCGCGGGGACGGCGGCGCCGCGCGAGGCGGAGGAGAGGGCGGCGGCGCCGCGGGAGGCGGCGCCGGGGGCGGCGCGCGTGGTTCGACCGGCGCCCGCGAACGCGGCGTCGTCGTCGAAGCGGGCGCGCGGCGTGGTGCCGCCGCGCACGTCGCCGCCGATCGAGTCGCCGGGGGGGGGCGACGTGCCCTCGAGCCCCATGGGGGGGCGGGCCTGCACCATGGACGGGACGGATCCGGACGAATCCGGATCTCGCGTGGGAAACGAGCGAGGGCCGCGGAGGGCTCGCGTCGATCCGAGCGAGAAGGTCGCGAGAGGTCAGCCGCGCGAGATGAAGTGCGCGCCGAGAGACGCGCGGAGCGCTCGCTCGCGAGACGCCGCCGGCCGCGACGCGACCAGAAGTGACGTCGGCTCGTTCGCCCCAGGTCGTCGGTCAATTCCCAACCTCCCCGAGCACCGCCCTCGTGATGCGGGGCGCGTGTGATCTCGTGAATCGGCGACGACGACTTCCGCCAGGCGTTCGTCCGGTCTTGGACCCTTCGCGACTCGGTCGTGGCGGAAAAAACCTCTCGCCTCGCGCGTCAGGCCAGACCCAGACGCCTCGTGCTCACCGAGGGGGCGGGCTCGGGGCCCCGCGCATGTTCGCGGGCGGCGCGCGTTCTGTCCCCGCGCGGATCCTTTCGCTCCGTCGGCGCCCCCCCGCCGCCGCCCCGCGCCTCGCTCGCCGGCGCACCTCGGCGATGGAAAAGAGCCCCGCGGGCGGTGCCGACGATGCCGACGCGCGCGTCGACGCCGTCGTGGACGTGCGCCGGGACGACGCGTCCGCCCCCCCGGGAACGCTGACGATCGAGATCCCGTTCCCCCCGCCCTTGGGCGCGAAGACGCTGGCGCGCGCCGCGGACGAGCCCCTCGGCCGCGCCCTCGGGCGCCTCCGCGCGACGCTCGCGAAGGCGCGCAAGGGCGGCGGCGGCGGTTCCGGGTCCTCCTCCTCCTCCTCCGCCGACGCGCCGGCGCTTCGAGACGCCGGGCCCGACGGCGCCCCCGTCCCGGACGACGTCCCGAACCTCGACGCCTGGCGCGAGGGCCGCGTTCTGGTCGTCGACGGCGCCGTCTTCCGCGTGCGCGTCGACGCCCCCTCGGTCGCGTCGGTGCGCGTCGCCGGCGTCCCTCGCGTCGGCCGCCCGCTCGTCGCCGTCGCCGGAGGCGTCCGCTTCTGCGACGAAGACGACCTCGCGTTCCGATGGATCCGGAACGACGATCGCGGCCACCACGACGATCACGGCGCCTCCTCCTCGGTCGTCGTCGGGCGCGGGAAGGTGTACGTCCCGACGTCCTCCGACGTCGGCGCGTCGCTCGTCGCGGAGGCGGCGGCGACGCGCCCGGGCGACGCCGTCGCGTGCGGCGCGCCCGCGCGCGTCGTCCTCGCCGACCCCGTCGAGCCCGCGGAGGCGCGCCCGAACGCTCGTAAGCGCGTCGAGGCTCTGAACGAGGCTCTGAACGAGACCGGGGCGAGGCGCGCCGACGTGCTTCGCGTGATGACGTACAACGCGCTCGCGGACGCGTACGCGCACACGTGGGGCGGGTTGTATCCGTACCTCGCCGCTCGGGACGCTGACGTGAACCGGCGGCTTCCGCGCGCGATGGAGGACGTGGCGGACGCGGACCCGGACGTCGTCTGCCTGCAGGAGATCGACCGGAAGTGGTACGACCTGTTCTGGCTGCCGCAGATGCGCGCCGCGGGGTTCGAGCCCGCGGGGGGTTTGGCGGAGAAGACCGGGCTGAGCCGCGAGGGGTGCTGCGTGTTTTTCCGCCGCGACAGGTACGCGCTCGTCCGCGCCGACGCCGTGGACCTGAAGACGTGCGACGCCGACGCGTTCGCGAACGACGAGGAGCGCGACGTCGCCGAGTGGGTCCGAGCGCAGCCGCACCTCCGGCGAACGCTCGCGAACGTGTCCACCGTAGGCATCGTCGCCACGCTCGAGCCCAAGCCTGTCACCGACGATAAAGACGACGGAAAGCCTTCTTCTTCTCCCCAGCGCGGGGACGTGACGGTGGCCAACGCGCACCTGTTTTTCCAGCCGGGCGCGACGCACGTCCGAATCTTGCAGACGCGGTGGCTCCTGAGACACGCCGACATCGCGCGAAAGCGCCGAGAGGCGGAGCTGCTGCTTCTCAGTACGAGCGGCGGCGCGTCTCGTTCTCCCGGCGCGCCTCCTCCGCGGCCTCCTCGGTGCGCGCTGGTGGTGTGCGGTGACATGAACGCGGAGCCGTTCGACGGGGCGGCGCGGTTCGCGGCGGAGGGCGCGATCGGCGCGGGGGACGCGGACTGGGCGCTCGGGAGCGCGTTCCGGTGGGGGGGCACGAGCAGCCGCGCCCACGCGGCGGGGATCGTGGCGCGAGGGCGGGGAGAAAGCGCCCCCGGGGACTCCGGGGAGGGGGGGGACGCCCCCGCGGGCGCCCCGCGCGAGGGATCCGGATCCGCGGCGGGGGAGGGACGGGAGGAGGCGACGAGAGAAAAAACCGCCGGGGAGGCGTCTTCGTCTTCGAACGAATCGTCGCGCGAGGAGGGAGGACTCGGAGGTGGACCCGACGCCGACCCCTCGGGAAGCGCCCTCGCCTCGATCGAGGCACGCCTCGGTCGCATGGCGGCGAGCTGGCGCGTCGTCGCCGAGGTGGAGCGCGGGAAGAGGGTCGCCTGCGGGGTGAGGGACGAGGCGGCGGAATCCGCGCGCGCGAAGGTTCGAGCGCACGCCGACGCGGGGTGCACGTTCAAGACGTGCGCCGCCGTCGCCGCGTGGGCGCTTCGGGAGGACGCGGGGATGGAACCCGGGATCGCCGTCCCGGGGCTCTCGAAGGTGCGTTTCCCGGGACAGGGGGGGGGGCAGGAGGGCGGGAACGGGCCCGTGTGGGGACGCGCCGTCCCGGGGGACGACGCGCCGCGCGGGGACGGGGACGCGGGCGGGGACGAGCCTTCTGGCCGGGACGTCGCGGCGCTCTCTCGCGCCGTCGCGTCTCTCGTCGACGCGCGCGCGGCGACCGTCGCCGAACTCGTGCGCTCCGCCTCGTCGCTCGAGCGGACCGAACGCGCGCGCGACGCGATCGACGCCGCGAACGCGCGCACGGGCGGGTGGGCTGCGGTGCCGATCGGCGCGTGCGGGCTGCACCTGAGGCACCCCTTCTCGCTCGCGTCGGCGTGCGGGGAGCCCGAGTGGACCAACTTCGTGAGCGGGTTCCGAGGCGCGCTGGATTACGTCTGGTGCGACGAGGGGGGCGAGCCCGGGTCCGGGCGCGCGCTCAGGCCGGTCGCGGCCATGCCCATGCCCCCGCTCGAGGCGGTGCGAGCGCAGGTCGCGCTCCCGAACGCCGAGTTCCCGAGCGACCATCTCCCCATGGTCGCGGACCTGGAGCACGTCTGACCGCGAGGAGGAGCGGGAGGAGCGACGACGACGAGTGATGAAATACGTTGATCAGGGACCCCTTCTTCTCTCGCGCGCGCCGTCGAACACCGGTCACCTCGCCCTGCTTTTCCGCCTCCCCCTTCGCTTCGGGCGCTCGTCCGCGACGCAGGCCCCGCACAGGCTCTGCCAGAAGGTCACCTCCGGGGGCGGGAATTTTTCCCTCAGGGCTCTGTTGACGATGAGGCGCACCATCTTCCTCGCGATGACCTTCGGCCTGTCGTGCCACGGCGTCGCGAGGTCGTGCGCGGACTCGAAGTCCCCCAGGACGTCCAGGAACCTATCGCCGCTGTCCGTCGCGAGCGACCCGTCCGCGTCCGCGGCGGTGGAGAGCTCGTCCTCGTCCACGCCCTGATCCCAGAACCGCTGGTCCTCCACCGCGTGGCCGTGCACGAGCTCGACGTCCTCGCCGCGGATGGCGGCGACGTCGGGCACCGGCGCCGCCTCGACGCCGCGCTCGAGCTCGCGGTCCCAGTACTTCACGTTCGTCTCCATGGACGCGTTGAGGGTCTTCAGGAGCCTCGCCTCGCGCTCCTCGAACGTCTCGGGGAAGGGCGCGCCCGGCCCGGGCTCGGAGGGAGGCCCGTCCGAGACGACGCTGCCCGAGCTGTACGACGTGCTGTAGTCGCTCGAGTGGTACGACGACGTCGTCACGCCGCTGAGCGCGCCCTCGCTGCGCTCCGAGCGGTCGCGCAGGCTCGTCCGCTCCAGGGCGATCCGGGCCGCCCTCCGGGCGGAGGCGTCGTCGCGGGCGCTCGCCCCCACCGCGGCGCTCCGCGGAGCCGAGGCGATCGCATCGTCGTCCCGAACGTCACCACCGCGAGGCGCCGCGTCGTCGAGGGGCTCGGCGCCGTCCGAGGGGACGCGGGCGGACGGTTCCGCGCGCGTCGCGCCCTCAGCGGTCGCGCCGGCCTGCGACATCGTCCGCGCGCGCTCGAGCGTCGCGGAGATGCGCGCGCTCGAGTGCGGCGTCGACTCCGTTTTTAGTACTCGTAGTACTTACAAGTGTGGCGGGCAGCCCCTGCTCGCGGCTTCAACTGATGTCATCGCCGCGCCGACGAACAAATGATGATGACCTGGCGCTCCGCTCGTCGCACGCCGCGAGACTCTCGCGCTCTGCCACTTCGTGTTCACACTCCCCCGCCCGCGATGCTCACCCGCGCGTATCCCGCCGTCCGCTCGGCTGCGGCGGATCGGCCCGGGGACGCGTCGCGGCGCGCGAGGCGCGTCGCCGGGACGACCCGCGTTTCCGGCGGGCGCCTCACGGAGCGCTCGCGCCCGGCGCGCATTTCGTCGACTCGCTTCGCGCGTCGACGCGCGGTTCGACCTCGTTCGGGCGATCCGGGTTCGCGCGACCCTTCGCGCTGGCGCGTGCGCCAGGTCTACGGCGACGGCAAGGTGCTCCTCGACCAGCTCCGGGAGGTGGCGGACCTCCTCGCCGAGGGCTTCGACGCCTCCGGCCGCAGCAGCAAAGATCTCCTCAACGGGTTGGTCCAGAAGGTGCGCTGGAGCGGCGGCGACTTCGTGTGTCTGGTCGCGGACGACGGCGCGGACGGCTCCGCCATGGTCGGCGCGTGCGACCTCACCCTCCTCCCCGCGGGCGGCCCGAAGCGCAGTCGCGAGGGCCTCGTCGCGGACGTCCCCGCGCAGCTCGCCCTCGACCCCGACGCCGACCACTTCCTCTACCTCACCGGGATGGTGGTCCCCGGCCGGATGCGGCGAAGGGGCGTCGGCCGGGCGCTGTTGGCGCAGTCCGAGCGCCTCGCCGCGAAGATGCGCCCGCGCCCGCGGTGCGTCGCCCTGCACGTGTCGAAGAAGAACGACGCCGCGCGGGGTCTGTACGAACGCGCGGGGTACGCGTCGGTGGAGGACCTGGCGGACGGGGCGGGGGGAGGCGAGGGCGCGGCGCGGGACGACAGCGGGTTGTTGGCGAGCTTCCCGCTGGCGTTCCCGGCCGGGGGGCTCCTCGGCGGGATGGGAAAAAAACCGGCCAGCAGGGACGAGGCGCTCATGGTCAAGTGGCTGGAGGAGGACGAGGGAGCGTCCGGCGGGGGAGCCTCCGAGGCGTCCGAGGGTGACGCCCGGGAGTGACGGAGCCGCGGCCGCTACGCTTTTTCGAAATGAAATGACGTCTCTCTTCGTTTGCCCTCTCGCTCGCGTCTCTCGACCGCCCCCGCCTCGCCCCGCGGCCCCGTCACGGGCTCCCCCCCTCGCTGGTTCCGCCGAGGTCCCTGACGAACTTTTCGAACTCCGCGAAGTGCGCCTCCTCGACGAGCGAGTCGCACAGCCTCAGGAACGTGAACGATCGCATCCCCTCGCCGCTCCCCGCGCATCCGCGTTTGCAGTTGCGCACCATCTGCTTGAACGCCGTCGCGTCGCATCGGTACAGCGCGTTCTCCGCGCTCACCCGCACCCCGGCCCTCCCCGCCGCGGCGACCACCTCGCGGAGCAACCCCTCCGGCCCGCACGCGAACCGCGGATCGTGCTCGCCGTCGCTCATCTCCGCGCACGTGAACGTCACGCTCGCGCCCGTCGCCTTGCACATCTGCATGATCCGGTCGTACCCCGAGAACTGCGACGACAACGCCTGGGAGGAAGACCCGGAGGCGCCCGCCCCCGGCGCTCGCTCGAGGGCCTTGAGGCTCCCGTGGCTTCCGAAACTCCCCGAGGACCACTTCCTCGATAACCCCCCCGCGCCGACGCCGGCGCCGCCGTCCACGCTGGTCCTCCCGGGCCCCGGGACCCAGTCCATGCTCGCGCGCCGGACGTCCACCTGCGATCCGGCGCCGGACCCCCCGCCCCCGACCCCGACGCCGCCGCCGCCGCCGTTCATCGACCCCGCCGGCGCCGGCGCGCTCTCCGACCCCGTCGTCTCGCACCCGCCCTCGACGTGGTAGTACCCCGTGGTGAGCTCCGCCGCGTGCGACCGCGTCCGGTACCACCAGTGAATCCCCGCGCACTTCAGCCCCAAACTCCCCCCGGAGCCGCGGAACGCGTCCGACGCCGCCTGCATCACCCGCTCGCCGTGCGCCACGAGCTCGCCGCTGTACCACTGAAGGAAAAAACGACCGTACTCGCTGTCCCACCGCCCGTTCGGCGACGGCGTCGCGCCCATGTCCGCGGACGTGAACAGGGCGGACGCGGCGCCGTTCGCGCCGTTGGGCGCGCCGCCGCTCTCCCCGCCCCCCGTCTCCCGCGCCGAGAGATCGTCGAGGCTCGCCGACCGAGGCCCTCCCGCGTCGCGCGTCTTCGTCGCGCGAGGCTCCGTCGGGCTCGGCGGCCCGCCGTTGCCGACGTTCGACCGCGAGACGCTCGGCGAGTCCGGCGCGAGCGCGGGGATGGGCATCGACCGCGACGGGAAGAGTTTGTGCGGAGGTCCCGCGGGGGAGCCCGGAGTGACGGCGGAGAAGTTCTTCTCCGACCCCCCGCGTCCGCGTCCCAGCCCGCCTCGGCCGTTGGCGAAAAACCCCGTCTCGTCAGGCCTGGAGTTGTATGACCCGGCGTCGTGCGGGCCCCCGTTCCCCCACTCCGGCCTGCCCACCGCGACGGCCGCGTTCTGGAGCGATTCCCTCGCCCGGCGGTCGTAGCACTGGAACTCGCCCACGCCCGGGAACCGCCACCCGCGGCTCATGGCGTACGCGGGGTACCGCAGCTCGCCGCACGGACCGCATCCGACCAACACCTCCGTGATCACATCCCCGAGCGACGGTTCGAAGGCGGCGCGGAAGGAGGCCATCACGTCGCGGTAGCAATCCAGGGGCGCCCGTGGGGGCACGCTCGAGCCGGCGCTGAGCGTGGGCAGCGGCGCGTGGTCCGCCCAGAGGCTCAGGTACTCGTCGCTCCGAGATCCCCCGCGGTCGGTGAAGAGGAATCCGTCAGGGTCGCGACTTGTGGCTTCCGCCACCCATGGCGGGTGAGGGACGTGGTAGTCGTCGTCCTTGTTCGCGCCGCACGCGTGGAAGGACAGGACCGCGTGGATCTTCAGCCCGATGCGCTCGACGAGCTCGACGAGTCGGAGGTACGCGGCCCAGTCGTAGAGGCCCGGGCCGCGTCGCTCCACGATGCCCCACCACACGTCCATCATGACGCCCTCGACGCCGGCGCGGCGGAGCGCCCGCAGGCGCGCGGTGAGCTCCTCCACGCGCTGGAGCTCGCCGTCGCGCGATACCGTGTCCAGGGGGAGCATCACGTACACGGGGACCCCGCCCTTGGAGCGCGGGGAGGACGGACCCGTGGAGGGCGTCGACGCCTCCATCGGCGTCGAACGCCCCCTCACGTCGCCGCCGGAATCGTCGCGCGGAAAAGGCGCACGATCCCAATTCCGCGACGCCGGGGGGGATCCCCGCTCGGGGCTGTTCATCTCGAAGCCCCGGGTTCGCCCGCCCGCGCTCGGTGCGTCTCCCTCCCGCGTCGCTGACGACGACCCCGCGCGAACGCCCGCGCCGTGCCGGTCGACGAGCGGGTGCGCCCCGCGAGCTGGACCCCGCCCGGATTTCACGCGCGTCGTTTCGCGCCCGCGCCCACGAGCTTTTTCCGTCCACGTTCGACGATCCGACCGATATTTTCTGTCAGGGCGCAGATCTCGTCGCACACGCGGGTGGGGAAAAAGCGAAAAGGGCGATTGCCGAATTGAACCGCCATCGACGGGTCATCAAACGTGCCGAGCTTCGAGGAGTCGGTCAATCGCACCCTCCGCCCAAGGTTTTCTCTGAGCTCGTCGGGTGGAAAAAAAAATGACGGTCGAAACGAGACCGGGGCTTTTAGGGTTTGCGAAGGCGCACGCGCGTCAAGAGCCACCGGCTGCACACGTCGCCGGAGAAAAAGAAAAGCGAGAAAGGGCGCGCGCTGCGCCGGCATTCTACACGCACGCCGCGCCACGCCGCGACGAGTCGTAGAGGACGCAGGTCGAACCTTCCGGTTTCGCCCGCGCTCGCGTTTCGGAGAGTTAGGTCCGCCCACTCCCCGTCGATACCCCGCTCGACGCGCGTCTCGAGACTTCGAGAAGGATGGCGTCTATCGCTTCTATCCAATTTGCCGCCGGCGTGCGTGCGCCGGTGGTCGGCAAGAAGGGCCTCAAGGCGGCCTCTTCTACCTCCAGCTTCACGGGCTCTGCCGTCGCGGCGCCCACGCGCGCCGTTAAGACCGCGGCGGTCGGCGGCCTCAAGGTGGAGGCCAAGTACGACGCGGGTGTGGGGGTTTTCGGGAACAAGGCCGGCATGACGCAGCTCTTCACGGAGGAGGGTCTGTGCGTCCCGGTGACCGTCATCGCGGTCCAGGCGGGCAACGTCGTGACTCAGGTGCGTCCTCCGACCGCGAATACGATCGCCTCGCGCGCGTTTCGAGCTCCCCGCGATGTCCCCGCGCGCCGGGCGCGCTCGCGTCCGTCGCGCTCGCGCGGCGCCCGGTCGCCGGGATTCAGAGGGTTTAGGGCACTGGCACGCGTCCGGCCCAGGCGCCCGCGCGAGACGGTCGATTTCTGAGTCGTTCGGCTCGAGGCGAGCGGGGCGCGCCTCCCGATCCTCGCCGACGACTCTCGACCGCCTCGCGCGCCGCCTCCCCGCCTCCCCGGCGTCGCGTCGCTCGCCCGCCTCCGTCCCGTCCGATCCCCCCGCGCCTCCACGCGCGCGCTGACCGCGCCCCCCCCCCTCGATCCTTATCCACTTTGTTTTTCCCTCCGCGCGACACCAACAGGTGAAGACCGAGGAGACGGATGGCTACAACGCGGTTCAGGTGGGCTACGACCAGGTGGCTGACTACAAGATCACCAAGCCCGAGGTCGGTCACTGCGCGAAGGCCGGCGTCCCCCCCATGCGCCACCTCGAGGAGTTCCGCCTCAAGGGCGCCCCCGAGCAGGCTGTGGGCGCCCAGCTCAACCCCACCGACATCTTCAAGGTGGACGACGTGGTGGACGTGCGTGGCACGAGCATCGGTAAGGGCTGGCAGGGTGCGGTGAAGAAGTACGGCTTCTCGCGCGGTCTCATGACGCACGGCTCCAAGAGCCACCGTCAGCACGGTTCCGTCGGCGCCGGTACCACCCCCGGGCGCATCTACCCCGGCAAGAAGATGCACTCGCAGATGGGGAACGAAACCGTCACGGCGAGGAAGCTCAAGGTGATGCGCGTCGAGGACGACTGCATCATCGTGAAGGGGTCCGTGCCGGGGAAGAGGGGGAACCTGCTGCGCGTCGCTCCCGCGAAGATCGTCGGCAAGAACATCTAATCGCAGACCGAGAGAAATCGAAAGCGAGAGCACGACCGGGAACGCGGAGGTGTGCGTATCGTCTCCGCGGCGAGTGAGCGCTTTCGAACGCCGCGCGCGCGCGCGGCGCGGAGGAGACGAAAACCTCCTCCGGCCGCGCGCCTTTACATTTTTGCGGCGACGGGTCCGGCGACGACGCCGGAACCGTCCTCCGCGTCAAACTTCTTATTAGAGCGAACTTCTTGACTGAGGCGAGGATGTAACCGACCGAAGTGGCGATCGTACGAGCGCATCCGTCCCCGCCGCGACAAAAAGCGCGTTCGATCACCGGCGCGCCGCGAGCGGGACCCTATTCCGCCCGGGCGGCGCCCGCGAAGGCGCGCTCCATCTCTCCGCCGCAGCCACCCACGTAGACGCGGGGCGCTCGCCGTTCGCGCCCGGCCTCGGCGTCGTCGACGAGCGCGAGCCTCGCCTCGAGCCCTATGCGGTTCCCCTCGAGGTCGACGCGCTCGATGCCCTCACACGCGCGGAGCGCTTCCGCGAGACGCCGCGCGCCGGCGTCGCCGACGTCGCAGCGGCGCAGCGCGAGTTCGGCGAGGCCTTCGCACGCTCCGTCGAATTCGTCGTCGCACCTCGTCGCGCCGTCCACGAGGCCACGCGCGAGGGCGGCTGCGCCGGCGTCGCCGAGAGGGTTGTTGCTGAGGTCCAGGACGCGCACGCGCGATTTGGTCCCCACGCGGAACGAGGCGGCGAGGGATTCGCACGCGGGGGGACCGAGCGCGTTGCGATCCAGGAAGAGACGCGCCACGCTCGGGGCGAGGAAGAGCGCGCGCGCGATCGCCTCCGCGCCGCTGTCGTCGACGGCGCAGTCACCCAGGTCGAGCGTTCGAAGCGCGGGCGCGGCGGCGAGGGCGGCGGCGAGGGCTCGGACGGAGTCGAGGGCGAGGGCGTGACCGGCGAGGGTGAGGGTGACGACCGCGCGCGAGGACGTCACCGCGCGAGCGACGCGATGGACCGCGCTCGCGCGGAGCGTCGGGGCGTCGAACCGCCTGACGAGGTCGACGCTTCGCGCGGTGCCGTCGCGGATCGCGCGAACCATCGCGTCGTCGACGTCCGCGCGCGCCGACTCGACATCGCGCGAAACCTCCAGGGCGCGCATCGGAGGATGCGGTTCATCGCGGGCGCGGCGAGGAGCCTAAAACGGCCGAACGGGAAACGTTGGACGAACCGTCGTGTCCGGCGAGCGGTCGTTGCCGCGAATGGGTTTCGCGACGCTCGTCTCTCCCCCGCCACACCGGCCTCGCGCCCTCGCTGAGGGATGCCGTCGAGCGCGCCGCCGCCGATCGCTCTGGTGGACGTCGAGAGTATACCCGCCCCCGCGTCCCCCGCGGCGACTTCCGACGCGGCGTCACACGGCTGGACCCTCGGCGCGGTCGCGGAGGAACTCGCCGGGGCCCTCCGCGAGAGGGACGAGAAAGTCGCCGTCAGCGAAGTCACCTCCGGTGGCGTCCTCGCCGCTTCCCTGCTTTCTCTCCCCGGCGCCTCGTCTTTCTTCACCGGCGGCGTCGTCGCGTACTCCCCCGGCGCGCGCGAGGCGCTCACGCCCGGATGCGACGAAGCCCTGAAGGCCCTCGAGGCGCGTCGAGGCGCGTCAAACTACGCCGATCCGACCGCGTACAGGCAATCGCGCGTCGCGTGGGCCCTCGCCGCCGCGAGGGATCTTCAGTTGATGTGCGGCGCGGACTGGGGCATCGCCGAGGTGGGTGCCGCGGGGCCCTCGTTCCACCCGGAGTCGGGACACGACTCGGGCGTCACGTACGTCGCCGTCGTCGGTCCCCCGAGGAAGAGGAGGGCGGATGAGGGCGACGACGAAGACCCCGAAGACTCCGAGGACGCCACGCGGGACCGGGTGTGGGTGCGGCGGTTCGAGACGGGACACGCGAGGAGGGAGGAGAACATGTGGCAGTTCGCGGCGGCGGCGGCGTCGATGTGCGCGAGGTGCATGACGGACGTAAACGGCCTCGACGACGCCAGGAGACTCGGAGTGGACCTCGAGGGAAGGGTAGGGTGACGGGAGGAGGGTCGCACTTTTTTTGACGATTGTTTACGTACGAAAAGTTCGTCCGCCCGTCTTCATCCAAGATATCCGTCTGCTCGACACCCACGCGGGTGGTTGTTATTCGCTCTTCCCCGTTCGACGCTCGTCCCCCCAGACCATCGGCGCGCGTCTCCGCCGTCGGCGCGCGCGCTGGTGGAGATGCGCGCGTCGTCCGCGCCGAGTCGCGTCGCGCGCCCGCGATGGTCCCGGCGCGTTCCTTCCGGGCGCTCACGCCTCCTCCGCCGCCGCGACGCCTTCGAAGCGAAAACCCCGAAGACGCTGACTCGGACGACGGCCATCGCCTCGTCGTCGCCGCCGTCGTCGTCGTCGTCCGAGGATTGGCTCGACGTTCTGCGCGACGCGGAGTTCCGCTCCGGGCGCTGGGTGCGGTGCGACCGCGACGCGCGTCCGGACGCGTCCCTCGGGGTGCGCGCGATCAAGCCGTACTGGCGCCGCGGTGGCGCATCGAGCTACGACCCCGCGGACTTCGTCTTCGACGCGAGCGACGACGAGATCTTCGCGCGGCGCGCCTCGTCCGGATCCCCCCGGTGGACGCGAAAGGTCGCCACACTCCTCCGCGCCGCCGTCCGCGCGTGGCGCGAGAGCGACGCCGCGTACTCGGCCATGCGCGTCGACGGTCCCTCGGACGACGCGTTCGCGACGCCTCGCGAAGACGCGTCGTCGTCCCGGAAAGAGAGCGCCTCTGATGACGAGGACGCGCTCGCCGGGCTCCACCCCGTCCTCCGCGCGTTGGTGCGCCGTAAACGGTCCGGGAGCAAACCCGGCGCGCGGACGGACGCCATGCGCCTCGGGCTCGCGGTGGAGGGCGGCGGGATGAAGGGCGTCATCTCCGCGAGCATGTGCGGCGAGCTCTTGAGGCTCGGGTTCAGCGATTGTTTCGACGCGGTGTACGGCTCGAGCGCGGGCGCGATGAACCTGACGTACTACCTCGCCGGGCAGCCCGAGGGCGTGGCGGCGTACCAGGAGGATTTGGTCTCCGGGGAGTTTTTGAACCTGCGACGGTTGCCGAAGACGCGGCGGTCTCGCGCTCTGGTCGGGACCCCGGAGGGTCGGCGCCCCGCGATGGACGTGAGTTACCTGGTGGACGGGGTCATGGACGGCGTCACCGACCGCGGCTTGCGATGGGACAAAATCCTCGCGTCGCCCGTGCGATTCAACGTCGTCGCCACGAGCCTCGACGCGTTGGCCGCGGTGACGCTCAAGCCGCCCTTCGCGGACGTGCACGACCTGAAACAGTGCCTCAAGGCCTCCGCCGCAGTGCCGACGCTCGCGGGGCCGGAGCCGATCACGCACCGGGGGCAGAGGCTCGTGGACGCCGCCGTGATGGAGCCCGTGCCCGTGCACGCCGCCATCGCAGACGGGTGCACCCACGTGCTGGTGCTCTGCACGAGAACCCTCCCGGAACCGAACTTCGCGCGCGCGAGTTCGGCGAACGACGCGAGCGTCGGAAGCGCCGTCGTCGCGTGCGCGACCGACGCCGGCGCGAGTCGCGCGGGGACGGGATCGGGAGACGCCGCCGCGCGTTACGGGAACGGTCGCTCCCTCGCGCGAGAAAAAGGGCGCACGTTTTCGATCCGGGGTCCGCGCGGTCGGGTTCGGTTTCGATCCGGCCCGGTCACAGGGTTCGGGTCGCGCGGAGGCTCCGCGTCCTTCTCCCCGCGAGGCGTCTTCGTCTCCGACTCGGCATCGGGAACTGACTCGGGAATCGAGCCCGACGCGCGGATCCCGGCTTGGAAATCGTGGGACGATCCGGAGGACGAGTTCGCGACATACGCGGACGACGACGATTACGTCTTCTCCCCGACGGAGTCGGCGTCCTCGGCTTTTTCGTCGGCGGAGGGCGTCGGGCGCGCGAGCGCGTTCGGGTCGGTCGCGCGTTCGGGCGGCGTCTCCGAAGGTGTCTACGCGCCTCCCCCGAAGACGTTCATGAGCTGGGCGCTCGGCCCGCTCGCGTACGCCGTGATTCGCCGCGCGCTGCTGAGCCCGCGGCACATGCGCGACGCGTGGCGCACGCACGACGCGCACAGGAAGCTCGCGAGGGAGGGCGCCGCGCCGGAACTCGACGAGGCGCTCGTCCTGGCGAGGGACGACTGGGCGAGCGCGGAGGGGGCGGGGGCGTTCCCCGGAGACGGAGACGCGAGCGTGTTCGCGGTGAGCCCGAGGGACGCGGACCTGCCGAAGGGGGGGGTCGGGTCGCTGTGCACGGACCCGGCGACGCTCGAGATGGGCAACGCCGCCGGCGCCGTCGCGCTCAACCGAGCGCTCAAAAAGTTACTCGCGCTGAGCGGGGAATAACTGCGCGCGAGAGGTGGTGGTGAGTGACCTCTTTACCTCTGTTAAAAATACTTTACACTCTATCGCGCGTACTCCACCCCGAGCTGCTTGGCGAGGCGCTCGCGCGCGGCCCTCGCGCCCGGCCCGCGCCCCGCCGCGGCGGTGACGAGCGCCATGTCCTCCGCCCTCGCGTCGCTTCGCGCGCGGTTTTGCGCCCAGAGCCTCGCCGCGCGCTTCGCCCACTCGTCGCGACGCGCGCGAACGCCCGCGTCGAACGGGCCCGCGCGCCTGGGACTGGGACCGCCGAGGGATCGCGCGTCGCCCAGGGCGGCGAGCCCGCCGGCGGCGAGCCCTCCCGTGTCCCCGGGCTGGCTGTACGCCTCGAACAGGCGGTTGAACTTGTTCACGTTGAGCTCGTCCTCCATGAGCAGAATCTCGTTGGCGATGAGCTTCATCTGCGCGTCCCCGGCGTTGTGCACGCCCACGCCCTGGTTCATCGCCAGCGACGCCGCCTCGTACACGTCGCTGTAATCCGGCGGCTCGGGCGGGGGCGGGGAGGGGTACAGCGTCGGAGGCGGCGGCGCCTTGGCGCGGGACGGCGCGCGCTTCTTCTCGCGCGACGAATCCTCCGAACCCTTCGGATTCGCCGGCTCGGAGATGACGTCGTACGTCACCCCGCCCACCGTCTCGGTGGATGTGGTGGACGTCGAGGCGGAGGCGCGCTTCTCGCTCGCGCGGCGCTCGCGCTCGACGCGCCTCGCCGTCTTCGCCGCCGCCGCCGCCGCCTCCGCCGCCGCCTCCTTGCGCTCGCGCTCCTTCTGCTCGGGGTCCACCGTCTCGTACTCGTAATAGTCCACCTCCTCCTCCTCAGCCGGCGCGGACTCCGGATCCGCCTCCAGCGCGGGCGCGGGGGGCGCGGTGAAGTGGCCGCTCTCCGCCTCAGCCTCCTCAGCCTTCGAAGCCTTCTTCTCAGCCTTCGCAGCCTTCTTCTCAGCCTTCTCAGCCTTCTTCGCCTCCGCCTCAGCCTCGGCCACCTCGGCCTCGGCCTTGGCCTTCGCCGCGCTCCTCTTCGTCGCCGCCGCGCGCGTCTCCACCTCGGCCTTCGCGGCCTTCTTCGCCTCCGCCTCAGCCTTCTTCGCCTCCGCCTCAGCCTTCGCCTTCGCCGCCTGCTTCTCCAACGCCTCCTTCGCCTCCGCCTTCTTCTGTTGCTGACGGAACCACCACAGCTGCTGCTCCTCCGTCGGCCCGTCGTCCTCCCCGGCGTCGTTCGTCGGCTCCTCGACGCCCTCGGAGGACGTCTCCGAGCGCGACGTCGGGGCGACGAAGTCGCCGTCCTCGTCCATCACAACCTTCCTCGGAGCCGGCGGCGGTTTCGCAACCTCGACGGCGGGCGCCTGCTTCGTCGCCTTCTTCTTCGGTTCGGGGGCGACGACTTCCTCCTCCTCGCGGCGGGGATCGTCGTGCGACGTCGGGGCGACGATGTCGTCGTCCTCCTCCTCGAAGACGGGCTCTTCAGCCCTCGCCTTCGACTTCGACTTCGACTTCGACTTCGCCGCCTTCTTCGCGAGCCGCTTCGCCGGCGTCGTCTCGTCGTCGTCGTCGTCGTTCGAGTACGCGTAGGACTCGTCGTCGTCCTCAGCCTCCTCCTCCCGCTCCTCCTCCTCGTAGTCATCCGAGGCGCCCGCGGTGACCTTGGGCTCCCACGGCTTCGCCTCGTCCTCGTCGAACTCTTTGGAGGGCGCGTCGAGGTCCGAATCCGTCTCGTCCTCCGCCTCGTCCTCCGCCTCGTCCTCCCCCTCGTCCGCCGTCTCCTCCTCCGCGTCGTCGTCGTAATCGGCGACGCCGGAGGTGGTCGCGTGTCCGCCGCCGAAGGCGTCCGAGACGGAGAAGAGGGCGTTTCTCGCCGCATCGGCGTCGAGCGGCGGCGGGGGCGCGTGGCTGAAGAGCGCCGCCCTCGCGGCGTCCTCGTCGATGGGAGGCGGCGGCGGCGGGGGCCGCGGCGAGGGCGGCGGCGGCGGCGGCGCAAACGGCGGCTCCGGCGGCCAGGGCACCGCGGGGGGCGCGTGCGCCGTCGGGTAGAAGGGCTGCGGCGGCGGCGGCGACGGCGACGGCGGCGGCGGGGAGAGCACCTCCTTCTCCGCCTCCACCGCCTTCTTGGCGTCCTTCTTCAGCGCGTCGACCTTGTCGTCGCTCACGCCGTCGAGCTTCTTCAGCATCTTCAGGGGCTCCTCCTCCGTCGTCGTGATCGGCACTCCCGCCGCGGACAGGGAGGAAATCGCCGCCTCGAGCTGATCCTCGGGAACGTCCGTGGGCGAGACGACGACGTCGACGACCCAGTCGTCGAACCCGCCGTCCTCCTCCGGCTTCGCGTCCTCGTTCGCCGACTCGAGCTCGTCCTCGTACGCGTCCAGGAAACTCTTCGAGGTGTCGTCCTCCGCCTCCGCCGCCGGCGCCTCCGTCGGGCCCGGCGCCGCCGCCGCGCCGAGGTTCGCGCGCCTTCGCTTCGCGCGCACCCTCCCGAGCGCGGCGAGGAGCTTCTCCTCCGGGATCTCCTCCAGGTCCGCGCTCGTGAGGTCGTCGAACCCGCCCGTGAGGTCGATGACGTCCTCCATCCCGCCGCCGACGTCGGCGGTGCCGTCGTCCGCGACGAGCGCGGCGGCGTCGTCGTCGCCCAGGAAGAGCTCCCCCTTCAGAGCCTCCAGCTCCGCCTCGAGCGCCGCCTTCTCCGCCTCGTCCGGCAGGTGCGACTCCGGCTCCTCCAGCGCCGAGTGCGCGTCCGCGGCCTGCTCCTCGAGCTCGTCCGCGTACTGCTCCTCCGCGGACTTCACCTCCGGCGGCTCGGGCGCGTTCTCGAGCTCGTCCTCGTACGACGTCGCCGCCTCGGCGAGAACCGTCGGCGCCGCCGGCGCCGCCTCCGACTCCGCCTTCGCCTGCGCCTCGAGCTTGTCCTCGTACTCCTCCATCGGCCGCCTCGCCTCCTCCTCCTCCTTCGCGCGAAGCGCCGCTTTGACCTTCTCGAGCTCCTTCTTCGCCTCCGCGAGCTCCTTGTCCTTCGCCGCCGCCTTCTTCGCCCTGGCGCGCGCCTTCGCCGCCGCCGCCTCGGACGAAACCTTCGGCTCCGCGTCCGCCTTCTTCTCGTCCAGGCCAGCCTCCTCGATGTCCCTCTTCGCGAGCGTCGGCTCCTCGGGATCCGTCTCGTCGGACTCATCGGACTCGTCGTCGTCTTCGTCGTCGTCGTCGTCTCCGCCGTACTTCCGCTTGACCTCGCACGTGCCGACGTTGGGGTCGAGGTGCATCTTTTGGAAAAACTGCGCGCACGCCGCCTCCTCGTCCGTCGCGACGATGTCCGCCTTGATCTCCTTGACGGGCACGCCGGCGATGGCGGCGTCCGCGAGGATCTTGGCCTTCTTCTTGACCGCCTCGTCCTTCACGCCGTCGAGCATCGCGTCCCTGGTCTCCTCCGCGTGCGCCTTCTCCTCCGCGGCGTGGTCGATCCTCGCCTGGTTCTCCGGGGATTGCTCCACCGCCGGCGGCGGGGACACCGCCGGGGGAGGGCTCGCGAGCTCCTCGTGGTCCGGGTCGAACGTGTCCACGAACGAGGACTTGATCTCGTGCTCGTCGAGGTCATAGTCCGTCGCCACGTTCGCGTGCTTGCGCGGGGGCGGCGGGGCGGACGCGTTCGTCGCGTTCGTCGCGTTCACCTCGGAGACGACCGCGGCGGGCGCGCTCGAGTGCGCGTGGTGGCGATGATGGGAGGAGGGAGAGGCGTCCTCCGGCACCGCGACGCCGTCCATGGAGGAGTAGCTGTTGTACGCCACGTACCCGCCGCACACGCACGCGATCGCGACGACGGAAACCAAAATCTGCGGGAAGCGCGGGCAGGGGGGGGGCGCGGGTGAGCGGGGAATGGAACGCGGCGTGCGCGCGGAATGCGCGGAGGGATCTGGGGGTCGTCCCCGGGGAGGAATCTTGGGGGGG
>MDSW01185320.1_pt1 | contig 24959 bp, 21 predicted proteins | sample 811171 | NCBI WGS metagenome assembly MDSW01 (sample SAMN05326641, study PRJNA326480) | marine metagenome | isolation source: seawater | place: Atlantic Ocean: North West | collected 2012 | reverse complement strand
CCTTGTTGATGCAATTGTTGAGGTAACTGAAACAGGATCCTCGCTACGTGCAAACAATCTTCGGATTGTTGAAAATGTAATGCAATCAAGCACTAGATTTATAGCAAATAAAGATTCCTTTAATAATCCATGGAAAAGAAAAAAAATCGAAAATATAGCTAGACTGCTACAAAGCAGTATTTTGTCAATGTCAAGAGTAGGACTAAAAATGAACGTAGCAGAGGATAAATTAAACGGTCTCCTATCTGTCCTTCCAGCTATGAAAAAACCAACAATAAGTTCTTTAACCGATGGTTCGGGGGTGGCTATTGAGATTATTGTTGAAGAAAAAACTGTTAGAGATTTTATTCCTTTACTAATTGAAAATGGTGCATCTGATATTATTGAATATCCACTAAATAAGGTCATTATTTAATGCTGAAAATATTCACAACAAAAGCTGAATTTTTTGATCATTTAGAGCAGTCAAACAATATAAAAAAAGTAAATGTCTTCCAAATTATTGAATCAATCAAAAAAGATGGGGACAACTCCTTAATTAGATTAACCGAGCAATATGATAAAGTAAAAATATCAAAATTCAGAGTGCCTGATGAAATTATTAAATCTTCATATGAATCTCATAATGGTGACTTTGATCTTTTTCATGGTGCAATTAATAATATTCAGAAATTCCATAAAAATCAAACCCCAAAAAATTTTTTAATTACGCAAAAAGATGGAACAAAAGTTGAATGGAATTGGAGACCGATTAATAGAATTGGTGCATATGTACCTGGCGGAAACTATCCTTTGATCTCTTCATTATTTATGAATGTTATCCCGGCACAAATAGCTGGTGTACAGGAAATTGTTGTATGCACTCCACCCACTAAAGATGGATTACCTGATAAAACTATTTTAGCTGCATGCAATTTATTGCAAATTAAGGAGATATATACAATAGGCGGAGCCCAAGCCATAGCAGCACTTGCAATTGGCACTGAAAGTATAAAAAAAGTTAACAAAATTGTAGGTCCAGGAAATAGTTATGTCAGTGCTGCAAAGCATGCTTTATCTAGCAAGGTGGGTATTGATATGAACGCTGGCCCTACAGAAATAGTAGTTCTTGCAGACAGTAAGGCAAATCCCTCATATATCGCATCTGATTTAATTTCACAAGCAGAGCACGATACTGATGCAAAAGCGATTTTAATTACAGACTCATTAAATTTAGTTAATGAGGTTAAAAACAATTTGAGAATCCAAATTAAATTACTTGCCACTTCTAAAATTGTTGAAACTTCACTTAAAAATAATGGTCTTGCTTTCGTGGCAAAAGATCTAAATAATTGTATTCATGTATCAAATGAAATTGCCCCTGAGCATTTATCATTGCAGGCAGAGAGTGCAGAAAATTTGAGAGATAAAGTTATAGCTGGTTCAATATTTATGGGTTCAAAAACTCCAGTTGCATGGGGAGATTATTGGGCTGGACCTAATCATACACTTCCTACAAACGGGCAAGCAAAATTTAGAGGTCCTTTAAATGTTGTTGATTTTTTAGTTCCTTTTTCTGTTGTTGATGCGAGTAATTCAATTAGAAAGAGCGGTGAAAAGGTTAAAAAATTTGCCAACTTAGAGGGGCTTTCTGGTCATGCAAAGTCTATTGAAATTCGACTGGAGGATGAATGAAAATCAAGAATTGGATTAAACCTGAAATTATTTCTCAGAGTGCCTATAAAGTAAAAACATTGAAATATAAAATAAAACTCAATCAAAATGAAAATCCATTTGATATCAGTGAAGATTTGAAAAATCAAATTACTAATGAGCTTAAGTTATCATCTTGGAACAGATATCCTGAACTAACTGCACAAAATCTTAGGGAAGAGATTGCTAGAATTAATGGCCTCGAACATGGGAATATCGTTGTTGGAAAAGGATCTAACGAAGTTTTGCAGGCAATATCTGTTGCATGCCTTGAGAGGGGTAAATCTTTACTAACACTTGCTCCAACCTTTTCTATTTATCAAATGCTAGCGGAGCAACATGGAGCTGACACAAATTTTTGTTTATTAGATAAAGATTTTAAACTGGATCAAATAGAATTAATTAGAAAAGCGGGAAAGGCAAATCTCATAATATTATGCAATCCTAATTCACCGACAGCAACAAAAATAGATAAAAATAATATTTTAGATGTTATAACATCAACAAATGGGCTTGTGGTAATTGATGAAGCCTATTTTGAATTTTGTAATGAGTCTTGCATTGATCTACTGTATGAAAATAAAAATTTGATAATAACAAGAACATTCTCTAAAATTTTTGGCTTGGCCGCCTTTAGAGGGGGTTATGCTATGATGTCTCGCTCTTTAGCTGAGCAAATTCAAAAATGTATGCTTCCATTTAATATGGACCTACCTACTTCTATTGCAATGAGTACGTTAATTAATAATCCTAACATTATCAATAAATACACCAGTGAAATAATAAAGCTAAGGGATAAGCTAATTTCTGATGTAAATAAAATTGATGGATTTGAAGCACTATCCTCATGTACTAATTTTTTTCTGGTTAAATCTAAGATTCGTCCAAAAAATCTTTTCAATTATTTAGGAGAAAGAGGAATATTAATAAGAGATGTCTCAAACTATCCCGGTTGTAAAGATTTTGTCCGAATTAGCGTTGGGAGCACTTCGGAAAACCATGAACTGTTAGAAGCCCTTAAGGAACTGCAATGAAATACGATGCATTAATCTTTGATATTGATGGAGTGCTCATTGATACCTCCAAGTCTTTTGATAATGCTGTCATAAAGGCTATATCAATATTCACTGGTACAAATATTTTTAGCATTAAGGAATTAAGGAATCTCAGAGCTGTCGGTGGTTTTAATAATGATTGGCATGCTGCTATTGCAGGTGCGGCATGGATTAATTTTGCAGACTATTTAAGTTTTTCTGAATATTTGCAATTATGTAAGAAATCTAAGAAAGGTATTGAGGGAGTAAGAAAACAGTTTCCCGAATTAAAAGAATCTTTTGAACAAAAAATTACACAGATTGTGAAAGAGGCCTATGGTGGGAAGACGGCATGTGAGAAATTATATGGGTTTAAACCTTCAATGTTAAGCGAAAATGGACTTTGGAAATCAGAAGTAACCATGATTGATTTGGATTTTATAAAAAAATATAAAGAAATTATTGGAATTTTTACAGGACGAAACCATGCCGAAACTGAGTTAGCGTTCTCAATTTTAGGATGGTCAATTGACCCATCGTATGTCGCCTTTTCGGATATCCCAGAATTGGATAAACCAAATCCATATAAACTAACAAAGTTAATAAACAATCTTCATTCAGATTACCCAATTTATTTTGGAGACACAGTGGATGATCTAGAACTAGTAAAAGAATATCGACGCAAAACAGAAAAAAATATAGATTTTTGCTTGGTTGGCTCTAGTTTAGAGTTGGATGGTTATGATTATAAAACAGATTCATTAATGAAATTTTTGCGAGGTATAGAATAAATGATAGAATTAAAGCGAGAAACTAAAGAGACAAATATTGATATAGTCTTAGAGATAAACGGTTCCAGCCAGGTTCAAGTTTCTACGGGAATTGGCTTTTTTGATCACATGCTCACTTCTCTTTCATTTTGGGCTGGTTGGAATTTAAAATTAAGTTGTATAGGAGATCTGGAAGTCGATTCCCATCATACTATTGAAGATACTGGTTTAGCCCTTGGAAAAGCATTTTATAAAGAATGGAGAGAAATCAAATCTATTGAGCGAATAGCACATGCTTTCTGCCCTTTAGATGAAGCATTGACAAGAGTCGTTGTGGATATATGCAATAGACCTTATTCTACGTTTAGTGCAACTTTCAATGTTGAAAAAGTGGGGGCTTTTGATACCTCAATGACTGGACATTTTTTTAGATCCTTTTCCCAGGAGAGTAGGATAAATCTTCACATCCATAATTGGTATGGTGATAATGCACATCATATTATAGAAACTATTTTTAAAGGGGTAGGACTTGCATTACGCAAAGCTGTCTTGCCAAGACATGGATTTCTAATGTCGACAAAGGGTGCTTTATGATTGGGATAATAAATTATGGGGCTGGCAATCTAGGTAGCCTTAGTAATGCATTCTCCTATTTGGGTATACCCTCTTTTATTTCGGGTGATATTGAAGAATTACAAAAGGCAAAAAAGTTAGTTTTACCAGGTGTTGGTGCTTTTGGGCCAGCAATGGATCGACTAAAAAACCTGAGGTTGGATGATTTTCTTAATGATTGGGTGGATGATAGAAAATATTTGCTCGGAATTTGTCTAGGTATGCAATTATTGCTTTCAGAGAGTGAAGAAAATGGCACAAACAAAGGCTTAAATCTAATTCCTGGTAGAGTCAAATTGATAAAAAATAGTTTAAGAAAAGTTCACATTGGTTGGAATCAGGTTAAACCAACAAACGAGAACTTGGTATTTTCAAAGACAGGTTATGCATATTTTGTTCATTCTTATGCATGTCATCCTGTGGATGAGGAGAATATAATATCATTAACAGAATATGGGAACCAGTTTGTATCAGGTTTGCGTAAACGAAATGTTATTGGCCTGCAGTTTCACCCAGAGAAATCACAAGAATTTGGTCTGAGAATACTAAAGAGATTTTATACTAATGAATTTTAGTATAATTCCTGCTATTGATATAATTGAGGGGAAGTGTGTTAGACTTTCTCAAGGAGATTACTCAAAAAAAACTATTTATGATGAAAACCCAAAATCAGTTGCTAAAAACTTTGCGGATCATGGATTCAAGCTAATCCATGTAATTGATTTAGATGGTGCAAAAGTTGGAGAGCCTAAAAATCTGAAAGTTGTTGAAGAAATAGCCTCCTTAGGTATTAAAGTAGAATTAGGCGGAGGTCTTAGGCAAAAAGAACATTTTCACTCTGCTATAAATGCAGGTGCTGAAAATTTGATTTTGGGGACAAAACTATTAGGGTCGGGAAGTAAGATATTGGAGTGGGTGAAATTATTCCCAAATTGTTTTATTGCAGGAATTGATGCGAAAAAAGGGATGGTAGCTACTGATGGATGGGAGAAAACCTCATCTGTAGACGCAAAAGAGTTAATAAAAAGAATAGGTGAGTTTGGGTTTGAACGAGTTATATACACCGATATAAAAAAGGATGGAATGTTAAATGGTCCCAATATTGAAGAATTGGAATCATTTGCAAAGTGTTCGGCTATTCCAATCACAGCATCTGGCGGTATTAGTTGTTTAGATGATATAAAAAAAATTAAAACTTTGAGCCATCTCAATGTAAATGGAGTAATTGTGGGTAAAGCAATTTATGAAGGTGTAATTAGTATTTATGAGTTAAGTAGATGTTAGCGAAAAGAATAATTCCTTGCCTAGACGTTAAAGATAAAAAAGTTGTTAAGGGTGTAAACTTTATTAATTTGCAAATAGAAGGGGATCCCGTTGAAATGGCCTCAAAATATTCAGAGCAAGGTGCAGATGAGTTAGTATTTCTTGATATTACTGCCACGCTTGAGTCAAGGAATAATGTAGTAGATTTGGTTGAGCAAGTCGCAAAAAAGGTATTTATTCCTTTCACGGTTGGGGGTGGTGTTAGAAAAATAAATGATATAAACCAATTACTAAATGCAGGTGCAGATAAAGTATCAATTAATTCGGCTGCTCTTAAGAATCCTGACTTATTGGATAAAGCGTCAAAAATTTTTGGTTCTCAATGCATTGTCTTAGCCGTTGATGTTAAAAAAAACAATAGCAATTGGGGTGTTTACTCACATGGAGGAAGTAAAAAATTAAATATGGATGCTATTCAATGGATTAAAGAGGCAGAAAATCGCGGTGTGGGCGAAATATTATTAACAAGTATGGACACTGATGGCACCCAAGGAGGAACTGATTTAGATTTAATTAAAAAAGTTAGCGAAATGGTTTCAATACCAGTAATTGCATCTGGCGGTATTGGAGAATTGGATCACTTTAAAAAAGCTTTTGAAGTTGGTTTGGCAGATGCAGTTTTAGCAGCCTCCGTTTTTCACAGAGATATTTTTTCTATATCTGAGATAAAATTTTTTTTAAAAAAAAATGGGATTCAAATCCGATTGGGGGAGTCAAATGAAAGGGGTTGAAGAAACTAAAAACTTGAAAATTGATTTTGGTAAACTAAAACACATAGTCAAAAACAAAAATGATGTAATACCAGTCGCAGTTCAAAATTCAGTAACGGGAGATTTATTAATTATTGCTTATGTAAATCAAGAAGCTTTGGAATATTCGCTTTTAAGTAGGAAAGCTACATTTTGGAGTACATCCAGAAATGAATTATGGGTGAAAGGTGCAACATCAGGAGATGAACTAGAAATAGTAGAAATTAGGATTAATTGCGATCAAAATTCATTATTATACATAGTTATTCCTAAAAATAAAAATGCATGCCACACCAACAGAAAAACTTGTTATTACAGAAAAATAAAGTCGAATGAATTGGAATTTATACATGAATAGAGAGAAAGTAATTTTAGCCTACAGTGGAGGTTTGGACACCTCAATTATTTTGAAATGGCTTGCCAACAAGGGCTACAATGTTATTTGCTTCATTGGCAATGTAGGTCAAAATGATGACTTTGATAAAATTGAGAAAAAGGCGATTAGTACAGGTGCAACAAAAGTCTACATTGAGGATCTGAGAAAAAAATTTGTTACAGACTATATTTTTCCTGCACTTCAAGGCAACGCATTATATGAGGGTAGATATTTACTTGGCACCTCATTAGCTAGACCTATTCTTGCAAAAAAACAAATCGAAATCGCAACTAAAGAAAATGCAAAATATGTTTCCCATGGATCTACAGGGAAGGGTAATGATCAAGTAAGATTTGAGTTAGGATATTATGCTCTAAACCCAAAAATAAAAGTCATAGCTCCTTGGAAAGATCCAGAATTTCTTGCTGAGTTTAAGGGCAGAAATGATATGATAAAATATGCAAAAAAATATAAAATAGAAATTACCGCAACGAAAAGGAGGCCATATAGTGAGGATGGAAATATAATGCATGTAAGCCATGAGGCTGGTCCTTTAGAGGATCCCTCTCTAAGACCTAATGATAATGTTTTCAGTTTCTCAAAAACGGTGAAAAATGCACCAGACAAAGAGACGCTCATCGAAATAGAATTTCAAAATGGATTGCCTGCAAGACTGACGAATATTGGTAATGGAACTAAAAAAACAGATCCGCTTGAAATTTTAATTTATTTAAATCATTTAGGTGGAGAGAATGCTATTGGTCAATTGGATATGGTAGAAAACCGATTTATTGGTATAAAATCAAGAGGAGTTTACGAAACTCCTGGGGCTACCATTCTGTGGAGAGCACACCGAGATCTTGAGGGTATTGCGATGGATAAAGAGGTGATGCATTTGAGAGATATGCTGATTCCAAAATTTTCCGAGCTTATATATAATGGTTTTTGGTTTTCTCCTGAAATGGATTTTATTATGGCAGCATTTAAAAAAAGCCAAGAGGCGATCAATGGCATTGTACGTTTAGTTTTATATAAAGGTAATATTATTCCCATTGGCCGAGAATCCGAAACTTCTTTATATGATCAAGATTTATCAAGTATGGATATCGAGGGTGGTTTTAGATCTACTGATTCGGAAGGATTTATAAATATAAATGCAATCAGATTAAAAGCACATAATATTGTTCTTAAGAAAAATAAACCCTATGGTTGGAGGAAGAAAAAAATATGAAGAAACTATGGGATAAAGGGTATGAATTGAACAAACTTGTAGATTCATTTACGGTAAACAACGATAATGAATTAGATGAAAAATTAATTTATTTTGATTGCATTGCATCCTTAGCACATGCAAAAATGCTGTTTGCCATGAAATTAATTACAAAGAAAGAAATGCTGGATTTGCAAAATGGATTAAATCAAATAATAAAGTTAGATAAAGTTGGAAAATTTAAAATAAAGAAAGAACATGAAGACTGTCATACTGCAATAGAAATATTTTTAACTGAATGTTTAGGTGAAGTGGGAAAAAAAATACATACTGCTCGCTCAAGAAATGACCAAGTTTTGGTTGCTTTGCGTCTCTATTATAAGGATCGTCTTTCTAAAATAAAAGATCTAGCAAAAAGTTTTATAATGTCATTAAAAAAATTCAGTAATAAATATGGTAAAATTGAGTTGCCAGGTTATACTCATATGCGAAAAGCAATGCCAACTTCTGTAAAAATGTGGGCTGAAGCTTTTATTGACTCTATGGATGATAATCTACTTTTTTTGGATACAGTGAAAGAACTGATCGATCAGTCCCCTCTTGGAAGTGCTGCAGGTTATGGATTGCCAATAGAAATTGACCGTGAATTAACGTCAAGTGAGTTAGGGTTCTCTAGGGTGCAAAAAAACCCGATTTACGCGCAATATTCAAGAGGTAAATTTGAAATTTCATTATTACACTCTCTTTCTCAAATAATGCTAGACCTAAATAAAATTTCTACCGATCTAATCTTATTCAGTATGGATGAATTCGGTTATATTGATTTACCAGACGAATTCTGTACAGGAAGTTCAATCATGCCACAAAAGAAAAATCCTGATGTGCTTGAATTAATAAGAGGGAAGTACCACCTTATGACATCATACGAATTACAGGTGTCTATGATTTCTTCCAATAATATTTCAGGCTATAATAGAGATGTACAACTGACAAAAGAATCTGTAATGAATGGGTTCTCTATTTTGGCAAAAAGTTTAGAAGTGATGACTTTACTTTTTCAAGGAATAATAGTAAATAAAAAAAAATGTAAAGAAGGTCTTACAGAAGATCTTTATGCTACCTCAAAAGTTTATAAGTTGGTTCAGCAAGGAGTCCCATTTAGAGATGCTTACAAACAGGTAGCTGAATCTATAAAAAACACGAAATGAAAAGAGTGTTACCAAAATTAAAGCGTATTGTTGTTAAAATTGGTAGCTCAAGTCTATGCCATAGTAATGGAGAAATTGATCCAAAAAGAATTGAAGCTATCGTTAACGAAATTGCATCAATTTTAAAAAAAAATATACAGGTTGTCCTTGTTTCCAGCGGTGCAGTTGCTGCTGGAAACAATCTACTGAATTCAAATGGTAATTCAATTGAAAACAAACAAGCTGCAGCTTCCATAGGTCAAATTCTCTTACTTGGATCCTTTCAAAACTTTTTCAAAGTTCATGACTTAACCGTAGCTCAAATACTCTTAACTCATGATGATTTAAACGATCGGCAAAGATATTTAAGTGCTCGAAATACTTTGGAAAGTCTGTTGTTTAATGGTGTTGTTCCAATTATAAATGAGAATGATACAGTAAGTACCGAGGAAATTCGTTTTAGTGATAATGATTTTTTGGCAGCCCTTTGTACAAGTCTTGTAAATGCTGACCTATTTATAATATTATCTAATATTGATGGAATAGGAGAAAATGATCCTAAAATCAATCCTAAAACAAAAATTTATGAAACACTTACCATAAAAAAGTTAGAAAAAATTAAGGGAGAAATACCACAAAATACATTAGATGGAATTGGGAGAGGTGGAATCTATACCAAATTAGAAGCTCCGATTATGGCTGCACAGTATGGTGTTCCAACTATTATTGCAAATAGTCGTATTGAATGTATTTTGAAAAGAATAATTGACAATGAAAAGCTTGGTACTTTTATTATGCCAACGGAAACAAAGTTAAGTTCCAGAAAAGCATATATCGCCCATGCGCTACGTCCAAAGGCTAGGCTAGTAATTGATCAAGGTGCAGCGGAGGCAATTAAAATAAAAAAGGCTAGTTTACTGCCATCAGGAATTATAAAAACTGAAGGAGAATTTTTAAGAGGTGATGGAGTTATTTGTAGTTTAGAAAGTGGTGCAGTAGTTGCCCGTGGCATTGTTGAATATGATAAAAATGAAATTGATAAAATAGCAGGTAGGCAGTCTGATGCTATAGAATCTATTTTGGGCTATAAGCACCATAGGGGCATCATTCACAGAGACAATATGGTTATTTTAAAGGATAAATAAAAATGGACATAAAGGTAATTGCAAAAAAAATAAAACAAGCAAGCAAGTCTTTGCTTACAATAAGTACAAAAGAAAAACAAACTATACTCATGGAGATTTCATCAGAGATTATTAAAAACAAAGAAAATATCAAACTTGCAAATAAAAAAGATATCGGGGGGGCACGAGTTAAAGGGTTATCTGAAGCTATGATTGACAGATTAACTTTAAATGATGAAAGAATCAAAAGTATGGCAGATAGTATCAATGAAGTTTGTAATCTTCAAGATCCTGTTGGCGAGATCACTGAAGACTATGAGCGGCCTAATGGAATTCGCGTTCAACGACGGCGAATTCCATTAGGTGTCATCGGTGTAGTTTATGAATCTAGACCTAATGTCACAATCGAGGCTGCGTCGCTATGTTTTTATTCAGGAAACGGTTTACTATTACGTGGAGGGTCAGAGGCATTTGAATCTAATATTGAATTAGTTAAGATTTTTAAATCTATATTAATTAACTATGGTTTAGAAGATGTGGTTGATATTATACCATCAACTGATCGTTCAAATATTGCAAAGATGGCTAAATTAAATAATTTATTAGAAGTGATTATTCCACGTGGTGGTGAAAGTTTAATTAAACATATTTACGAAGTATCTAGTGTACCAATAATTGCACACTACAAGGGCAATTGTCACGTCTATGTTGATGCTTCTGCAAATATTAAAAGCGCAATTAAAATTGTCCTGAATGGAAAAATTCAACGACCTGGCGTTTGTAATGCTGTTGAAACTTTACTTGTTCATAAAGATATAGCAGCTAAACTAATGCCTTCATTAATTGAGAAACTTATTTCAGAAAACGTGGAAGTACGTGGTTGTGCAAGGACACAATCATTTTCAAAAAAGGTGAAAAAAGCTACTGATAATGATTATAAGGAAGAATTTTTAGACCGTATTTTAGCAGTAAAAGTTGTTGATTCGATAAACGAATCAATTGAACATATACAGATATTTGGAAGCGATCACACGGAAGCAATTATTAGTCAAAACCAAAAATCAATTGATTTGTTTATAAAAACTCTAGATAGTTCTGCAATTATAGTGAATGCCTCAACACGATTTAATGATGGAGGACAATTAGGCCTAGGCGCTGAAATTGGGATCAGCACTACTAAGTTGCACTCTTTTGGCCCTATGGGTCTTAAAGAGCTAACCTCAACAAAATTTGTTGTTATAGGTACAGGGCAAATTAGGGTTTAGAATGATTATTTTAATTAACTGGAGAAAAAATGAAAACCGATCAAATAAATAATATTGCAATTTTAGGTGCTGGTAAAATTGGACAAGCTATAGCTAAGGGAATGAAATTATCAGGTAAATTTTCATCATCTCAGATTACATTAACCAGAAAAAATATAACGATGCTAGGTCACATGCAAAAAGATGGGTTTAACGTGACAAATGATAATTTAGCCGCAATCACCTCCTCCCAGTTAATAATTATTTCTGTAGGTCCACAAGATATAGTGAGTTTACTCAATGAGATTAAGGCCAAAATTCATCATCATAAACATATGGTAGTCTCAACTGTAGCTGGAGTGACAATTGAATCATTCCAAAATGTATTAGGAATGGATGTCCCAATCATTAGGTCAATACCAAATACTGCTGTGGAAATATGTGAATCAATGACTTGTATTGCAGGCAGAGATGACCATTTTGAATCAATTAATACTACTAAAAGTATATTTGATTCTTTAGGTCGCACACATATTTTAAAAGAGGAGTTAATAGGTCCAGCTACAGCTTTATGTGGATCAGGACTAGCTTTTTTCCTCCGTGCAATCAGAGCAGCAAGTCATGGGGGTATAGAAATTGGTTTTCATGCAGAGGATGCCATATTGTTAGCGGCACAGACGGCGCGAGGTGCGGCTTCTCTTACTATAAGATCAGAAATGCACCCAGAGTCAGAAATAGATAAGGTCACGACCCCAAAGGGTATAACTATATCTGGGCTAAATGAGATGGAACATCAGGGATTTAGTTCTGCTATCATAAGAGCGATAGTTCGAGCCTCTGATAAAGTTGGGAATATTTTTTAATATCTAAAATAAACTCGAATTAATAAAATTTAAAAGAAGCAACTAGGATATTTTTAATGCATTATCGAGGTCATTTACTATATCATCTAAATTTTCAATTCCTACAGATAAACGAACTAATCCGTCAGTTAATCCTCTTGCGAGTCTTTCACTCTTTGGGACTTCAGCATGGGTCATTGTAGCTGGGTGAGTTATCATGGTTTCCACTGATCCAAGACTCTCAGCAAGCTGAGCTAGCTTAACAGAGTTCATTAAATTTTTTCCCGCCGGAATTCCGCCATTTAATTCAAATGAAATCATTCCACTAAACCCACTCATTTGTTCTTTTGCGATGTTGTGCATTGGATGGGATTGTAGGCCGGGATAGTTTACTTTTGAAACCTTTGGATGACCCTCCAAAAATTCAGCAACAGCTTGAGCATTTAGTGCATGTTTTTTCATACGCACATCTAAGGTTTTTATTCCTAATAAAGTTAGCCAGCAGTCAAATGGACTGGGGACTGCACCAATGGTTTTTTGAATGAATTGCAGTTTGTTATTAAGGTCTTCTTTGTTTGTAATTACAATTCCACCTATTAATTGATTATGCCCACTCAAGTATTTTGTCACACTGTGCATAACTAAGTCAGCTCCATATTCAAGTGGCCTAAGAAATATAGGAGTTGCAAATGTAGTGTCTATTCCAAAAAGTAAGTTATGTTCTTTTGCAATTTTTGATACCGCCTCAATATCTGTTACTTTTAGTAAGGGGTTTGTGGGTGTCTCGGCCCATATCATTTTTGTTTCTGGTTTTATTGCTGACCTAATTTTTTTAGGTTCAGAAGTATCCACATATGTAAAGTGCAAACCATAATTAATTAAAATTTGATTGAATAGCCTTGAAACTCCGCCATACACATCATCAGAGCAGATAATATGATCACCAGATTTTAATAACTTTAGACAGCTATCTACAGCAGCCATACCACTAGAAAATGATATTCCATATTTCCCGCTGTCAAGTTTTGCAAGGTGTTCCTCCATCATTTGTCGTGTTGGGTTTGCGGATCTTGTGTAATCATAACCTTTATCTTTCCCTACTTCATCCAAAACGTATGTCGCGGTTTGGTGTAAAGGAGGAAGGATAGACCCGGTAATTGGATCGGGCTTAATGGCTGCATGAAGTACTTTAGTATCAAGTTTCATTTTTCACCTCAATATTGAATTAAATAATCTCGAAGAAAAGAATAATTTGGGGGGATAACAATGCTGTTTTTTTCTTTTTCCATCGCCTTTTTTAGTTGATCTGGTAGTTGAACACTTTTTTTAATTATTGGTTCTACAATATCTTGAAATTTTGCGGGATGAGCAGTGGCCAATACAATTCCCATGTTATTTTTATTTATGTTTTCTTTAAACTTATTCATACCTAGTATTCCAATGGCGGTATGTGGATCTACTAAATAATTACAATTATTTTCAATTTCTCTTATAATTATTTCTGTTTTATTATCGCTAAAACTCCAACTAAAAAGATCGGTTTTTATTTTATTGATATCACCATCGTACATTTTCAATAATCGTTCAAAATTACTAGGCTTGCCCACATCCATTGCATTAGAGATAGTTTTCTTGGATATAACAGGATCAAAATTACCAGTATTTAAATATCTACTAAAAACATTATTTGTATTTGTTGAGGCAATAAATTTTGTATTTATCATTCCCATCCTTTTAGCGATTATTCCACCTGTAAGATTTCCAAAGTTTCCACTTGGAATGCTAAAAACAACTTCAATATTGGTTTTAATCTGATTGTAAGCCCAGGCGTAATAGGTTGATTGTGGTAATAGTCTAGCTATATTTATTGAATTTGCCGATCCTAACGATATCTTTCCTCTTAAAGATTTGTCAAGGAATGCTTCCTTAACCATTTTTTGACAGTCATCAAAATTACCCTCCACCTCAAGCGCAAAAATATTACCTCCATATGTAGTTAACTGCTTTTCTTGGATTTGGCTCACTCTCTTGGAGGGGTACAAAATAATTACTCGAATTCCATCCACTCCAAAGAATCCATTTGCTACTGCGCCCCCTGTATCTCCAGATGTTGCTACTAAAATGGTGATATCTTTTTCAAGTAAATATTGCATGCAACGAGCCATGAATCTTGCAGCAAAATCTTTGAATGCAAGGGTTGGGCCATGAAATAGTTCTAAAACATGCAGGTTGTTTTTAATTTTGATTAATGGGAGATCAAATGAGAATGATTTACTGCAAATTTCTTTTAATTTTCCAAAACTAATGTACTCAGATACGAAAGGATGTATCATTTGTGAGGCGAGTTCAACATAGGTCATTTTGGTTTTAAAAAATTCAGGATCAAACTGCGGAAAATTTTTTGGCAGGTAAAGACCTTTGTCTGGAGCAAGGCCTTTAAAAAGAGCTTCTCGGAAACCAATTGCATCGCTCTGCTGATTGGTGCTTATATACTTCAAAGTTTTATTAAATTATTTGAGGATTGTTGGTATCAATTGTGGAAAAATATGCCTTACTTTTGAGACCACTTTTTTTGAATGCTGCTACCATAGCAGATCCAACGTTTGATGCAACCTCATGAGAATCGCAAAGCGCAAAAAGGGAAGGGCCAGATCCTGAAATTCCACAACCTATTGCACCATTTTCGATGGCAATTTTTTTTATGTGATGGAAACCTGGAATAAGCTCTGCTCTAACGGGCTCTGCAAAATGATCAACCATAGACCGCCTCAAAAGATCAAAATCTCCATTATGGAGTGCCAGGGTAAAACCTGAAATATTTCCAGCCTGGGAAACTGCAGATTTCAAGGGAACTCTCTTAGGTAACATTCTGCGTGCCTCTTTTGTATTTATAGTATGGTCTGGCAATACAACTGTGCTAAATAAATTTTTTGGAACAGGTAATCTTAGTATATCTAATGGATCGTAGCTGCGAACTAAAATAATTCCTCCAAAAATAGCGGGGGCAATATTATCTGCGTGGAAGCTGCCAGATGCCACAGCCTCTCCAGCCATCCCATGCACAATGAGTTCTTCAAGCTTCAATGGTCTGTCCAGAAGCTCATTAAGACCAAAAACTGCAGCCGCAGCACTCGCAGCACTTGATCCAATACCACTACCAGGAGGAATTCCTTTCTTAATTATAATTTCTAATCCTTGATTAATATTTATTGTGTTAAGGAATGAAAGAATAGCCTTTCCTGCTGTGTTTTGTTCTGGAATTACTGGAATTGTATCTGATTTAGGACCTGAAATTGATATGTTTATACCAGAGTGATTTTTTGTTTTAATTATCAATTCATCAGATGGTTCAGACATGGCATACCCAATACAATCAAAACCACATGAAACATTTGCTACTGTTGCATTTGCTCTCACTTTAATCGATTTTTCAAGCATTTATCAAACCTTTTTTTAATAATAGTTCTCCAACCAAAATTGCCCCTCCCGCGGCGCCTCGTACTGTATTGTGTGAAAGAGATACAAATCTAATATCGAAGATGTTATCTTTTTTGAGACGACCGATAGTAAGGGCCATACTCTTCTGAGAATGATTATCAAGCAATGGCTGCGGTCTATCCTCTCGCTCAATATATACAATGGGTCTCTGTGGGCTCATTGGTAGATTTTGCAATTGTGGAAAACTTTTAAAATTTTCCCATATAGATTTAATATTATCTAAAGTAGGCTTCTTATCTTTGAAGTTCACATTTACCGCAGCCAGGTGACCAAATTTGACGGGTACTCTTGTACAAGTAGCAGAAAGAACTAGTCTGTTGGTATTTTGGATACCAGAGCCATTGATGGTGCCAAAAATTTTTAATGGCTCCGTCTCAGTCTTGGACTCCTCGCCACCAATGAAAGGAATTACATTATTTTTCATTTTTTTTGATTTGATTAAAGCTTGACCACCACCCGAAAGAGATTGAAGCGTTGTTACTTGCACTTTATCGATGGGAAACCCAGCTTTTTCTAAAGCGTAAAGTGCAGTGACATATGACTGGATAGAACAATTTGGTTTAACAGCTACAAAGCCTTTTTTTGTGAAACCTCGAAGTTTTTGTTGTATCGGAATTATGTCTACGTGATCATGATTGATTTCAGGAATAATCATTGGAACATCTTTTGTCCAACGGTTTGCAGAGCTATTGCTAATTAAGTAAAACCCTAATTTTGCATATTCAAATTCAAGGAGTCGAGTTTCTTGTTTGCTGGGTAAATCGACAGCGGAAAATATACATCTAACGTCTTTTGGTATTTTATTGAAATCTTTGACATTTCGAATTACTAATTTTCCCATACCTGAAGGCAACTTTTCTTCCAAAACCCAAGAATTTTTAATAGCCTCTGAATATTTCATTCCCTCAGATTTTGCAGATGCTGCGATATCAATGACCTCGAACCATGGGTGGTTATTTAATAACTGTATGAACTGTTGTCCCACCATTCCAGTTCCACCCAAAACACTTACTTTGATTTTATTGTTCATATCAAATTTTTATACAATTTTGAATATCATTTAAAACTCCAGAAGCTGTAACAGAGGCTCCAGCACCTGGCCCCTTTATCACTAAAGGTTGTTTATAATAACGTGAAGTTTTAATCGAAATAATATTCTCGGTGCCTTTAAGTGCAAAAAAGGGATGATCTTTTTTCACTGATTGCAAACTAACTATTCCTTTACCGTCTTTGTATTTTGCAATATACCTCAATTTTTCGTTCCTTTTTTTAGCATTTAAAATTAGTCTTTTCATTTTAGCATCAATTTTGGACAGATGGCGATAGAATTCATCTATACTAGATATGGAATCACTTTTTTCTGGTAATAATGATTGGATTTTTATATCATCAATTTCCATTCTTTCACCAACCTCTCTGCATAGAATGAGTAACTTTCTTCCGACATCAGTCCCACTCAGATCATCACGAGGATCAGGTTCAGTGAATCCTTTTTCTTTTGCACCCTTTACAAGTTTGCTAAAAGGTGTTTTTGCGGAAAAATTATTAAATAGATAACTTAATGTTCCAGATAATACTCCTTCAATTTCAAGTATTTTATCTCCGCTAAAAATTAGTCCTTGCAAGGTGCTGATTATCGGCAGTCCGGCACCAACGTTAGTTTCATACAGGAATTTTGATTTATTTTCATTGGCCAAGGCTCTAATTTGTAAGTAGTAATTATAATCTAAAGTATTTGCAATTTTATTCGCAGTTACAATTGAAAAACCCTTTTTAATAATTTCAGGGTAGCTTTCTGCTATTGACTTACTAGCAGTACAATCGACAAAAATATTATTCTTTGAGACAATATTTTTTTTATCTGTGAATGTCTTAAAATTAAAATTATTTGAGGAAGATAAGATATCAATATGAGCCTTTTTTAAATCTATTTTACCTAGAAGCATCTTTTTACTATTGGCTATTCCAGAAACTGTAAAGTTTTTTGTTTTCAGTTTTCTGATAATTTGCAACAACTCTAAACCAATGTCCCCTATACCAACCAAGTAAATATGTGTTTTTTGCTCCTTTTTTTGAAAAAATTCTCTGTGCAGGATGTTTAAAGTGTCATTCGCATCTCTTTTCTTGACAATAAAAGATATATTTCTTTCAGAAGAACCCTGAGCAATTGCTATAATACTTATTTTGTGTAAACCTAAGGTAGAAAAAACCCGACCTGAAATGCCTGGGTTTTGCCTCATTCCTTCTCCTACAACAGCAACAAGAGATAGATTTTTTTCTAATTTGATTTTATCAATTTGTTGCCTTGCTATTTCATTTTTAAACTCAGTTCTCAGAGTTCGTATTGATAAGTCATCATATTTAGGTTTTATAGCAAAGCACACAGAGTGTTCACTAAATGCCATTGAAATTAATATAATATTTATATTTTCTCCCGCTAATGAAGAAAATATTCGACCAATTGTTCCTTTGACACTTACTAAACCTGCTCCTTGAAGAAGAACAAGAGATATATTTGATAAGGAGGAAATCCCAATCACAGAGTTATTATCTAAGCTCCTGTGATTATTAATTTTTGATCCTGAAAAGTTAGGGTTAAAGGTGTTTTTAATGTAAATAGGTATGTTTTTATATAGAGCTGGCACCATGGAAGGTGGAAAAATTACACTTGCTCCGGCATGAGCAAGCTCCATTGCCTCCTCATAGGTCATATGCGGTATGGGCTCAGCCGCCTTAACGATTTTAGGGTTCGCTGATAAAATGCCATCAACATCAGTCCATATCTCAATCGCGCTTGCATTCAGAGCCGCACCAAAAATTGAAGCAGTATAATCAGAGCCATTACGCCCAAGAGTGGTTGTTTTACCATCTGAATTTGCGCCGATGAATCCAGTTATTATTTGTATTTTATTTTTAGTTTTTAAATAATTTCTTATTTGGTTAAAAGTTTTTTGATAATGCACAAATGCTTGTCCAAAATTATCATTGGTTAAAATAACATCTCTCGAATCTAATTGCTCAGATGGGATGCCACAATTTGAAAAATACCTTGATATTATTGATGAAGAAAAAATTTCTCCAAAGCACAAAATTGTATCAAAATATTCTGACCTATTAGAAACCATCGCTTCTACATTATCAATTTGGGATTTCAATAAAACTACATAACTGTCAAAATCCCCCTGAACCTTTTTCTTATTTTTTGGGAAAAGATTATTTATTATTTCTACGTGTTTTGAAATTAGTTCATAAAAATCTTTCTCAAAGCTGATACCTTTGATGCTTTTCTCAGCAATACTATTTAAGATATTCGTTACACCGCCAATTGCTGATACTACAATAGCTGAATTGCTTTTTTTTGAGCGAATTTTCACAAGCTCAGTTATGTTTCTTATCCTTTTAGCATCCGCTATCGATGAGCCGCCAAATTTGATTATTTTTAATTTCATTGATTAAGGGAAAAGCGATTAGGCTTTCTTAACCTTGCGTTTATTATTAGTCTGTTGTATGGATTTTAGCCAATTATTGAAAAATATAGTTCCATCTGTTCTCCAACAATTAATTGGTAAAGAATTGGGATTATTATTTGGAAAGTAGTTTACAGGTATATCAATTTTCATACCGTTAGAAAGATCTCGTTTGTATTCAACTGCTAAAGTTGTAGCATCGTATTCGAAATGATTAAAATTATAGTATTCATTATAACTAAGATTTGCGATTAAGCCAGATCCAGCAACTTTTGAGTAAAGTAATAATTCTAGATCATTAATTGATTCGATATCACTTTTTTTTACGCCAGAAAATCGCGATACTGGCAGTTTTACTTTTCTATTTAACCCATTCATTAAATTAGCTTCATGGTTGACTATTTCATGTTCATATATCCCAGATAATTTTTTATTAAATACTATTTTTTCAATACCATAAAAATGGTTCAACGCAAGATTTGCACCCCAGCAAATATAATAAGATGATAAAGTATTAGTTCTTGCCCAATTCATTATTTTTTTAGTTTCATCTATGTAATCAACCGAATCAAATGGGAGCCTTTCTACAGGCGCACCTGTGCAAATAAATCCGTGATATTTATTTGATATAATTTCATCAATTAATTTATATTTACTTTTTAAATATTGGAGATCTGTGTTTTTGGGTATATAAGATCCAGTCCTTAAAAATGTAAACTCAAGTTTGTAATTGTTATAACCCAATGCTTTAGATAGCTGTTTTTCAGTCTCGATTTTATTAGGCATCAAGTTTAATACTGCAATTTTCAAATGTTTCTCCAACTCAATCACATCGCAAAATTGAATTTCATGGCGCCATTATCTTAAAAAGTATTAAATGTAGTTTAATTAAGCTTTTTCAAGAGCTTGACTAATATCTGATTTTATATCATCTATGTTCTCTAACCCAACAGAAACTCTAATTAAGTCATCAGTTACACCTGAGGCTATTTTCTCTTCATCTGTCAATTGTTGATGTGTAGTGGAACTGGGGTGTATTACAAGGGTTTTTGCATCTCCAACATTTGCTAAATGACTTGCAAGTTTAACACTATTTATGAAGGTTTTTCCAGCTTCCATTCCTCCTCTGATACCAAAAGATAATACTCCACCATATCCGTTTTTGAGGTATTTTAATGCATTATCTCGAGATGGATGGTCATCTAGACCAGGATAACTCACCCAGTTTACATTTTTTTTATCCGCAAGCCACTTGGCTAATCCCAAGGTGTTTTCTACATGTCGCTGAGCTCTAAGTGAGAGTGTTTCCAATCCCTGCAGAAGTAGAAATGAGCCAAATGGATTTTGTGAAGCGCCAAAATCACGTAAGCCTTCAACTCTGGCTCTAATTATAAATGCAATATTTGTTGCTACCACTCCATTTGGACCAAAAACTTCCCAAAAATTCAATCCATGATAACCAGCTGAGGGTGAGGTAAATTCGGGAAACCGACCATTGTCCCATGGAAACGCACCAGCATCTACAATGACTCCACCAATGGTGTTACCATGACCGCCTATCCATTTTGTAGCTGAGTGAACCACTATATCAGCACCGTAATCAATTGGTTTGCAAACATATCCGGCCATACCAAAAGTATTATCAACAACTAATGGTACTCCATGCTTCTTTGCGATATTTGAAATTTTTTCATAATCTGGAACACTATATTTCGGATTACCGATACTTTCTAGATAGATGGCTTTTGTTTTATCATCTATAAGACTTTCAATAGATTCAGGATCATCGCCTTCCGCAAATTTCACATTAATACCAAGTCGAGGGAACGCGACTTTAAATTGATTATAGGTACCTCCATATAAAAAACTTGAAGATACAATATTATCACCTGCCTTAGCAATTGTTTGTAAGGCTAGGAATTGAGCTGCTTGTCCGCTTGAGGTGGCCAAAGCGCCAACTCCCCCTTCAAGTGCTGCAACGCGTTGCTCAAAAACATCAGTAGTAGGATTCATTATTCTGGTGTAAATATTTCCAAACTCAGTCAACGAGAATAGGTTAGCAGCATGATCTGTATCATTAAAAGTGAAAGACGTTGATGAAAAAATAGGTACCGCTCGGGCGTTGGTGCCTGGTGCAGGCTCTTGGCCTGCATGTATCTGAAGTGTATCAATATTGTTTGGCAATTCCCTTTCAACAAGAGGTTTAATATATAGTCCTAGCATTTGAGACTCCTTTTTCTGTGTATTTGTTATAATGGTTCAACTTTGTGGGTAATCCAGAGTCAAATTTGGATTGATGAGTAGATGATTGGAAAAAAATGGATGATAAGATTCAGCAATCTGTTTTCTTATCTTTCCCAAATTTTTATTTGGGTAGGAATTAGCACCTGGGAAATAAATTCCTGGTTGCTAAGGTATCATCGGGCCTTTTCCCTCCACCTTTCTGGATAAAATCCTTAGCTGAATTTTCAAATAACAATATGTTATTTGAAATATTATTAAAGTATTAAATAAAATGTCAAGCTAAAAATAAATTAATTATTTTTTAATTATCGCTTTACCGAAGTTTTGCCTCATTAAGCATATAATTTGCATGATTATTTGTCTTGTAACTGTTTGGCTTAATGGATAAATTTTTTTTAATTATTTTTATCTAGATAAATTTAAAATTTAAATTCAAAAAACAATCATCACAAATGTGCGGCATCTTTACATACAAAGGTAAGAGATATGGTTGGTCTGACCTCAAAGACAAGGTAGATTTAATTCGATATAGAGGACCAGACAATTCCAAGTATGTATCAGTTTCTGATGATGTTTTATTAGGCTTTCATCGTCTTGCAATAATGGGTAAAACCGAACTGGGAAATCAACCCATGAAGCACCCAGAAGACAACAAAATAACTCTAGTTTGTAATGGTGAAATTTATAATTATGAAAATCTGGGGAAAAAATATAACTTTGATTTGAAAACAGGATCTGACTGCGAAATTATTTTACATCTATATAAAAAGTTTGGGGTTGAGAAGTTGATTAAGGAATTAGACGGTGTTTTTATGTTCGTAATTTATGATCAAAACTCCAATACAATTTTTGCAGGAAGAGATCCAATGGGAGTTAGACCGGGGTTTATCGGAATTGAGGATGGTGAGATTTTCATTGCATCAGAAGCAAAGCCATTAATCCCACTTTGCAATAATTTAATTCCATTTTGGCCTGGGACTTGGTGGACATCAAAAAAACCTGATTCTTTTAACAGATATTTTTTCTACAGAGGGCAAAGTATCAAAGAAGAGAAAGAGACAGAAATCTGTAAAAATGTAAATACTTTACTAATAAATGCTGTGAAAAAGCGACTTATGTCAGAGCGTGAGATAGGTTGTTTATTGTCTGGAGGTCTGGACTCAAGCTTAATTACTAGTCTAGTTGTAAGGTATAATGACGGACCAAGATTGAATACATTTTCTATTGGATTGAGTGAAAGTGTTGATTTAAAGTATGCAAACCTAGTTGCTAAATACCTTAGGACTAAGCACCACCAGATAGAGATAGAAGAAGAAGAGTTTTTAAACGCCATTGAAACTGTCATTTACAACATTGAATCATATGATACAACAACTGTTAGAGCAAGTGTTGGCAATTATCTTGTTTCAAAATATATTAGCGAAAATAGTAATTGTAAGGTTATTTTTAACGGTGATGGGAGTGACGAAGTTTGTGGAGGTTATGTATACTTAAAAAATGCCCCCTCAGAAATTGAATTTCAAAAAGAGTCGGAACGTTTAGTTGAAGAGATTCATTTTTTCGATGTATTACGATCAGATCGCAGTATCAGTTCAAACGGATTAGAGCCTAGGACTCCATTTTTAGATAAGGAATTTGTAAGTTATTACTTATCAATACCACCAAAAATGAAGGTATTCGATGGAGAAAAAAGGTTAGAAAAATACATATTAAGAAAAGCATTTGACAAACAAGATTTACTTCCGGATGAGGTGTTGTGGCGACGAAAATGTGCATTTTCAGATGGGGTAAGTTCGCAGAATAGGTCGTGGCACACGATTATTCAATCATTCGTAGATAATATTATTACTGACGAAGAATATTTCAGGGAGAGAAATCATTATAGACACTGTCGTCCTCAATTAAAAGAAAGTTACTTTTATAGAAAGGTTTTTAGTCAATTTTTTAATGATAGTGATGATCTGATTCCCCATTTTTGGATGCCAAAATGGACCAAGGCAATAGACCCATCAGCTAGAGAACTTGATGGCTACAGAGAATGAAATCTCACAATCTATTCAATGCCAAAATTTCTTTAAGTTTATTCTTTGAAGGAAAAAATTAATTACTTATTATTTGTTATTGACAAAAGTAAAAATACGAGATACTAGATAAATAACGTCATGTCTAAAACAATAAAATCTTATGGCATCAAACCAAACAAAACCTGTAGTAATAGGTATGTTGTCTCAAGTGGTTCGTCTTATGCAATAAATAGACAGAAGATTGTTTTAGACATCTGTTTCATCATTCTAGGTATTATTATTACTGTCGCCGTTCTGGTCGCCTAGGTAAAAAACAAAAATAGGCGGATCAAACGGCGAGAGTCTCGCTCTCCTCGACACAAGTCCGCCCGCTAAATTCCAACGCAACTTACGGCAACTAAAAAAAGGAATTCTAATGAGATCTGACCAAGTCAAAAAGGGATTTGAGCATGCGCCTCACAGGAGCCTATTGAGGGCAACGGGTGTTATCCAATCCGAATCAGATTTTGCAAAACCTTTTATAGGAATTGCAAACTCGTATATTGATTTAATCCCAGGGCATGTTCATCTGCAAGAATTTGGAAAAGTTGCTAAAGACGTTATAAGAGAGGCAGGCGGTGTTCCTTTCGAGTTCAACACCATAGGTGTTGATGATGGTATTGCAATGGGGCACATTGGAATGCGTTATTCCTTAGCAAGCAGAGAACTTATAGCTGATAGTGTTGAGACAGTTATCGAAGCTCACAGGCTAGATGGTATGATGTGTATAACCAATTGTGATAAAATTGTTCCTGGAATGTTGATGGCTGCCGTTCGTTTAAATGTACCAACAATTTTTGTCTCTGGTGGTCCAATGAAAGCTGGTCAGGTTGATGGAGAAAAAGTAGATTTGATTTCTGTTTTTGAAGGTGTTGGAAAAGTAAAAGCGGGTCAAATATCGGAGGATGAACTTACTGTTTTAGAAAAAGAAGGTTGCCCGACGTGTGGTTCGTGCTCGGGAATGTTTACTGCAAATTCAATGAACTGCTTAATGGAAGCCATTGGTATTGCTCTTCCAGGGAACGGTTCTATTTTGGCAGTAGACGAAGCGAGAATGGAACTAGTAAGGAAAGCAGGATCTAGAATAGTTGATTTAGTTGAAAAGGATATTAAACCCCTTGATATTATTAACGAAGATGCAATAAGAAATGCATTCGCTCTAGATATGGCGATGGGTGGCAGTACAAATACTGTTTTACACACGTTGGCGATTGCCAAAGAGGCAAATCTAAATTTTGATCTTTCAGAATTAAATAAAATTTCAAAAAAAACTCCTTACATTTGTAAAGTTAGTCCAGCAACATCTGATGTACATATGGAGGATGTTAATCGAGCCGGAGGAATTTCTGCTATATTAAACGAGTTGGCAAAAAAAGGTGTTCTAAAACTTGACAATATAACAGTAACTGGTAAAACAATAGGAGAAAATATTCAAGACTGTGTTATTAAAGATAAAACAATTATCAGAACAATTGAAAAACCTTTCTCTAGTGAGGGTGGACTAGCTATACTATATGGAAATCT
>MDSW01021575.1_pt1 | contig 24959 bp, 5 predicted proteins | sample 811171 | NCBI WGS metagenome assembly MDSW01 (sample SAMN05326641, study PRJNA326480) | marine metagenome | isolation source: seawater | place: Atlantic Ocean: North West | collected 2012 | reverse complement strand
CCCCCGCCTCCCCGCCCTCTCGAGCAGCAGCCCCCGCGGACGCGTCGGTGCTCACGAAGCAGCTCCGCGCCGGCCTGGATTACGAGCTGAGCAAGGGCTGCCCGAACGCCAAGGGCAAGGCCTTCAGCGACTTCCAGCAGTTCCTGTGCGCCCGCCTCGGCGAGCTCGAGGCGGCGACGCCCCCGGGAGAACTCGCCGCCGCGCTCGCGAACATCCACGGCGACGCGGTATCGTACGCCGCGATGCCGCCCGAGGGCCGAGACGCGCTCCTCAGGCGGCTCGGGTCGACGCTGTACCAGAGCCAGCGGACCGCCGCCGCGCCCTCGGCGGCGCCGAAACCGTGGTCGCCTCCCGCGCCCCCGAATCCCGCCGCCGCCTCCGGCGCCCGAGGCCAGCGCGCGAACAGCGCCGTGCAGCGCCGATCCGCGCTCGCGCCCACCGACCACGCGCGCCGCTCGCGGTGGGCGCCGGCGGCGGGGGAAGGGGGTGCCGAGGGGGTGCCGACGGTCGGCGAGGCGCCGACCCCCCGGGCGTCCCCCGCGCCTCGCGCCGCCGCGGCGGAGATTCCCGTCGTGATCGTGTTCGACCTCGAGACGACCGGGCTGAGCAAGGACCGGAACCGGATCATCGAGATCGCGGCGGTGAACGTGAACGATCCCACGCACGCGCCCGTGTCGACGCTCGTGAACCCCGGGCGGTTCCTCATCCCGCCCCCTATCGTCGCGCTCACGGGCATCACCAACAGCGCCGTCTCCGCCCCCGCCGTGCCGTCGTTCGCGCGCGCCGCCGAGCTCCTCGAGGCGTTCGTCGAGGAGGCGCGGAGGAGGGCGGGGGGCGCGAGCGTTCTCCTCGCGGCGCACAACGCGCGGCAGTTCGACGCGGGATTTTTGCAGGCGGAGTACCGCCGGATCGGGAGGGAGCTCCCGGACGATTGGCGGTTCGTGGACACGCTCCCGCTCGCGCGAAAAATGTTGGACAAGAACGTCGTCGGCTCGTTCAAGCTCGAGACGCTCGCGCACCACTTCGGCGTCGGCCCGAGGGAGGGCGAGGTGGCGCACAGGGCGAAGGCGGACGCGCGGATGCTCGGGGACGTCCTGTGCAAGGGCATCCTCGGCGTCGACCTCGAGGGAAGCGCCGGGGCTTCTTTCGCGAGCGTCGAAAACGAAAACGGCGGCGACGAGGACGCGCTCCGGAGCGACGCGCTCCTCGCCGCGGCGGCGGCGATGGCGTCGCACTCCTTCAGCCTCGGAGACCCCTCCAAAAACAGGCTCGGTCGCGCCCTGGGCGAGCTCACGGCTCCCCCGCGCCCGGTCTCGGACCCGTTCGCGGCGCCGAGCGCGCTCGGGCGTTCGTTCGGCGCGACGCCCGTGGTGACCAACGACGGCGGCGAGCGCGACGTCCTCGGCTCGGGGGGCTTCCCCGCGTCGGAGCTCGACGATTTACAGGACGGCATCTACAGCGACGGCGACGAGGAATCCGACGATCTGTTCGGCGAGGCGCCGGTCTCGACGAAGAGACCCGGGTTAAGCGGCGAGACTTCGGACGGGGTGAAGAAACGCGCGCCGTTTTGGGTCGCCGCCGATCCGATCAACGGCTTCGTCCCCGAGACGATGGATTTCGCGCGCATGACCGAGGCCGCGGACGCCACCCAGGCTCCGGAGGCCGGGACCCCGGGCGTCGCGGGCGGCCCGGACCCGAACACCGCGAAGCTCCACGCGAACCTCCGCGCGGACCACGCGGCTTGGGCGGAGACCCCGATCGACGCGCTCAAGGCGCGCGGGGTCTCCGCGCGCGTGCTGAACGTGCTCAAGAAGGCGGAGGTGACGACGGTGGAGCGGGCTCTGCGGTGTTACCCCCGCAAGTACCAGGAGTTCGCGCGGTGGCGCGACGGGATGCAGAACGGCACCGCGGTTTTGGCCGTCGGCACGGTCGCGAGCTACCTGAAGGCGCCCCCGAGCCGGCGCGGATGGGGGCACAAGACGCCGTCGACGCTCGTCCTGGACGTCGACGACGGCGCCGGCGGGATCGCGCAGTTCGAGACGAAGCTCTGGGAGTACGTGCCCGTCGACGTCGAGCGGCAGCTCACCCCGGGGAGCCGGGCGTGCGTCCGGGGCGTGCTGAGCGGCAAGACCGCGCGAGGCGCGCTGACGCTCGAGAAGCCCGCGCTGGCGATGCACGTCGCGAGGCGGCCGGACGCGGAGTGCGAGGTGGAGGTGGTGCCGACGTACCCGAAGAAGCACGACGTCGCGCCGGATAAGTGGCCGGATATCCAACGCGCCGCCGTCGCTGAACTCCGCGCCAGGCTCCCCGCGGACCCCATGAGCGTCTCCCTGGGCCTGGAGTCGAGCGTCCTGTCGGAGCTCGACCTCATGTCGCACGCGGACGCGATGGCGCACATCCACGCCCCGGACAGCGTCGAGCGCGTGTGCGCCGCGCGGGAGCGGCTGGCGTTCGAGGAGCTCGTCCTGCTGCAGACGAGCCTTCTGCGCGAACGAGAACGCGCGCAGAACGGCGGGGGCGAGGGCGTCTCGGTCGTGTCCACGCAGCTGTGCGACGAGTTCAGGTCGGTGCTGGACTTCTCGCTCACGCGCGGGCAGGAGAACGCGATGGAGGAGATTCTGCACGACATGGCGGGGACGAAGCCGATGCTCCGGATGCTCCAGGGCGACGTGGGGTGCGGCAAAACCGTCGTCGCCGCGCTGGCGATCCTCGCCGCCGTCGGAAACGGGCACCAGGGCGCGTTCATGGCGCCCACGGAGGTCCTCGCGCAGCAGCACGCGCGAAGCCTCGGCGCGATGCTGGCGAAGATGTCGGACCCGCCGAAGGTGGCGCTGCTGACGGGATCGATGACCAAGAAGGCGCGCGACGCCGCGCTGGCGGATATCGAAACCGGCGCGGCGAAGGTGGTCGTCGGGACGCACTCGCTCATCTCCGACGACGTCGTCTTCCACTCCCTCGGCATCGCCGTCGTCGACGAACAACACAGGTTCGGCGTCGAACAACGCGCCGCGCTCGCGAGCAAAGGCCCCATCGGGGGGTACGTCGACGCGGACGACGAACGAGCCGCGCGCTCGGGCGCGGAGCACGCCGCCGCGCTCGTCGCGAAGGAAAACGCCGCCGCCGACCTCGAGGACGGCGACGCCGCCGACGCCGCCGCGTGGGCCGCCGCCGCCGCCGAAGGCGCGGACGAGACGCGAGAGGACGAGACGCGAGAGGGCGCGAGAGGCGGATCGGCGCCCTCGGCGGCCCCCTCGGCGCCTTCGGAGAAAGTGCCCTGGCGCCACGCGCCGCACATGCTGGCGATGAGCGCGACGCCGATTCCTCGCACGCTGGCGATGTGCAAGCACGGCGAGATGGCGCTGTCGAGCATCGACGAGAAACCCGCGGGGCGGCTTCCGATCCACACCCGGCTCCTGGAGGGCCGCGACGCGCACGAGGAGGCCTACGCCGCGATGCTCCGCGAGGTGGAGTCCGGCGGGCAGTGCTACATCATCACCCCGTTGGTGAACACGAGCACCGCGGAGAGCTTCGAGCGGTACAAATCCGCCGAGGACGAGTTCGCGTCGCTGCGGGACCGGTACCCGGACGTGCGCTTCGGGATGCTCCACGGGAAGATGAGCAGCGAGGAGAAACAGGAGGGCCTGCGCGCGTTCTCCGAGGGGAAGACGCAGGTCCTGGTCGCGACGTCGGTCGTGGAGGTGGGCGTGGACGTCCCGAACGCGAGCGTCATCATCGTCGAGGACGCGGACAGGCACGGGGTGAGCACGCTGCACCAACTCCGCGGGCGCGTCGGGCGCGGCTCCAGGGCCTCCGCGTGCTTCCTGCTCGTGGGCGACGAGGCGGGGTTCCAGGCGAAGGACCGGCTGCGGGGGCTGGAGAAGACGAACAACGGGTTCCACGTCGCGGAGAGCGACCTGCGCTTGCGCGGGGCGGGGGACCTCCTGGGGACGAGGCAGAGCGGCGCGGAGGCGAGTCTGTTCCACGCGAGCGTGCAGACGGACCTCTTCCTGCTCGAGGCGGCGAGGCGCGCCGCCGCGGAGACCATCGCGCGCGCGAACGTCAGGGGAGAGGGCCTACCCGCGCCGCTCGCGATCGCGCTCAGGGAGAAGGGGGAGGGGTTGCAGGATCTCACCGTGTGATCGAGCCCCCGAAACGCAACGCGCGTCGTCTATTTTATAAAAAGGTGGAACAAAAAAATTGGTCGCGAGATCGTCAGTCATCCCCTCCTCGCTACAAACAGAAACCCTCCGCGCTCCCCGCTCACCTCGTGAGCTTCTCGTCGACGCCGATGATGCCGTCGATGAGATTGATCTCGATCGCCTCCTGCGGCGACATGTACGAGTCTCTGACGAGGTACTCGCTCATCTTGTCAAACTCCAACCCGGTAAATTTAGAAAAGAAGGCCACCTGGCTCCTCGCGTTGCGGCTCAGCTCCTTCGCCTGAATCCGCACCTCGTACGACGTCCCGCTCAGACCGCCGAGGGGCTGCGAAAGGATGATGCGGCAGCTCGGATACGCGAACCGCTTCCCCTTGGTGGCGCCCGCCATCAGCATCGCGGGGGGTCCCGCCACGCAGCCCATGGCGATCACGGAGATGTTGCAGGAGATGTAATCCATCATGTCCAAGATGGTCGTCACGCAGTACTGCGTGCCCGCGGTGCAGTTGATGAAGATGCGGATGTCTGCGGTCGGATCCTCGTACTGAAGCGCCAGGAGCTCCGCGCACACCCGCGTGGCGACGTCCTCGTCGACGCGCTCTTGGATGAAGATGATGCGGTTGCGCATGAGCGCGGTGAAGCAGTCGATCACCTCTCCCTGGGACGTGCGCACCGCGACGGGCACGGGGGTGTCACCCAGCTTGCCCGCGCGCGTGGGCGTCGCGCGCGCGGACACCGAGCGGCGCGGGGCGGGGCGCCTGCCGCCGACGTTGGCGCTGGCCACCGTGGCGTGCGCGCTCGCGAGCGCAGACATCTCGAGGGACGACGGACCGAGTGACGATAAGGAGTGACGTCGCCTCGATCGCGTCGCGAGCCGAGGCCGGGGGACCGCGCGTGAGGCGGGTCGGGCGTCCGCGCGGGCTCGAAAGCGACGTGGCGGGAAAGGCCACAGAGGCGGCTCCCGAGGACGGAGGCGCGCGGAGTGCGTGTGCGGAGGGGGCGAACCTGCAGGGTGATAGGGTTTTCTCGCGATCGGCCAACTCCGGCAGGTTAAGGTGACCCGTCTCGATTTGAAAGGAGTCGCGAGCGCTTCACTCATATTTTCACCGCACGAGTCCGATCGAAGCCTTTCAACTTACCCAGATGTGCTTTCAAAGGAGCTTCGACTCCCTTTCAGCGCCGTGTCGTCATCGTGCGATGACGCGCGGTGACGCCCCAAAATAATCTCAGAATCGCTTCTCCGGTGGACGCTCTCGGAACGTTCCCGACGCCAACAACACGCCCCGCCGCGTCGGCGGAGTGGGCCAGTACTCTTCGCGCGACGAGGATGAGCTCTCCGAAGAAAGGGGCGTACTCGCCCATCGTCGACCTCCCGGACGGGGTGTACAACGCCGGCCCGAGGTTCGTCTCGTCGCCGCCGCGCGAACCACTCCTCCCCAACTCTCTCCATCTTCCCTTGGTGTTACGCCCGGCGTCGCCTTTTTTTCACTGCCTCGGTCCCCCCCCCCCCCCCGAATCCGCGCAGGCGCAAGCAGGATGCGATCTGGTCGTGGGTGTTCCTGGCGGTGATTCTCGCGACCGCCGCGGGCGGCGCGCTGGCGTACGCGGGGAAGTACGAGGAGGCCCCCGACGCGACGCTCATGCGCACGGGCGGCGCGTGCAATGCCCCCGAGTTCGATTTCGACGCGACGCTGGTTGCGAACGAGCAGCGGTACCGCGCGCGCGCGATGCGCGGGGACGAGCCCGAGCTCGGCGCGGACGACGCCGCGACGCCCGCGCCCGCCGCGTCCGGCGATTCCGCCGCGGACCCGAGCCCCGACGCCCCCTTCGACGCGGACGACTTCCAGGCGCTCGCCGCGCCTTGGATCCTCGTCGCCCTCGTCGGCTCGTTTTTCCTCGGCCTCCTCATGCTCTGGATGTTTCGCCAGTGCGCGCACACGATGGTCTGGACCGTCATCTACGCCAAGGTGGCGGTCACGGGCGCGGTGGCGGCCATGTTCTTGGTCCAGGGCGCGCTGATTCCCGCCATCATCTTCGCGTTCTTCACCGCCCTGAGCGCGTTTTGCTTCTACCTCTGGACCAACGAACTCAACCTCATCGCGTCGCTCTTGCAAGTCGCGACGCAAGGCCTCAGGGATAACCCCCACGTCATCACCACCACCGTGGGCTTATCCGTCGTCTCCCTCCTCTACATCGCGCCCGCGGTCGCGGCGATGATGTTCGCGGCCGAGAACGGCCACGTCGCGGTGAGCACCGTGGCGACGGCGAAGAGCGGCGACGGGTGCGTCGACTTTGTCGGCGCCGCCGTCGACTGCTGCGGCTTCCAGGTCGACCCGTGGGTGCCGTACTACATGACCCTCTCCATCGTCTCCCTGTTGTGGGTCACGAGCGCGGCGCTCGAGACGCGCCTGTACGTCATCGGCGGCACGATGTGCCAGTGGTACTTCGCCCCCGCGGGCACGACGGACTTCTCCGGCGTCGTCTGGGGCTCTCTCTCGAACGCGCTCGGCCCGAGCTTCGGCACGATTTGCTTTGGCTCCTTCGTCCTGACGATGACGGAGATGGCCAAGGCCGCGACCGAGCGGCTCCGGCGCGAGGAGCGCGAGAACATCCTGGTGTGCCTGTGCGCCGCGGTCATGGAGTGCGTGTACGCGCTCGTTGAGTACATCTCCAAGTTCGCGGTCCTCCAGGCGTCGATGACGGGCGAGGCGTTTTGCGACGCCGCCGCGAGCGCGACGGATATCCTCTCGCGCAACTTCCTGATGGCGTACGGCACGTACGCGTTCCCGAGCATGATCCTCCAGGGCGCCGCGCTCGTCCTCGCGCTCGGGTGCGGCGTCCTCACCTGGACGCTCGCGTGGGCACAGTTCGCCGCCACGAACGTGGTCAACGCCTCGATGTACGCCGCCATCGTCGGCGCGTTATGCGGCGTCGTCGCCTTCGTCGCGCTGACGTTTTTCGTCATGATCGCGCTCAACGTCGTCGACGCGGTGTTCCTGTGCTACGCGATGGACAAGGACAGGAACATGGTCAACCACGCGGAATTCCACGCGGTGTTCGAGGAGGTGAACCGCGTCGCGCCGCAGCCGGTGAGCGCGCCCGGCGCGGTCGTGCAGCAGCCCGGGGGGGGGGTGATGTACGGGAAGAGCCAAACGGGCGGGGGGGGGAGGAGCGGCCGCGGCGGCCGCGGCGGCCGCGGCGCGCCCATGCAGCCTCAGGGATTCGGCTACCAGGGGTACGGGGGGGCCGTCTGACGACGCGTATGCGCGAATCGTGCGATCGGTCGACGCTCTTCTGACGCGTATGTGCTCTTCTACAGAGAGATCTTCTATAAAGACCTACTAACGAATCATCAGAAGCCGCCTCCGAACCCGTCGCCTCCCGCGCGTCTCGCGCGGTACGCGATCCACACCTCCTCCACTCTCGCTCCGATCTCGGCGGCGCGGCGTCCGTCGGCGCACTCGATCGTCTTCCTCGCGTGCGCGAGGCTCGCCTTCGGACGCCCCGCGGACGCCCCGAAGAGCTCCCCGAGCGCGTTCGCGCCGCGCCCGAGCAGGTCGCCGTCCGCGAGCTCCTCCTCCGCGACGCCGCGCAGCGCGAGGACCACCTCTCGTGGACCCCCGGACGCGGGCGAAGAAAAAGCCCCCCCCGCGTCGCCTCCTTCGTCCCCTCGGAGTCTCACGCTCGCCACCGCCGACCACGGCACGTGCCACTCCACGCGCGCGTCGGCGGCGCGGACCAGCCCCACGCGCTCGTCCGAGAGCAACACCGCGAACCGGTCCCGGTCGGTCCCCGCGCGAAGCGGAAGCGCGTCCTCGAACCGCCCCCCGGCGAAGGGTTTCTTCTTCCCCCCCGACGCGTCTCGAACGAACGCGTCCCCGAGGAGCTTTAACCCCGCGGCGTCGGCGGCGTCGTACGCGCGCACGACGCCGTCGCCGCGGACGGCGAGCGGGAGCCTTCGCCGCGTCGCCGCGTTGGCGTCCTGCCCGCCCTTGACGCCGTCCAAGCCGCCGCCGACGGTGCCCTCGATGCCCTCGACGACGCGCGCGGCGAAACCCACCGCGCCCGCGGCGGTACTCGTCGCCGCGCCGACGACGCCGCGCCCCAAACCCCCGACCGCGCCCGCCACGCCCGCCTCCCGAAACCCTCCGGCGGCGCCGGTGAACACGCCCGCGACGCCGCCAAGGACGCCCGAGACGAGCTCGTGGCCGCCGACCAACGCGCCGGTGACGACGTTCACGTGCCCGCCCGTGAGTTCCGCCATCGCGGAGCTCTCGCGCTCGTCGCGCGCGCTCCCGCCGCGCGCGCCCGATCCGCCCGATCCGTTCTTGTCCGACTCCGAGTGAGACCCCTGAGACCCGAACCCGCGGATGGTCTCCCCGAACTGGTCCAGCGACCCGGCGACGTTCCCGAGGTGGTTCACGCTCGCGAGCGCCGCCAGCGCCTGGCCCGTCGCCTCGCCCTTGACGTGCGTCGCCAAAAGGTTGGCGAGGTCGCTGGGGCGAACCGGCGCGTCCGAGACGCGCCGGAACTCGCCGACGCTCAGGGGGAGTCGGTCGAGGTTCAGAAACGCCAGCGCGGAGGCCAAGGCGGGACCGCACGCGCCGCTCGGGCGGCGGTCGGGCGCGGGCTTGAACGAGAGCTTCGCCGTCGTCGGCGCCAGGCGAAAAAAACCAACCCGCATCGCGTCGTCGTTTCTCCTCCGGCGGCGCGAGGCGCCCGCGTCGTCGCGGGCGTTGCCGCCGGACCCCACGCGCTCGAGCCGAAGCCTCCGCGCGAAATCGACCAGCCGCCAGGCGAACGGCTCGTGGACCCGCGCGTGCACGCCGCCGGGCGCCAGAGACGCGCACATCGCCGGGTGGAAGGACGGGACGGTCCGATGACGGTCCGCGACGACGCCCGACGAAAAAACGTTTTTTTCGAGCGTTTCGAACCCTTCGGCGGCGGTGAGCGTCGCTCGGAGCGTCGGGCCGAGCGCGGGGTTATGCCACACCACGACCGGGAACGCGCTCCGCGGGGTCTGGTCGTCCAGCTGAAACGCCCCGAGCGACACCTCCAGCGCCGAGACGACGCCATGGGGGAACGGGTCGAACGCTTCCGCGTCGGATTCGTCGCCGGAGTCTTTTCCAGAGGGTCTTTTTTTCCGTTCGCCGCCGACGCCGGCGAGGTTCCGGCGCCACGCGACGGTCGCGCGCTCGAACGACGCGAGCGCGAGCTCGTCCGCGCCATCCACCAGGGACGCGGAGGCGGACGGGAGCGCGACCTCGAGCGCGAACGGCGCGGCGGGGGGCGCCCGATCGCCGCGCGGCATCGTCTCGTCTCGCGGCGTCGTCTCGATCCGGGGGCCGGGAGAGTTCGGCGCGCGCGCCGTCGGGCTCGACGCGCATCCTCGGAACGTGACGGCGCGGCACGTCGAGCGGCACCCCTCGGGCCCGACGGGCTCGACCGCGACGAGGACCCGCGCGCCGTCCGCGAGCTCGACCTCGAGGCCGCGCGGGCCGGCGGCGAGCGCCGCGGCGACGGACACGACCGCGCCCTTCTCCCCGTCGTCTCCCCCCTCGTCGTCGTCGTCGCCGCCGCCGCCGAAAATCTCCAACGCGTCGCGAAGCTCCTCGGCGCCTCGGCCCGAGTCGTCCCCGAGATCGTCGGCGTCCTCCGCGCGCGCCGCGTCGGCGCGCGAGTCTTCCGAGTCTTCCCCGCCCCCCCGGTTCCGCCTCGCCCCCCGCTCCTCGCGCGCGCGCCTCCGCTCGATGGCCGAGGCGAGCGCCGCCGCCGAGCGTCGCACGGCGACGGGCCCCGCGCCCGGCGCGAGCGTCGTCCGAGGTTCCGAGCAACGGTTCGCGACGTCGACCGAGAACGCTCGCGGGGCGGCTCCGGCACGGCGCGCCTCGGTCGTTTCCCAGTCGTCGCGGAACCGGACGCGAAGGGTTCGGTCGGAGAGGTTCGTCGCCGAGAGCGTCGGGACGAGCGCGACGCGGACGCACGGCCGAGGCGACGCCGCGGATACCCCGCGTGGGGCCCACGCGCGCGCGACGGCGGCCACCTCCACCGCGAACGAAGCGTCTCCTTCTTCTTCTTTTTCGCGCGCGTCTTCTTTCTCGCCTTTTTTGTCGGTACGAAAACGTTTTTTCGGCGCGGCGAAGGCGAGCGCGATGCGCGTCGGCGGCGCCCCCGCCGTCGCCTCGACGCGACGAAACGCCGCGGATCCGAGCGTCGCGAGCGTCGCATCATCCGCCGGCGCGATCCAGACGACGCGGCGGAGGTCCGGGGGGGCGATGCCGTCGACGTCGCCGCCCTTCGTCCTCGGGTGTTCTCGGCGACGCGACGCGATCGTCTCGTCCGACTCGCCAGGCGCGAGCGTCTGCGATCCGGCGCCGACGGAAACCAACGCCGACCCGGCGCTCGGCGGCGCCGCGCCGCACACCATCGCGAACGCGCACCCGTTGGCCACCGCCGTCGGCGCTCGGATGTCCACCGTGAGCGGCGCCGGCGCGGACCCGACGCGCGTCGCGCAGACGCGTTCGCACGTCACCGCGAGACGCACCGTCGAAACCGCGGGCTTCGTCGCCGACGGCGTCAACGCCGTCGTCAACGCCGCGCGCGACGCGTCGTCGTTTTCGGCGTCGAAAAGATGTTCGTACTTTCGCCCTCCGACGATCGAGACTCGGCACTCGGCGTCGCGCTCGGCGCTCGGGTGCCTCCTGACGCCGCCGCGTCCGAGCGCGGGCGGCGCGGGCATCGGCGCGGGGCTCGCGCACGTCCACGCGGCGTCGCCGGCGTCCGCGACGATCGGCACGAGCTCGAGCGACAGCGACGCGCGCGGGTCGGCTCGCGTGACGCGCTCGGCGACGCCCGCGACGAGCACGCCCTCCGAGGCGACGCGCCCGTTTTCGTACCGAAGCGCGTACGCGCAGTCGCAGGGGAGCGCCGTCCGCAGAGTCACCGGCGCGTGCGCCGTCAGCCGCCACGCCGACTCGCGCGCCGGAGATGGGCTCGCGTGATCGGAGGACCGATGGTCGTCGTTCGTTCGAGCTCGGACGTCGTCGTTCGACACGCCCGCGAACGAGACGTCCTCGTCGCGCTCGGCGACGAAAATCGCAAAGTCCCGTCGGCTCGACGCGACGTCGCCGAGCGACTCCCCCTCGTCGTCGGGCGCGAACGCCGCGAGCCACGGTCCGAGCGCGTTCCGAACCGCGTCCACTCGCCCCAACGCGCCCGCGGGAATCGGCCACTCGAGCTCGCCCAGGGCGACGAGCTCGCCGCCGCCCGCGTCCGCGTCGCGCGACCACCGCGAGACGCGCGGGCGATTTTGATTTTTTCTCGCCGCCGACGCGTTTTCGTTTTCGTCATCGTCGCCGACCCAACGCGCTCGGACGTCGAGCGCGAGAAACTCGTCCCCCCCGCCTCCGCCGCCTCCGCCGCCGCACCCGAGGGGCATCGGCGTCACCGCGACCGCGTCTTCTCGCGCCCCCGCGGGTTCCAGGCGCGCGCGCCACGCGTCCCTCGCCCTGGCGTCCGCCTCGGCGTGGGACGCGCCCGCCTCGGCGGCGACGGGGACGCGCCTTCGGACCCACCTTCGGCGCCGCGTCACGTGCGCGCCGCGGCGACTCGACCCCGGGGGCGGCGGCCACCTCGTGACCCAGTTGACGCCGTACGCCCACCCGCGCTCGTCGACGTCGAAGCCGTCGCTCGCCGAGTCGAGCCGCCACGGCCCGTCCCAGCGCCACCCCTCGGGGAGCGGCGCGTCCGGGAAGTGCGACGTCGACCGCGACCCGGCGGCGTCGGGCGAGAAGCGCGCGATGAAGAATTCGTCGAGCTGGCCCTTGGGCGGTTTCCACCCGACGAAGGGGAAAAAACGCTCCGACTCGAACGTACACGCGCGCGACGCCGACGCTTCTCCGGAAGGGTCTCCGGGTCCAGGGACTCGCCTCCTCGCCTCCTCACGCCGCGCCCTCACCTCCCACCTCGCGTCCCTGACAAGCCTCGCCTCGATCGCGAACGGAAGCGCGGACCCGAGCGTCGCCGGCGCGCGGACGCACCCGAGCGCGCGATCGATCACCGCGCGCTGGCGCCGCCCGGGACCCACAGCCGCCGCCGCCGCGTCCGACGCGCCGAGCGCCGTGCACCCCGCCGCCGCCCACGGCCCGTTCGGCGCCAACGCCAGGTACGGACCGAGAGATGCCGCCGGCGGAGTGGACGACGACGACGACGACGATGATGCTCGGGCGGCGGCTGCGGCGGCGTCGGCGTCGGGGCGGAACCCTTCGCGAGGGGACCCGCGCGTGAACGAAAACAAAACCGCCTCGTCCTCGACGCGCGCCCTCGCCTCCGCCTCCCACCGAATCTCGAACGGCGCGCCGCCCGGGAAGGCGTCGGGGGACGCGACGCTCGGGTCGCCCGCTTTCGCGACCCAGCCTTGTCCGCCGGCTGTGCCCGCGCGAAAGACGCACAGCTGTGTGGCGCCGAGCTTTTCCCTCGCGCCGGACCCGGAGCGCCACAGCGGCGCCGGCGCGGGCGCGCACGGTCTCGCGAGGTCCGCGCGGACGCACGCGTGGCGCGAGGGGTCGGGGGGCGCGTGGCTCGGGGTCATCGCGAACCCGACGGCGACGTACCCCGAGGGGGCGATCGCGCGCCACGCCGCCAACGTGCCGCCGGGGTTCTTGCGGAACCGCGAGCCGGAATCCTTCCAGACGAGCTCGAACCCGGACGCGGGCGCGGTGGCGGCAGAAACAAGGTTTTTTTCTTCGGCGGCAGAAGACGCGTCTTCCGCCGCCGTCGGAAGAAGCCACGGGGCGTCGACGACGAGGGTTTCCGCCGGCGCGACGAGCGAGGGGACGACGCACGCGCCGAGCGCGGCGACGCCCGGCGGGAGCGATCGCGCGGGCGTCCACGCGGAGAGCTCCTGCGAGGACCCGCAGTCGCGGCTCCACCACGCCAGCTCCAGCCGCCCGACGCGGTACAGACGGAGCGGGGGCAGGGGGTCCGACGAGGGGGAAGGCGCCGGAGTCTTCTTCGCCCGGGGAGACGGGTTCTTCGCCGTCGTCTTCGCCGTCGTCTCGGGCGCGGCGAACGATCTCAGGTCGAGGCCCTCCACGAGCCTCGCGCGAACGCGGACGCGCGCCTCGCCGAGATCGATCCACTCCCCGGACGAGGCGCGAGCCCAAGGACCCGGCGTCGGCGTCGCGGCGCGGAGCAGATCCGCCGCGGCGAACTCGACGACCACCCCGCCCGGAGGGCGGAAAAAGCCGGTTCCGGTTCCGGTTTCGGTTTCGGTTTCGGTTTCGGGCGTCGCGTCGTCGGCGCCCGAACCCTCGAACGCCGACTCGAGCGAGTCGAGCGACGCGCGAACGCGAACCGGCGCGAAGCCTTTGAGCCCTCGCGCGCGCCACCGCGCGACGTCCAGCAGCGCGGCGCCTCCGCGCGACGGATTCGGTTCGCGTTCCGCGAACGAAGAAGACCCGTCGGAAGACCTCGAAAACGCGACGGCGCACGCGTCCCCGGCGACGGCCCCCGCCTCGGTCACCGCCTCGAACCGCACTATACGCGACGGCGTCGGGTACCCGTCGCACGCGCGCGCCTCGCGACGTTCTTTCCCTCCCGCCTCGGTCACCACGAGGCTCGTCGCCTCGATGAGAAGATACGTCGGAAGAATCTCCGCGATCTCGTCGGTCGACCCCGGGGTCGAACCCGCCGTCGCCGCGGAGTCGCTCCGTTCGGCGCCCGCGACGCCGACGCGGGGGACGACGTCGCCGGGCGCCACCTCCCTCGCGACCCCCCCCGCGCTCTCGCGAACCCACACCTTCCGCCCGAGCGCGTTCACGAGCCCGGCCGAGAGGGACCCGTCGCGACCAGAACCGCCGCGCGGGGTCGAATCCGAATCCGAATCGTCGCGGGACCCACCGGGACCCGCCGCCGCCGCGAGCGCGCCGACGACGTCGTCGGCGAAGGCGTGCGTGAGGACGACGCGAAGCGGCGACGCGCCGACGACGCGACACGACACCCCCGGTCGACGTGTGGGATCCCCTTGGGTTCGCGACCTACTCGCGCTCGCGTTCGACGCTTCAACGCCTTTGTCGCCCGACGAAGAAGAAGACGCTCCGAGTTCCGCCGCGGTCGCCTCGACGTCCCAGGGTTCGAGCACGGGTTCCCACGCGGCGACGCGCCTGTTGAAGTGCGCCATTTCGGCGGTGCCCGTCGCGAACGCCGAGAACGCGGGGCCCCCGAGCCTGGCGTCCGCGGCGACGCCCCCGAGCGCGAGCCTCGCGAGGGGCCGAGTCGCGGCGGCGGCGTCGAGGAACGCCGTCGCGCGAACGCGGTCGAACCGCGCGGAGACGACGAACCCGAACCCGGGGGGCTGTTTCGAGGGGGCTTCGGTTCGTCCCGTCGCGACGCCCCCGAGGTTCGGTCGAAACGCCGTCCCGTCCGGCGGCGCGGCGCCCGCCCGCTCGTCGGCGACGGCGAAGAACCGGCGCGAGAACAAGGCGCCGCCGTCGGGGGGATCGAACGCGGGGTCCCTCGGCTCGGCGTGAATCGCGAGCGGCGCCCTGCCCAGCTTGAACGCGGCGCCCGCGGGCGTCCACGGCGAGGAGGAGGCGCCGTCGCCTCGAACGAACGCGTCGCGCGGAATCGCGACGGCGAGGTCCGATCGCACGCACCACGCGGCGGTAATCGGCGGCGGCGCGTGCGAAGCGGACGCCGCGTGGCCGCACGCGACGTACCCCGGTGGGGGAACGGGGCGCCAGAAACTCGCCGTGCCTCGCTTTTTCCCCGCCGCGCGCCACCCGTCGTCGCGCCACACGCGCTCGAATCCAACCGGGAGAACCACCGGCGCGCGTTCGCTTTTTTTCGTGACCTCCGAGTCGTCTTCCCCGAGCAGGGACTCCTTCATAGGGACGCGCGCGAGCGTCGCGCTCGCGGGGGGCTCGAGCGCGCGCACCGCGACGTCGCCGAGGGAGGCGAAGCCGGGAGGACACCGCGGGCGCCACACGGCGAGGGGCGTCTTCGCGCCGGAGTTGTACGACCACCACACGCGATCGAAAACCGCCGCGACGCGCGTCTCGAGAACGGACCCCCCGTTTCCGCCGTCGCTCGGATCGCTCGAATTTTCGCTCTCCTCGTCGGCGCGAAGCGAATCCGCCGTCTCGGCGCGGCGCGCGCGTTTTTCTTTTTCTTCGGCCGAAGCCTCAGCCTCCGGAAGGTCCTCGAAGGGTGTCGGAGGTTTTCGACGCTGCTCTCCGGGTAAGCCCGTGGGCACCCTGAGATCGAGCGTCGCCGAGGGGGGCGCGCCTTCCGGGGTTCCGACGCCGAGGGTTCCGGCGCTCGCGTCGAGCGCCCAGAGCCCCGCGTCCGGGCCCGCGCAGACGCGCGCGAGCGGGCCCCTCCCCGCGCACGCGAGCTCCGAGCGCACGCATCGCACCGCGTCGAGCCTCGGCGGCCCCGCGCGCGTCGGCGTGCACACGACGCCGAGGGCGACGAACCCGGGCGGCGCGACGGGTCGCCACACCGCCGGGCGGTCGCGCGGCGACCGGCGTCGATCGGAGACATCTCCGGCGGCGGCGGTTTTTTTTTCGCGACGCCGCGATTCGGCGCTTTTCATTCTCGGGTTCGGGAGTCTCTCAAACGCCGTCGGCGGCGCGGTGAACGCGGGCGAGTCGCGAATCACGAGCGCGGGCTCCGAGGGCGGGTCCCGCGTCGAGACCCCGAACGTCGCGACGTCGCCGAGGGACGCGTACCCGGGCGGGGGTTTCGGGCGCCAGAGGCTCCACGCCGCGGCGCCGACGTCCGGCCCCGACGCGCCCTCGTCGAAAAAACTCGCCCAGCCCGACGCCGCCGAGCATCCCGAGCATCCCGAGCATCCCGAGCATCCCGACTCGCCCGACGCCCCCTCGCCTCCGTCCCGCGGCTCGCCGTCCGACGCGCCCCTCTCGTCGCTCGCCCACACCCTCTGGAACGCGCGCGTGGTGCTCGTCGGCGCGGACGCGAACGAAGCGGTCACCGTGGACGCGAGCCTCGCGAGGGCGTCGAGGCGCGCGGCGGAGAAGGCGAAGGACGCCGGCGACGCCGCGACGACGCAGCGCGCGTCCTCGAGCGGCGCCCCGGCGAGCGGAGCGCGCCCCGCGCGGACGAACGAACGGTACCGAGCGGCGACGTCCACGGGCGCGAGCAAAACGCCGCCGGCGAGGGCGGGCTGTTGTTCACCGAGCAAACCGCCGGGAGTGGCGAGGGCGGCGGTCGGTTGCCTGACGCCGATGCGAACGAGGCGAACGATCGCGGTCGTTTCCGTGCCGAGATGGTTTTCTTTGCCGGAGGATTCGTCTTCGCGCGCGTCGAGCGCCTTCGTCTCCGACGTGACGTCGGCGGCGACGCCGAAGTCGAGGTCCATCGCGTCCGCCGCCTCGCCCGTGGACGCGTCGCGCTCGCCGACGACGCGGAGCTCGAGCGAAACCGCGCGGAAGCGAAAGGACGAGGACGCCGGAACGGCTTTTGTGACGGTCGCGGGAGGGACCGCGCCGGCGCCGGCGGCGCCGCGCGCCGATTCCGAAATCGGATCCGGGGCGGCGCTTCGGAGGGCGCTTTTTCGGAGGGCGCTTCGCGGTCGAGGGCGCCTCGCGAACGCGACGCCCTCGGCGCAGACGATCCTCCCCCCGGGACCCACGCGCGCGAGTCGCGCCAACGCCGCCTCCGGAGACGCCGCGTCGAACCCCGCCTCGACGCGCACGTCGCGGAGCGTCAGCGTGGCGCGCGGCCCGACGAAAAACACCGCCGGGAGCGCCCCCGGGTCCTTCTCGTCGGCGGACGCGTCCGCCGCGAAGAGTACAAACGCGTCGTCGACGCGAATCGTTCGCCCTCGGCCCGTGAGCTCGTACTCCCCCCCGGCGACCTCGTCCGCGAGGACGCGCCGCGTCTCACCGAGCACCACCGCGCCGCCCGGCTCGTCCGAGTCCGCGTCCGTGAGCGCGTACGCGCGGCCCCGGACGAGTCTGAGGTCGCGCGGTAACACCTCCTCCGGCGCCTCGCCGCCGCCGCCGGCGAGGTTCGGCGCGAACACCCGCGCGACGTCCAAAAGAAACGTAGGCTCCGCTTCCGCGCGGAGGCGGTGAAGCGACGCGTCGACGACGCGACGGTTCGAGCGAGGGTCCGAGGTGTACTCGACGGCGAGGAACGGCGGGTCCGTGTCTTCGGTGGTGGACGAAGAAGACGAAGCGGACGGGTCCGAAGACATCCCGAGGGAGCGCGCGACGGGTCGTCCGCCCGTTTCGTCGTCGTCGTCGAGAGTCGTCGTCTCCTTGTCTCTCGTCGTCTCCTTGTCTCTCGTCATCGCCCCGTCTTCGTCTCTCTGCTGTCTCCGGCGGTCGTCGAGCGCCACCGCCGAGAGCTCGAGCCGCGCCGCCGACGCGCCCGAGGGGGACACCGCGAGGCGAACGTCGACGCTGCGGAGGGAGAGTCGCGCGAGGGGCTCCGCGCGCCCGTCGCCGCGGAATAACGCGAGCGAGAGACGAGGCGCGGAAACCGCGACGCGCAGCTTCGTGCGCGTTCTCGGAGCGGGCGGAAAAGCGGGTCTTAAACCACCGAGCGCCCCGGAGGAGGCTTCGCGATCGGGAAGAACGTCTTCGTTCAGGGTTTCGAGAGACCCCGAGAGCGTCTCCTTTTTCTTCGGCGGAGACGTCGTCGTCGGCGCGGGGGAAGAAGGCCGCTCGGGAACGTTCGCCTTCGGGATATCAATCGGACACGTCGACCTCGGGATCTCGCTCGGCGTCTCCGCGAAGTTCGCGCCGACGCACTCGGCGAGGAGCTTAAAGTCCGCCGAGGAGAGCTCGAGGCGCGTCGGCGGGACGACCGCGCGAACAGCCACGTCCGCGCGCTCCGAGGGGTCGTCGTCCTCCTCCTCCTCGTCGTCGCGACGACGCGCGTCGTCGCTCTCGCCGCCCCCGGACGGCGACGGTCCTCCCTCCAGCCTCGACCACACCGTCGCCGCGAACGACGCGGGTTCGCGCGCGAGCGAAACGCTCGTCCGCGCCCCGCCCGCGTCCGCTGTTTTGACGACGCGCGCGTCGGCGCCCGAGAAGGCGACGTCGATTCGGTCGAAGCCGCCGCCGCGCGCGTTCCGAGCCGTCAGCGCGCCGAGGTCGAGCTCGAGCGCGCGCGACGCGTCCGACGTGCGCCGCGGGATCACGACCGTCGGCGCCGCGAGCGCGACGTCCAGGCGGACGAACCCGCGCGGAGGCGCCGGGGGCGGCGGCGGTTTCGCGGGAGGGTCGCGACGCGCGGACGGTTCGGGGGCGGCGTGGCGAGAAGAGCTCTCGTCGCTCCCGGGGGGAGTACGCGACCTCGCGCTCGCGCTCGCGTTCGCGCTCGCGTTTTTCGTCGCCTCGAAAAAGGCGATTCCCGAGAAGTACGCGCCGCACTCGGCGACGAATCGGTTGAGGAAGACGACGCGAAGGCTCGCGAGCCTCGCGAACGCCGACGCCGACGCGCCGTCCGCCTCGTCCTCGGCGTCGAACGTTTCCCACGCGACGACGACGAGCGGCGCGTTTTCGTTTCGCTTCGGATCGTTTTTTTCGTCGTCGTTTTCAATCGGCCGCGCGACGACGCGGTACGGATGCATCGGCACGAGTCGCGGGTCGATCATCTCGACCGAACCCACGCTCGCGTCCGCGCGAATCGTCGAAGGGTACAGTTTCACCGACGCCTCGAACGACGCGAGGCGAGCCTCCGCGATGCACGCCGGGTCGACGCGGTCGAGCGCTTCGGTGAAAGCGTCGAAAGCTCCGCCGCCGTCGCGCGCCGAGAGGCGGTCTTCCCGAGAGGCGCCGTTCCCGTCGTCCTCCGCGTCGTCGTCGTCGTCGTCGTCGTCGTCGTCGAGAAGAAGCGCGACGCGAAGCGACGCCGCGCGCGCCGAAACTGCCGTCGCGACGCGCGATTTTCCCTTCTCCGCCGCGACGCGCGGCGCCGCGGAGGAGGCGGGACCGGCGCCCGGAGGGGGTTCGGTCCGGTCCGCGAGACTCCCGTCGATCGTTTCGTCGCCGTCGGGCGTTCCCCCCGCGAACAGCGCGGGCAAAGCCGCGAGCGCCGCGAGCGTCGGCCGCCGAACGGAAACGGCCACGGGGCCCAAGACCGCGCCCACGGTCGAGTCCGCGACAGACGCGTCGTCGCGATCGAACGAGGGCCGGGCGCCTTTCGCCCGGTACGTCACGCGCAGAGCCGCCCCGTCGTCGGCCGGCGAAACGCTCGTCGCGACGCTCGGGTCCTCGTCCCCGTCCGCCGCGGGGCGCGCCGCGAGCAACACCGCGTCTCGGGACGCGCGCGTGTTCGTCGACGACCCGAAGGGTCCGTTGTTCATCGTCCGTCGGCGCGTCCGGCGTTCCGCGGCGTACTCGTCGACGACATCGAGGGCGGCGAGGCGGAGGACCACCTCCTTCGCGCCGTCGTCGGTGGTCTCGGCGACGGCGGCGACGCCGTCGAGCGCGAGTCGCACGAGCGCGCCCTCGCGAGGTCCGCCCTCGAACCCTTCCGGCGCGACCCACCACGGGGGCGACGCGTTCGCGTCGCCGGCGGCGTCGTCGGCGTTTTCGGCGTCGAAGAATCGGTCGCCGGAGCTCCGGGAGCTCGCGAGGGAATCGCCGCGCGAGATCGTCCCTCGGGAATCGTCGGGGTACGCGAGCGGCGCGGCGACGACGAAGCTCACGCGCGAGAGCGTCGCCGTGAGTTTCAACGCCGCCGAAGGGTTCGAAGGGTTCGAAGGGTTCGAAGGGTTCGACGCGTTCGAAGGGTCGCCCGCGAGATGGGTCCCCGTCGCGTCGACCGACGCCTCCCCCTCGTCGCCCTCGAGGCCGAAAAGATCGTCTTCCGGCTCGTCCCGCGCCGCCGCCGCGAGGGGACTCCGCCTCGCCGCGGCGTTGATGGCGACTCGCCACCTCGCGCTCGCCGCCGCGTCGGCGAACCGAAGCGCCCTGAACTCCGCCCCGGCGAACGCGCGAAGGTTCGCGCGCGACCCGTCCGTCTCCGCGTCTCGAATCGCCGCGAACGCCGTCTTCGCCGCCGACGCGCTCGAGCACGCGACGACGGCGTGCGGCGCCCCGCCCGGGAAGCGCTCGGGAAGCCGCAACGCGCCCCCGCCGGCGGCGAACGCGAGCGCGGGGACGGTCCTCCGCGCCGAGGCGTCGTCCGAGTCGAAACAAGCGAGCGTCGACCCCTCCGCTCGAACGACGCACGGCGTCCACTGGAGTCGCCCGAACGATTCCACCAGAACCTCCGCGCGATTGTCGGACGAGGGGGGGGCGGGCGGCGTCGACGAAGACGCCGCGGAGACACCGGCGCGGTGGTCCTCGAACGAATGCCTCTCGCGCGTCGTCTCTTCGCGCGCCGAACCCGCCGCGAGCTGCGCGAGGACGGCGTGTAACCCCCGGAGCCGCGCGGGTGACGCGGCGACGCGTAGCGCGTCGGCGCGGACGGCGATTTCGAGCGCGGCTCTTTCGGGCGTCGGCGCGAGCGCTCGCAGCAGCGTCGCGTCGGCGGCGAACGAGGGAAGGATCGGCGCGGCGGCGGCGGCTCGCCCATCGCGGCGCCACGCGGCGTCGTCGGAGACGTCGAGAAGCGCGCGCGCGTCCGTTGCGGACGCGGACGCGGCGACGGACGCGGAGATGTCCGACACTTTAATCGCGAACGCGTCGAAGCGCTTCGCCGCGTCGGCGTCCGCGGCGCCGCCGAGCGCGACGGGCGAGCAGCTCCGCATCTCGAACCGACCGAGGTCCAGGAGAAGCGTGTGATACGGCGCGGCGCGAGTGGACGACCCCTCGAGCGTCTCTCTCGAGCGGCTCGACGCTTCGGCTCTCTCGTCTCTGAGAAACGCGTCGGCGTCGCTGGGCGCGGCGATTTTCGGGGCGTGGACGACGATCGCGACGTCGACGACGGGTCGGTCGGCGAGCGCGAGCGCGAGCCGATCGCGCGCCGCGTTCGCCGTCGCGCTCGCGCCCGCCTCCACCGCCTGGCGCAGGAGCTCGTCCTGTTCCGCCGTCCGCGCGGGCTTGTGCCTCGCGAGCACGGCGACGAGCCGCGCAATCGGCGCGCGCACCGCCACGCACCGCGCGGGAGCGATCACGGCGGAGACCGCGTAGTCCGGCGGCGTTTCGTCACCGCCGGAGGACGTTTCTGATCGCGCCGGGGGGTTCTTGAGAAACCGAAGCCTGAGCGCGTCCACCGGGACGCGCGCCGCCGCCGCTTCGGTCGACGACTCGGAAGGCTCGGCGGCGCTCGAGCGCGGCGTCTTGGGCGCGTCTTCCTCGTCGTCGTCTTCGAGGCGCCAGAGCATGCGCGCGGTCTCGTCGGCGGCGGCGGACCCCTTCACCGTCGAGCGAAACGCTTCGCGTCGCGAGAAGGCTTCGCGCTTCGCGTCGGCTTCGTCCCGCGCGCCCGATCCCGCGGCGCGCGCCATCCTCGCGCCGTCGACGCTGACGTCGAACGATGCCACCGCCGCGCGAACGTCCGCGCGGTCGCGCCCGATCGCCCGCGCGCCCGCGAGCACGCCCCTGGCGCGCGCGGAGAGCACGATCGTCTCCGCGGGGTTTGTTTGGGATTTGTTTTCGTCGTCGGCGAGCTCGAATGACATCGCGCCGACGCGAACGGACGCCTCCGCCTTGAGGCCTTCGTCGTCCGAAGACTCGTCGCCGCCCGCGCCCGCCGCCTCCGCCGCGACCGCGGCGTGGCCGTCAACGTCGAAGGTCGTGCGCAGCGCCGCCCAGTCGTCCTCCGACATCTCCGCGTCGTTCGGATCGGATTCTTCCTCGGAGCCTCCCTCGCCGCTTTTTCCTCGGCCCAACCACCCGAAAAACCACCCGCCGCCGTTCCGCCGCCGCGCGACGCCTTCGTTCGCCTCCTCGCCTCCGTTCGCCGCCTCGTCCTCCTTCCCTGACCCCTTAGGAGGACCCTCCGCCTCCTTCCTGACCTGCGCGTGCGCGAGCGCCCGGAACAGCACGCACGTGCGAACGGGGTACTCCCTCTCGACCGCGTCCATCTCCGGCGCGGCGCCGACGGCGAGCGGCGGAGGCGCCCAGTCGTCGGTGGACTTTTTCCGCTTCCCCCTCTTCTTTTCGCTCGCGCGTAACGCGCGCGCGTACGCCCCGACGTACGCCTTGCGCGCCCGCATCGCGTCCACGACGTTCTCGAGCCGAGACGGGACCTTCCCAAGCCGCCTCAGCTCGAGCCGAGTCGCGGCGATGGCGAACGCCCACCAAGCCCTCGCGCCCGAACCGTCTCCGCCCCCGGTCGCCGGTCCGTCGAGCGGGTGGTCCGCCCCCCTCGTTCGCGGCTCCGGGAGGATGCGCTCGGCGGGCCTGAGGTGCGCGTGCGGCGCCCGCCTCGCGTCGCACTCCATTCGCTCCGCGGCTAAGAACGCCGCCCTGAGGTGGCTCGACGCGAGCCTCGTGGAGATGGCGTTCACGCGAAGGTGCGCCCTCTGCGCCGCCACGGCCGAGTCCCGCCGCTCCCGCGTGCCGCGCCGCTCGTACGCCAACGACGCGCCGACGGGCGCGAGCAAAAGCGAACGCGAACGCGCCTGCGCCCGAGCCCGCGCCCGAGCCCGATCCGAAGGGGAGTCCTCACCCACCCCCTCCGCCGCCTCCTCCGCATCATCCGCGGTCACGCCCACTCGCATGAGGTCGACGAGCGTCGCCGGCGCGACGTCGGCCCACGCGACGCCGTCCGGTCGGAGACTCGCGGCGCCCGCGTCGAAGTACGCGGCGAGGCGCTCGAGCGTCGCGGATTTTCGCATGCGCTCGGCGAGCCCCGCGCCCACGAACGTCGGCTCACCGTTCGCGTCGACGGTGTTCAGGGCGAGCGAGGCCAGGGTGACGCCGAGCGCGAACGGGTCCGGGTCCGCCGCGGGGTCGGAAGACGAAGGGTCGGAAGACGAAGGGTCGGAGGCGCGCGACGCGCTCGAAGAAGGCGTCTCGTCCGAAAGCCCCGAGGTGGCGCGGAGGTCGCCCTCGAGGCGGAGGTGGACGCGCTCGACCGTCACCTCCAGGTTTCCGAGGACGGTGTCGATCAACCCCGCGTATCGGCCTCTCTTTTCCTCGGGGTTCACTTCGGTTTCCTTCGAGTCGGCGTCCGAGGCGTCTTTGTTTTTGGCGGCGGCTAACCATCGGCGCTCGCCTTCGTCGACGAGCGCGCGCTTCGCCGCCGCCGCCGCCTCCTCCCACCGCCGCGTGCGTTCCTCCACGGAGAGCGCCTCGTCGGGCTCGGCGAACCCGGCGACGACGTACACGTCCTCCACGCGCGCGACGACGGGGTTCTTCCCGAGCGACGCCCACGGGATCTTGAGCGCGAGCTTGCCCACGACGCCGCTCTGGACGCGGAAGGGGAGGCCGAGGGCGTTGAGCGCCTCGACGCGGAGGCGGACGTCGCGCAGGACGATGTTGCCCGTGAACACCGCCACCCTGAGGTCCCTCGTGCTGATGCCGTGCGCGTACGCGCCGAGCACGTCGTTCAGCACGGACGCGAGCTTACCCTCGAACATCGCGCGTCAGCGAAGAACCAGGCGCGCCCGGAGCGCACGGCGGACCAGACCCCCGACGAACCAGGATGATCCCGGCGTCGCGACCGAGAGAACGCCCCGCACGTGCGAACGAAACGAAGGCACGAGATCGGAACCCCTATGGGCGCGGAAGACCACGCGGAGGCTGCGGAGGCGCGCTTCCGCGGGCGCGCTCCCGCGACCGCGCTCCCGCGAGCGCGCTCCCGCGAGCGCGCGCGGGGAACGTCGGGCGCGTCTCGGGACGCGCCCCTCGAGAGTATCGCGGACGCGAAGGGCGGCGCGCCCGTCCAAACCCCGCCGGAGTCGTTGTTAGTTGGGCACCCGGCCCGACAAACACACGAGCGGTCGAACTGATAGCCCGCCCGCCCGCGTGTGCGGTCAGCGGATGCAGAGCCGTGCGCCCGGCGGATTCGTGAGTCTTTGGTGACGATGCCGGCTCGCGTCGTCGCCGCGCGCGCTTCCACCTTCGCCAACGATCGCGCGGGGGAACTGCTGCCGAGGGGAACGCGCCGATCGCGCGTCGAGACGCGTGATATAGATAGATACACATCGAGTAAGTACCCCCCCACTACTGCGCGCGCTCTCTCGTCCTTTGGCTCTCGTTCGTCGCCGCGTCAGAGCAGCTTCTTCCTCTGGAAGAACTGCTTGAGGTAGAGGATCTGCCACACGCACAGCCCGATGCACACGGCGAGGGACAGGCAGCTGAGCCACGCCACCCTGGTGTTCGTCGCCTCGTTGAGATCCCTGAGCTCAGCTTCTTTCTGCCTCAGGAACAACATACCGGTGTGTATCTCGCGCATCTCCGCCTCGAGCTTGCGCAGGATGCCCGAGATGTCGTCCACCTTGTCCGCCTTGGCGATCTTCTCCCAATCCGCCACCGCGATGCCCGTCTTCCAGTCGAGGCGCACGCGGTGGTTCGCGAGGTCGTCCTTCGCCACGTTCGTCTTGTAGAAGCACGCCTTGTAGTCGCCCTCCATCGCGGTCGTGAACCCGTGCGAGCCCTTGGCGGAGTCCGAGTTGGCGAAGATCTCCCGATCCTCGGGATCGTACAGCTTCAGGTTCACGTGCGTGTCGTCGGGGGACTCGTACGTGAACATCACGAGCGTGCCGAGGCCGAGCTCCTCCGAGACGCACTTCATGTTGTCCTCCGGTTTGCCCTCGCCGTTTCCTCTGCGAGACGGAAGCGCGCGAACGAGGGAGGGGATTCGGGGTCCGCGTGAGTGCGGGCGCGCGAGCGGTGGTCGGTCCGACGACGAATCGGGGTCGGGATTGGG
>MDSW01040653.1_pt1 | contig 24972 bp, 23 predicted proteins | sample 811171 | NCBI WGS metagenome assembly MDSW01 (sample SAMN05326641, study PRJNA326480) | marine metagenome | isolation source: seawater | place: Atlantic Ocean: North West | collected 2012 | reverse complement strand
TACCCTTCTCGCGGTGAGAAGCTACTAGTAGCCCCATAAGAAGAAAGTAAATAAAATGGAAGCAGTACAACAAGAAGTAAAAAACGCACCTATGCGTTATAGTAAGAAAAGCATTGAAGATGAAGAAAGAGAAATTGAAGAACTAGAAGCTCAAAGATCTGGTCAAGAAGAAGAAGAATCAGATGAGAATCTAGGTGCTGAAGAGAAAACCTTTAAGAAAAGGTATGGTGATCTAAGAAGACACACTCAACAGCTACAAGAACAACATACAAATGATATAAGAAAGCTACAAGAACAGATTGAGAGCTTAACTAAGAAACAGGTAAAGCTACCAAAGTCTGATGAAGAATTAGAAGAGTGGTCTGAAAAGTATCCAGACGTTGCAAAGATAGTAGAAACTATTGCTACAAAGAAAGCACTAGAAGCTAGAGAGGATGTAGAGAAGCGACTTAAATACGTAGATGAACTACAAACTAAGGTTACTCTAGAAAAAGCTGAAGCTGAACTAGAGAAGTTACATCCAGACTTTGCAGAGATAAGGGCTGATGAAGCATTCCATCAATGGGTTGCAGATCAACCTAAGTGGATACAGTCAGCACTCTATGAGAATGACAATGACCCTAGAGCTGCAGCTAAAGCTATAGATCTGTATAAACTAGAAACAAAACAGACTAAGCCTAAGACTAATACAAAAGATGCAGCCAAGTCAGTAAAGAGATCATCCAGAGCAGAAGAACCCAAAACTCAAGATCGTAATGTATGGTCTGAGTCGCGTGTTAAGAACCTTACTGCTAAAGAATGGGATAGATATGAAGAAGCTATCTCAGAATCAGTTGCAAATGGTACATTTGTTTATGATTTAACTGGAGCTGCAAGATAAAAAAAGTCTTGACAAATTAATTAAAATGTGATATACTTTGTCACATTAATAAAAACTTAGCTTTTATGGCTAGTTTTTCGGAGCCTCTTAGTAATAAGACTACCTCCTGTTTATGCTAACTGAAGAAGTTTCAACTACCTACTATCAATAGGCCAGGATTATCCTACACCCTAGAGATGTAGCCTTGAATTGTCAATAGTTGGCTCGTTTCGATAATAGCCGAAAGGAGATGACCAATGGCTTTTAAGACTGCTGCTGGTTACGGAAATCTACCTAATGGTAACTTCTCACCTGTTATTTACAGTAAGAAGGTACAGTCAGCTTTCCGTAAAACTAGTATCGTAGAGGATATTACCAACAGTGATTACTTTGGTGAGATCGCTAATTTTGGTGATACAGTACGTATCATTAAAGAACCTGAAATTACGGTTCAAGAATATGCAAGGGGTACGCAAGTAACTCCTCAAGACCTAACTGACGATGACTTCACACTTGTTGTTGATAAAGCTAACTACTTTGCTTTTAAGATCGATGACATTGAAGAAGCACATTCTCACGTAAACTTTGAATCAATGGCAAGTGATCGTGCAGGATATCGTCTAAAAGACCAATTTGACCAAGAAGTGCTAGGCTACTTGTCTGGTTTCAAACAATCTGCATTGAGTACTGTTGCAGATACAGCTAACGATGTTAAGTCTGGAACTGATCCTGTAGCTGCTGGTTCAGATGGTTTACTATCTAGCATGGAACTTACTCATGGGGATTTCGCATCAGGTGGTACTGCTGCTAACTCAATCGCCATGTCTGCATCCAATGCTTCTGCTGTTGCTACACCATTAGCAATACTTAATCGTATGTCTAGACTTCTAGACCAACAAAACGTAGACCGTGATGGTCGATGGGTTGTTGTAGATCCAGTATTCGCAGAAGAGTTGAATGATGAAAACAGTAAGCTTCTAAACAATGATTTTGCTGGTGGACAAAATGCTGGTGACCTTCTAAGGAATGGTCGAGTAATTTCTGGCTTAATCAGAGGTTTTAGAGTTTATATGTCTAACAACCTTCCTTCCATAGGAACAGGTTCATCAACAATCGCAACTGGTGGTTCTCAAACTAACTTTGGTGTGGTTGTTGCAGGACATGACTCTGCTGTTGCTACAGCTTCTCAAGTAGAGAAGGTAGAAACCTATCGTGACAATGACAGCTTTGCTGACATAGTTCGCGGTATGCACTTGTATGGTCGCAAGATTCTTCGTCCTGAAGCTCTTGTTCGCGCCAAATACAACTTGTACTCGTAAGGGAGAATAGATCATGGCTACTTTTGATATGACATCTTCCGCTACAGGAGGCGTAAATGCTGACTCGATTGCAGCTCATAACTCTTCTGAGAAGATCGCGTACAGCATGGAAGCAGTACTAGACATTGCTTCGATTACAGGATACTCCTGCACTAACGGAGACATCTTTCAGTTGTTAGAAATTCCTGCAAACAGCGTAATACTTTCTGCTGGTTGTGAAGTTCTAACTGTTTTTGATGGAACCTCACCAACTATTGATGTTGGTACAAATGCAGGTGACACTATAATTGATGGTGGTGATGCAGCAACTGCTGGTTATCCAGCAAAAGGTACTAATGGTGCTACATTAGGAACTTTTTCAGCTTTAGTAACAACTGCTGATACAATCGATGTTAAGCTAATTGCAGCATCTAATGATGTTACAAGTGGTAAACTTCGTGTATGGGCAGTAGTAGCTGATATTGCTGATAAGAGCGCAGCGGCAACTTCTGCAGCTAGGGATGCCTTAGCTTAATAGATTTTGGGGTGGTTCATATTTGGACTGCCCCATCTTCTTTCTTTTGGATTTAAAATGGCAACTACATTTCTTACATTAACTAATGATACCTTGAGAAGATTAAATGAAGTCGAACTAACTGTTACTGACTTCCCTAATGCTACAGGGTTTAGAGCGCAAGCTAAAGATGCTATTAATGCGTCATTGCAAGAAATATCTCAAAAAGAATTTGAGTTCCCTTTTAATTTTCAAAACGGCTCTTTAACTTTGGCTTCAGGTACATCAGAGTATACTTTAGCTGCCGATTTTAAAGTGGCTGATTGGGATTCGTTTAGAATCAATCACGATGCTGGTAATAATATTTCAGCTAGAAAACTAAGACTAATTAATTACGATACATTTTTAAAGAGATTTTTTGAAAGAGATTCTGAAGCAGGTACAGGTGATTTTGATCAACCTATCTATGTATATAGGACGCTAGATAACAAAGCAGGTTTTACTCCTATACCTGATAAGACATACAGCATAAGTTATAATTACTTTGCATATGCCAGTGAATTAGTTAACCCTACAGATGCTATGACTGTTCCTGATGCGTTTAAACACGTAGTAATAGATGGAGCGTTATATCATTGTTATATGTTTAGAGATAATGCTCAACAGTCTGCTATAGCAAAGAACAAGTTTGAAGAAGGTATAGATCGTATGCGTACCTTACTTATTAATAGATTTATAGACGTTAGAGATACCAGAGTAAGCAGACTAATAAATGTACCGCATGGTAATGCATAATGGTGGACTCATTAAAGGATGTAACAGTCTTATCTAGAGGTGGGCTGTTTACAAATGAAGATGTTCTATCCTTGGCAGCCACAAATCCAGGTTCTGCAATACGTATGCTTAACATGGAGATATCTCAGTTTGGTGGATATAGAAGAGTAAATGGATTTGTACCGTTTGATGCAAATCATCCTTCTCTACCAGGCAAAGGTCCAGTACTAGGTGTTTTTATATTAAAAAATATTGTATACGGAGCTAGAAGAAACTCTGCTGATTCTACTCCAACATTAGGTTCAAACCCTATAACAACTACATCAGGTAGTGCAACTATATCAGTAGCTCATACATCACATGGGTTAATAGTTGGAAACTTTGTAACTTTTACAGGTGCTACAGATGTAGGAGGGTTGTCGTTAAATAACGTGGAGATGGAAGTTACTGGTGTTCCAAATCCAAACACATACGAACTTAGAGTTGCAACTACAGCATCTTCTTCAGCAACAGGTGGTGGTAGCTCAGTAGTAGGTGCTTACAGTATAAATTATACTATATATAAGTATCAGACAAGTGGTTGGTTAGCGTTATCTGTAGTAGACTCAACTGGTTCAGCAACTACGTTAAATAATGCTACAGTAAAAAAATTAAGAACAACAACCCATACCTTTGCTGGTGTAGAAGAAGTTAGTATAGTAGATGGAAAAAATTTACCATCAACATACACTGGAACAGGAAATGTAACATTAGTTGAAGTAGGAACACAATCTACTGCTACTGCTTCGGTAACAACAGATTTTAGAAATAGACAATTTTATGCAGGTTTTTCTGCTAACCCTGATAAAGTAATTTTTGCTGATGCAAATAGCGCAAAAACATTTACTGCAAGTAATGCAGGAACTTTTTCGGTAGGATTTAATATAACAGGCATGGCTAAGTTTAGAGATGGTCTGTTTATATTTGGAAAAGATAGAATAAAAAAAGTTGTAGCAGATCCTACTCTTGTATTTGCTCAACAGGAAGTAACAAATAATATTGGCTGTATAGCTACAGATAGTATAATAGAGTTAGGTGGTGACGTATTATTTCTAGCATCAGATGGTATACGTCCTATTCAAGGTACAGCTAGGATTGGTGATATTGAGCTTGAGACTGTTTCTAAACCAGTGCAACAATTATTGCAATCACTACCAGATACACACGACTTAGAAAATATGTCTTCAGTAGTTATCAGAAACAAATCTCAGTTTAGATATTTCTTTCCTAAGACTACTACAGCACAAGCAGACACACCAGGAATAGTAGGTGGGCTACGGTTTGCAGATAGAAGAGTTGGTTGGGAGTTTGGTGAGTTATTAGGTATACGTTCATTTGTAGCTACCAGTGGTTTAGTAAATGACGTAGAAATGATACTACACGGTGATTTGAATGGTGAGATCTTTAGGCAGGAAGTTGGGAGTACTTTTAATGGTGGGGATGTTACGGCTGTTTATGCATCACCCTTTTTATATTTCGACTCTACCGAAAGACGCAAAATATATCAGCATATATCCTTATTTACTAGACCAGAAGGAACAGCTACAATTAACTTAGGTATCGCATACAATTGGGATGATCCTAATACGCCAGACCCAACTACGTATTCGCTAACTACAGCAGGTGCTTTGGCAAGATACACAACTACAGCAAGCACATATGATGCTTCATTTACGTTTGATGGTTCGTCTAGTCCAGTTCTAGAAACCAATATTCAAGGATCAGGGAGAGCAATATCATTAGTAATAACATCTACAGGAACCCAAGCTCCCTACAGTATCAGTGGGTTCTCGATTACTTATCAAGATGCAGGATATAGATAATGGCAGGATATACCAGACAATCAGCAGCTCAGATAATTAGTGGTGAGGTTATTTCAGCATCACCTATTAATGCAGAGTACAACCAAATATTAGCCGCATTTAATAATTCTACAGGTCATAAGCATGATGGTACTACTGCTGAAGGACCACCTATAGCTTTAATAGCAGATGCTGATCAAAGAAACAAAGTATTAATAGATACTAGTAACAATGAGTTAGAATTTTACATAGAACAAGGTGGTGCTGCTGAACAACAATTATCTATAAAGCATCAGATAATAGAGCCTACTGCTGATGATGATGTAGACTTAGGTAGTTCAAGTAAAGCATTCCACGACATACACGCAAAAGGTACAACTAATTTAGTTGGCTTAACTGTTACTGGTAACTTAAATCTTAACAACATAACCTCATCTTCTGGTACTCTCGCTTTGGGTAGTAACGTAGATATTGATGGTGGTAATATAGATGGTACAGTTATAGGCAATAATTCTGCAAGTGCAATAACAGGTACTGTAGTAACAGCAACCACTAACTTTGCTGGTAATATAACAGGCAACGTCACTGGTAATGTTACAGGAGATGTAACTGGTAACTTAACAGGTAATGTTACCGCTTCATCAGGAACTAGTACGTTTAATGATGTAACCGTCAATGGTACACTAAACATGGTTGCTGGTGGTGCTACCATAGATAACGTAACAGATCCTACTCAGGCACAACAAGCTGCTACAAAAAATTATGTAGATACACAAGTTGCAGGTGTAGTTGATTCTGCTCCTGCTCTTTTAGATACATTAAATGAATTAGCAGCTGCCATAAATGATGATGAAAATTTTCATACTACTATAACAAATAGCCTTGCTGATAAAGTAAATAAAGATGGAAGCACTACAATGACTGGTGCTTTGACGCTTAGTGGAAATCCTACTAATGCTAACCATGCTGCTAACAAAGCGTATGCGGATACTAAACTTCCTTTAGCAGGTGGTACAATGACAGGCGCATTAATATTAAATGCAGATCCATCAGTTAATTTAGGAGCAGCAACAAAACAATATGTAGACACTGTTGCAGGTTCTAATGCTCAAGCTGCTACTAGCGCAGCCCAAGCTGCTACTTCAGCAAATAATGCAGCCACAAGTGCAACTAATGCATCTACAAGCGAACAAAATGCCGCTACTAGCGCAACCAATGCAGCCAATAGTTTTGATTCGTTCGATGATCGTTATCTAGGAGCAAAGTCTAGTTCACCTTCTACTGACAATGACGGTGATGCACTTATTACAGGTGCGCTTTACTTTGATACGACTGCTGGAGAGATGAGGGTTTATGATGGTAATAGCTGGGCTGCTGCAGGATCTGCTATTAACGGAACTAGTCAAAGACAAGTCTATGTAGCAACAGCTAACCAAACTACTTTTAATATAACATATGATGTTGGATATGTAGATGCATATTTAAACGGACTAAAGCTACGTGTAGGTACGGACTTTACTGCTACATCAGGAACTAATATTGTATTAGCATCAGGAGCAAACTTAGGAGACATAGTTGACCTAGTTGCGTATGGTGCATTTAATGTCGCTAACACTTATACTCAGGCACAAGCAGACGCTAGATATACACGTATAGCAAATAATCTTTCTGAACTAACAGGTTCAGCATCTACTGCTAGAGCTAACATAGGAGCTGCACCAACAGCTAGTCCTACGTTTACAGGTACAGTAACGATACCTGCTTCTTCTTTAACTTATGCAGGTACTTCTGTAACAGCTACAGGAGCAGAGTTAAATAAACTGGCAGGTGCTACAGCTAGTACAGCAGAATTAAATAAACTAACAGGTCTTACAGCGAGTACGGCAGAACTTAATCATGTAACAGGTGTTACTAGTGCAATACAGACACAATTAAATGCTAAAGCAAGTACAGGAAAAGCTATCGCAATGGCAATTGTTTTTGGTGGCTGATAAGGAGATAAAAAATGACCGCACCCAATATAGTTAATGTTGCTACGATAACAGGTAAAACAGCAGTACAGGCTGTAGGAACTAGTGCAGCAGCAATAGTTACAAACCCAGGATCTAGTAACAAAGTATTTAAAATAAATGCATTATATGTATCTAATGTAGATGGAACAAATGCAGCAAATATAAATGTCTCAGTTCAACGTAGTGGCACTGATTATCATATTGGAAAAACAATATCAGTTCCAGCAGATTCAACTTTAGATGTTATTAGTAAATCTTTATATCTAGAAGAGGGAGATGCTTTAAGATTATTAGCAAGTGTAGCTTCTGACCTAGAAGCTGTTTGTTCGTATGAGGAAATTAGCTAATGAGTAATAGTAGTTTTGTAGGGCCAAGGCAGTCTTATTCTGGTGCAACAGTAGGCGGTGTAAATAAACTGTCTGAACATCAGCAGTTAAGAGGTGCTAATGTCTGGCCTACTGTGCCAGATGCTCCTACAGGTGTTTCAGGAACTCAAGGTGGAAATGGTCAATCTAATATCTCTTTTACTGCTCCCTCCTATACAGGTACAACGTCAATAACTAGTTATCGTGTAACGTCTTCACCTGATGGAATTACAGCTTCTGGTTCATCTAGCCCTATTACTATTACAGGATTAACTAATGGTACAACTTATACTTTTACAGTTGCTGCTCAAAATAGTGTAGGTTTTTCAGATGAGAGCGCAAGCTCAAGTGGAGTAACGCCTGTTCAACCGCAACAGGTAGCATATACAAATCCAGGAACTTATAGCTTTGTTGTTCCTGCTGGACTCAATCCTAACAAACTAGCTGTAGTTCTTGTTGGGGCTGGTGGGGGTGCAGGATATGCTTCCTCTTCTAGTTACGCTGGCGGTGGTGGGGGTTTACGTTACCGCAATAATATAACAGCCCCTAGTGCTGGAACATCTATCACAGTTGTTGTTGGTGCTGGTAGCAGTTGGTCTGACGGAGGTGATTCTACTTTTGGTACATCGAGTGATAGTTACTATCTTCTAGCTGGTGGTGGCTATAGTGGTGGTTATGGCTCGTCAAATAGTAATTCAGGGTTAGGTGGTCAAGGAACAACGACAGGCGGTGATGTTGGAGGTGGTAACGGTGGATCTGGTCGTTATGCTAATGGTGGTGGCGGTGGTGCTGGTGGTTACTCTGGCAATGGCGGTTATGGTGGCGGCGCTAACGGAGCAGGTGGCGGCGGTGGCGGCGGCGAAAATTCTAGTGGCTATGTCGGTGGCGGTGGTGGCGTTGGGCTATTAGGCGAAGGATCAAGTGGTAACGGTGGCTCTAGTTCGTCGTTAGGCGGAAAAGGTGGATCTGGCGGTGATGATGGTGGCAACGGAACATCGACAGGGTACACTGCAAATGGGGGAGCGCATGGTGGTGGCGGTGGTGGTAACTATACCAATACACAAAACTACGGCGCTGGCGCGAAAGGCGGTGCGAGAATTATATTTTCTACCCAAGGTACTTCTCGTTCATTTCCATCAACAAATACAGGAGATATATAGATGAATTTATATATTAGAATTGTTGACGGTAAGATATTTGAACATCCAATTACTGAAGAAAATATGTTAATGGCTTTTCCTAATGTTGATTTAAATAATTTACCTCCTGAATTTCGTAAGTTTGAACGAGTAGATGCTCCTATACTTGGGCCTTACCAAAAAAACTTGAGAGTAGAGTATGTTATGCATGGAGATATTTGCAGGGATGTATTTTCTTGTGAAAGAATGACTGATGAAGAAAAACTTGCAAAACAAAATGAAGTTAAAGCAGCGTTTGCCGAATCACCTAATTATGCCAGTTGGAAGTTTAATGAAGAAACGTGTGTTTTTGATCCACCTGTTCCATACCCAAATGATAATAAGTCTTATAATTGGGATGAAGAAAATACCAAATGGGTAGAAAGTAATGAGGAATAAACTATGACATTAGCCAGAGATATTTCAGATACCAATTTAGCCAGAACAAACGCTGAAACAGATGTTAAGTTAAACAAAACTGTTACTGTAGTTTCTACTGGAAGTGGAAATAAATACGCAATAGATGGAACTCAACAGCCAGTACTTAGTCTAGCTAGAGGATCTACATATGTATTCAATGTATCTGATAGCTCTGTTAGTGGTCATCCTTTTAGATTTTCTACTACTTCTGATGGTACACATGGAGGTGGATCAGAATATACTACAGGTGTTACTGTAAGTGGTACATCTACAGTTACTATAGCAGTAGCATCAGATGCACCAGACTTATTATATTATTACTGCTCAAATCATAGTGGCATGGGTGGTAGAGTAGATATAGTAGATCAGCACGTACTAGGATTTAACGGAACATCTTTTGTTCCTATTGCAGCTAAAAGACAATTAAAATCTACTAGAGCTACTAATATAGAAGGTGGAGCAACTGGTGGTATTCCGTATAATACAGGTGCTAGTACTACACAGTTTATTTCAATAGGTTCTGCTAATCAGGCATTAGTTGTATCAGGTGGTATACCTGCATGGGCTACGTCAGTTAATTTAGCAACAAATATAAATGGTGGTTCAGCAGGAGCCATACCATATCAATCAGGATCAGGTGCTACAGCTTTTACTTCTGTAGGTACAGCAGGTCAGGTATTACAATCGAATGGATCATCAGCACCTACATTCGTAGATAAAAGCACTATAGCTACCCCAACAGGTGTAGCATCTATTTTAAAATTTACATAAGGGGAATTAGAAATGGCAGATCAGGTCAAACAATTAGCGTTTAAAAAATTCACAGTTGATGAAATTCGTAATGGTACAGCAGTAAATGTTCTTACAACAGATGCTAATACTCATTATGTGATAAAATCAATTGAAAGCGAACAGGCCGTTACAACTAGTAGTGTAAATGTTGATGCTACTATAGGATTAACAAGTGGAATATCAGGAGGTGAGTTTGTAAATATTGGTCGTGTAGCGCAAGCTAATAGGCTTGGTTTGCAAGGTAGCCTTATAATGGATGCTAGTTCTACATTAACACTAAGACCAGTAGCTCAAACACTCAATTTTACTGATGTAGAATTTCAATTATCTATGGAGAACCAAGGTTCTACAGGAATGAGAAAGCATAGAAAACATACTATGCCATTTTTTGAATTTTTTAATAGAGAAACTACGTTAGAAACAAATTCTGAAGTAGATAAAACAGGTACAACATTTGGTGGTAATACTTACGGTATGACTTCTTATAACGATAACTATGCTCACGTTCATACTAAGCCTAATGGAGAAAGAGTATTAATACACTTTATAAATGGTTCAAGTGGTGGTGGTGGTGACGGTTTTGAACTTTGGAATTATGATACTGGTGCATACCTTGGAAATAAAGGTAGTTCATACGCTAAATCTTTTTATGATGGTGTAAGGTATATATTTTGGGCGCAAGAAGGTACTTATCATATTCGTTATTTTGACTTGAACGAAACTTTTACGAATATGCAACCTGCAAATACAATGGGCGGTAGTACAGGAGCCAACTATTATCATGGCATAATAAATATGGCAAACGGAGCTACACCAAACTTTGTAAGTAGAACAAGTTACGATAACAGGACAAGTGGTTTTTATTTTGACCATGAATTAAATAAACGATTTTTTATCGTAGGAGCAAAAGCTAACACTTCAACAGGTTTAGTTGAATTGCCTTCAACTTTAACTAATGGACAAACAATGGTAGCCCCAAAATGGGTTTATATTACTAATAGCACAAGTGCTAGTAGTTTTACTGATCCATTCGGTAAAAATGGAAATAGCGCAAGATCATATGGCTATATATTAATAAATAATACTAGTAGCGTACAAAATAAAGTCGATCTTACATATGATTTTGAATTAGAACGCTACTTTATATGGTATAATATAGGTAGTAATTATCTTGTGCCTTTTACATTTACTAGAGCAGAATATGATGGAACTAGCAATGGTAGTGCTATGCTCAATACTGGTTCTAGTAATGCCAGTGGTCTAACAAATGTAGCCCATGCATCTGCTTCTGACGTTGGGTTGGATACAGAAAATAATATTTTTATGGATTACGGTAGTGGAAATGGGGGTATAAATTTAAATAACACTACTACTTATTCAGATGGCTTTACCTATAATGCTAATAAAGTTTATTTTATGCGAGGGCGTAAAATGTATATCCGTAGTTCCGCATCCCCATTTCAGTTACATGAACTAGATTTTTCAAAAAGTACATCAATAAATACTTTAATTAATACTGGTCTTTCTGATTCAGATTCTGGAACTTCATATAATGAGTCTTTTTCAATGGCTGAAAGACCTACAGCTACTTCTGATATTAACAGTAGAACCTATACAACGGCTCCTGGTGCTAAAGTAAGAATAACTGGTATTTTATCAGATCAATAATATAGAAAGGAATAAACAATGCTTACACCATTAGATGAGACAGTGGAAACAACCGCACCGTCACCAGATAAAACTATACTTTCACAGTACTATGGATCGGCAAATGGTTTAATGTATACTGTACCAACAGGACGCAAATTTACCGGGTATCTTTGGGGTCATAGTTCAATAGAACAATTCATTGTACTTAGTGGTGGTACTCTTAATAATAGTTCAAACGCTGTATCTTCTACACAATCTATGTGGCCTCCATACTCAGAAAATTACACAAATGGAACACCTCAATTAACATTACGCGCAGGAGATGCAATCTATTCAGGATCAAGTAGTAACTACAGAGCAAGATTAGTGGGAGTAGAAAGTGATGCCTAATATATCAATTAATGGTATTGAATATGAATTAGTAAATACAGTAGCTGATAATATGTCCTCAACTAATGTTTTACGTACAATAGTAGAAGAAGGTAAAACTCCTGTAAACACCTACAGATTAAACTTGCCTCCTTATAATCCTATGACAATGGATGCGTTTTTAAATGCAGATCAAATTAAAAATTTTTGCATAAACATAAGTAAAAACTTTTGGTCACCTTATTGGGAAGATCCAAAGGAAGAAGAAGAGTAACAGGAGTAAGTAGAACATGATGGGCGAAGTATCACCAGTAATTTTCTGGAACGTAGTATTAACTTTGGTCATAGCACCAGCGATATGGATGTTCAGAAATCTTATGGGCGAAGTAAAGAGGATAGATATTCTCCTCAATCGTACTAGAGAAGATTATTCTACTAAGCAAGAGTTGCGTGAAGACATGAGAATGGTTACAGATGCCTTGCATAGATTAGAAGATAAGTTAGATAAAGTATTAGAGAGGGGAAAGTAGGATGGTATCAACTATTACAGGACCAGGTTCAGAATTTTTAAATTATGGTATAGACAACCAAGATGTTCAGAATCATGCTTTAGCAACTGCTGCTGCTGTTGCACCTGTAGGTACTCCAGAAAATTCAGCTGCATATAGAAAAGCAATGGTTGAACACGCTGTAAATTTTGGTGTTAGAGAAGGCAGAGATAATGCTGAAGCTATTGCTGCTCTTGCAAACACCCCAGAATTTAGTGATATAAATATTATTCAAGATGATCCTACTGGTGGAGATGATACTATTTCTGGACCGCCTCCTGGAGATACTGGTGGTGGTACTAATACCTTTACTGGAAATGTAGATTTTAGTCCAGTAACTGATCTTATAGGTACTGATAGTGGCCCTAATAGAGACACTATAATGGGCAGACAAAAAATAGCACAAGACTTTTTAGAGGGAACAATTAAATCAGGTCAAGAAGGTTTAGCAGCAGGTCAAGCTGACCTTACTAAAAATCAACTTGGATTAATGACAAGAATAGGGCAACCTGGCACTGATGATGTATTACCTACAGGATTATATAAAGGCCAACAAGGTATAAGAGATGTTGTTGATCCTCTAGCAAGTCAAGTAACTGGATTAGATACTAAAGTAACAGGTGTATCTGATCAAATAGGAACACAAGCAGTTGGTGATACTCCTGCTACAGGATTATTTGCAGGTCAGGCTGGATTGGCAGGTCAAATAAGTGATGTAGGAGATACTGCTACTGCTGTTCAAGGTCTTGTGGGAGCGCCTACTGAAGGTGGACCTCAAACTTTATTTGAAAGTCAACAACAACTAGGACAAAGAATAGGTACGCCTGGTGAAGGACAAACAGATTTATTTACAGGTCAGGCTGGTCTTATGAGAGGACAGCAAAACTTAACAACAGATATAGGTGCTGTTAGTACGGATTTATCGAAAGAAGCTGCAAACATACAGAATCAAATACGTGGTTTTGAACAGGCAGCTCAAGAGTATCAAGCAGGAGCTACAGCTAAACGTGGTGACATAGCAAATACAGCTATAGCTAATCAACAGGCTTTAATGGGTCAAATAGGTGGTGTAGGTCAAACTATGAACCAACAGTCTGAAGCATTAGCAAAACAAAGACAGGCTGAAGCTGCTCAATTTAATGCTGCTCAAGCACCGCTACAGCAACAGATTGCTAATTTAACTAGTAATAATCAAGCATTACAAAACAATCTACAAAATATAGGCCCAATGGGTCCAATGGCGGCAGATCCTAGAGATGCCCTTATTCAACAACTCTTAACTAGAAATGCAGCGTTGATGAATAACAGACCAGTTTAAGGAGTATATAATGGTAATACAAGTTAAATCAGGGGAATTATCAACCTTAAAAGCTGGTGATATACGACTTGATAAAAGCACTGGTGAGTATAATATATTTGATCCATCATTAGGAGGTGATGGTTCATTTAGGACAGCTAGTTTAAATGAAGTTCAAGCTGCTAATCAAGCAAACCCTGATAATATTCCACTAGTTTTTAACTACGCACCAAGTAACGTAAAAACACCAGAGGGAAAAGTAAGAACTATAGATCCTGCTACAGGATTATCAGTATTTACTGATCCTATTCCTGACCCTGCAACTATACAAGACCCTGTAGCATTACAAAGAGCTAGTAATATTGCTGCTTTAAATGATTTTATAGATCCTGCAACAGGACAGATTAGAGATGAGTTTGCTGGTGGAGATCTACCTACTATAGACGTAATACGTGATCAAGACCCTGCAACTTTAGCACAAACCATAGAAGGTCTTAAAAGTAGAAAAAAAGGTAGACTAACAGGATTTAAAGGAGAGTTCACTGATTTATCTGGTGGTGAAGCATTAGAAGCATTCCAAGGTGCAGTAGGGGTCCAAAAAGGTTTTGTAGATCCTTATGGTCAAGCAACACCACTAGCTAAAGAAGCTGAACTATTAGCTGATCCTTCTACAGGTTTAGTAAGAGGTCAGTTTGATGAACGTGCATACCTCTTAGAAAATCCAGATGTTGCAGCTGCTGTAGCTAGAGGTGAGTTTAAATCAGGTAAAGAACACTTTGATTTGTTTGGTAGTAAAGCAGGTGAGTTAAGATTTGAACCATTAAAAGGTGGTACTGAGTTACAGTTAAGACAATATCAAACAAAACCTGATGAGTTTTTAGATGCTAAAACATATGAGATTACACCTGAGACAGGTCAGGTTACAGCATCAACTGGAACAACTGCTTCAGTAGCAGACCCAATTAAAACAGATAATCAGACCTTTACAGCTACTCAATCATTTGATCAAGTTAAAGCTGAAAGTATGAATGCTGCAAAACAGCTAGGGTTAACTGATAGAGTACAAGCACAGACAGACACAGTAGATGCAGAGTCTACCGTACAGGGTCAATTAGAAAATCTAATGACTCAATTTGAAGGTGGTCAAGTTCCTGCTTGGGCAGCTGGAGCTATAAGAACAGCAGAGAATATGTTAGCTGATAGAGGCATGGGTGCTTCTAGTATGGCAGGGGCTGCTATCGTACAGGCTGCAATGGAAGCTGCTACACCTATAGCTGCTGCTGATGCACAAACATATCGTCGTATGCAAGAGTTAAATTTAAATAACAGACAGCAAGCAGAAGTTTTAAATGCTCAAATGACTATGCAGTTAGATTTAGCTAATTTAAATAATGAACAACAAGCTAGAGTTACAAATACAAGCAATAGAGTACAAGCATTATTTAGAGATCAGGCTGCTGTAAACTCTGCTAAACAGTTTAATGCATCTAGTGAGCAACAGAATGATCAGTTCTTTGCATCTTTATCTAACAATGCAGCTCAGTTTAAAGCTGCTCAACAAAATGCAATGGAAAGATTTAATGCAGGACAATTGAATGCTGTAAGTCAATTTAACTCAACTTTAAGAAATACTAGAGAACAGTTCAATCAAAAGAATGCTATATTGATTGATCAAGCAAATGCAGTATATAGACGTAATATAAATACAGCTAATACAGCCTTACAGAATGCTGAGAACGAGTTTAATGTTCGTAATATGTTTAATCTCACTCAAACAGCCAGAGCTAATTTATTGCAAGAACAAAGAGATCAAATAAACTTTGCAAGAGTTAACTCTGTTAATGAACAATCTTTTAAACGACAATTAGCTTTAGCCTCTTTTACTTTTGATAAAAACTTAAAATTAAGTCAAGACATAGCAAGAGGACAACAAAGACAAATGATTTTAGGAACTGTTCTAGACGCTGTATTCCCCACATAAGGAGTATAAAATGGTATTTAATCCAGCATCAATCGCACTTAGTATTGGTACGAGTATTGCTAAAAAAGCAATCTTGGGTGGACGTAAATCTGCTCAACCTCGTATGAGTGTGCCTCAACTAAAACAATTTTCAGCACTAACTAATTTTTCATCGAGAAGCGCACCAGCAGTATCAACATCTGCTAGAACTAATATTGCAGTACAGATGGCTACATTAAAAACTGGTCAAGGATTTTCATCTAAATTTCAACGAAAACTTTCAGACAGAGGACTATAATATGGCAATGGAAATGGAACAAGATGTAGAAGTTCCTCAAGAGGAGCCTACACAAGAAGAAGGTATGGATCAGGAAATGATGAGTATGTTTGATGGTCCTATTCCTGGTGCTTCTTTAACAGAAGAATTAGGATCAGAACCTAATGAACGTCCACCACAATACGTAGTTCCTGATGAAGCTCTTTTGTATGTAAAAGAACAAATCAATCAACCAGAAGCTTTTGAAAGAATTGTTATAGCTGCAGGATTAGATATACCTATAGAGCTAGTTGCAAGAGCAATTGTATTCTCTGGTTGGGCTTTAGGTAAGTATACGCATGATATATCACTATTAATCTTTGGTCCTGTATTTGGATATATGTTAGATATGTTAAATGAAGAAGGTATAGATCATGTGCCTCTTGCTGAAAGGGCTGACGATCCAGATCTAGAAAAAGCAATGGCTCTCTTAGCTGATTACCAAAGATTTAAAGGTGAAGGTGAACAAAGTTCAGAAGAAAACCCTGAAGAACAAACAGAAGAAGAACCTATGGAAATGGAAGAAGTAGATGAGCCAGAGGAAACTGAAGTTCCTGAAACAGGTTTAATGGGTAGGAGAGAAATATAATGGCTGAGATTAAAGAAAAAAAAGGATTGATGGCTGCACAAAATAATGAAGATACTCAAGGAGATCCAGTACAACGCTTGCGTAGTCAAATTTTTAATCAAGATCCTGACAAAGACACTGGCCCATTAAATCTTAGTAGGGGTATGAATGCTGTTGCTAAAGCACTTATTAAATATGGCGTAACTAAAATAGGTTCTCCAGGTGAGCAAATAGGTGCTATGCAATTTGAGCAAAAAAACTATGAAGATCAGTTAGAACTAGCAGAAAAGTTTTTGCAGAAAAAGATTGATGAAGATGCAGACGCAAGAAAACAAATTAAAGCTAGGGCTGCAACTATAACTGAAATGGATAGAAAGCTTAGAGAAACTGGTCTTGAAGTTTTAAAAGATCCAGACGTAAAACGATATTTAAAAAAAGCAGGTGCAGATTTAAGTAACCCTTTTTTAGCTCAAGCATTAGGAAAACGATATGAGAATATGAGATCCAAACTATCTTTTACTCACGAAACGGCTGTAGCTACGTTAGCTAATCAAGCGTATGCTGCAAATAAAAATGGTACAGTTCCGTTTAAAGATGATATAGAAGCGATAAGTAAACTAAGAGTTGACCCGACAGATGAAACAGAACGTATGTTAGCTCAAGAACAAAGTAAAAAACCTGAAGGTTTTCTTGATAGATTTGCAGATGCTTCAGATCCTAAAGAACAGGCTCAAAGAGTCGGAGCTACATTAAGAGCAAACAGACCTCCGTTGCAAACTCCACGTACCTTTTCCAGAGAAGGTAGTAAAGATCAACCAGAAGTCTTTGGTGCAGTTTCAGGACCAGATAGAAAACGCTTACGAGATGGAGCGTCGAATGTAATAGCTGCAGCAAATAATGCAAGAATAAATAGAGATATAACTGGCAAAGAAGATATTAAAGGTGGAAGTAAAAATGTTAATACTGTCAAGAAGCTTCAAGCTGTTATTGAATTAATAATAGATGCTGGTTATAAAGCAGGTGACGATAGTAAGCTTGGTCAAGATGCAATATTAATTGGTGAACTAGCTAAATCTAGAGTACCAGAAGAAGCAAAGAATCAACAAGCACTATTTAATACTGAAATAAGTAAAATTACTACTGGACTAAGAGGTTTAGATAGATTTGAACAAAGAGAATTTATAAAAGAGTTACGTAAAGATCCTAACCTCAAAACTTTTATGAGTAACAAAGCTGGTAAAATAGAAACCGATCCTGCTCAGAGATTTCAAGATAAATTTAACACTACTCTTAGTGAACTTAGAAAAAACGGTCAAGTAACAGTAGAGGAACCAGGTACTAAAGATTCTCCAAATAAACTAGTAGTTCAAATTGGTGACTTAGGATATAGGGTTTCTGTTTCTAATGGTGAAATTGTTGCCTTTGATGATAGACCATTTAAAATAAAATTAAAGCCAGGTCAAAATGTAAAATCACTTGTTGCTAAATCTAGAAAGAAAAATAAACTTTCTTTATCAGACGAAGAGAAAATGGGTAGAGAATATTTAGAAAAGCGTAGAAAAGAACAAGCTGAACCTAAAGTTAAAAATAAATCAGCATTAGAACAATATGAAGAAAATTATCCAAATCTATCTTTTAAAAGAAGATTAACTCCAGTAGAGCAGTTTAATAGAGATTTTTAAACAGGATTAAATTTACATGGCAGAATTAACAACTGAAGAACTTTTAGAAAACGAAGATCTAGTTGATGCTCTTTTTAAATATGGTAACAGGCAAAATAAAAACTATATTACTAAAGAAGATGCACTAGAGGATTTTCTGGGTGAGTATAGAGGTGTTCAAGCAAATACAGCGTTTGCCGTAGCTTTTGCAAATGATATTGATAACATCAGAAGTGATGAAGATCGACTTCAATTTGGAAGACTTTATAAAACTGTAGATGAAGATCTAGAGGACTTTGCAGGTAGACAAAGTGCATTAGCTACTACAGGAGAATATATATTAAAAGGAATACTTGATCCTCTTAATATATTTGGTTTTGGTGTAGGTAAAGCTGTATCTCAAACTATTGGTAGACAAGCACTTAAAAGACTTATTGCAAATTCTTTTGCAAAGACTAATACACAACCAATCAAAAAAAATGTTCTAAATCAAGCTAAACAACACGTATCAAATGCTAAACGAATTGCTGAAGAGTATGCATTACCTATAGGTTCGGCTGCATTTGTTGGTGCAGGTGAAGGAGCAATTCAAGGAGCAGTATTAGAAAATTTAAAAGACAGAGAAAATCTAGGCTATCAAGATGAAATGAATCTTGGTAATATTGCAACGATGGCAGGTGCTGGTGCAGGGCTTGGAGGTATTCTTGGGGGTGTAGGAGCAGCTTTAGGTAGAAGAGGTGTAAAAAAAGTTGAAGGTTTACTTCAGGAACAACAAATAGCAGAAGAAGCTGCTAAGTTAAAACTTCCTCAAAATAGAGTATCCCAAGCAAAGACAGTACAATCACACATAGAAAATCTTAAAGAAGCAGGTGAATTTAAAATAAACCCTGCAACAGGAACTAAATATTCTGAGGATGATGTATTAGGTACGTATGTTCGTTCTACAACAGGTGATGATATTATTGAGAATGCTGCTAACTATGGTCAATTCCCTAGAATTTTTGACATTAGTTATACATCAGGGGAAAAAGGTTTACAACCTTCAGCAGTACTAGAATTTATCCCAACTACGTATGCTAAGAAAATAAATCCAGCTACAGGAAAGTATGATGAACGTATAGAAATATCAGTTCCTTTAGACAAGATAAAAGCTGTAAGTCAGAAAGATGCAGATGCATATAAAAATCAATACGTAGCAGAGTATGGTTTATTCTTTGATAAAGCAGGTATCGAAAAAGGTAAACAATTTTTATTAGAAAATGGTGAATCTGCTGGTGAAGTAGATAGTATATTTAATACTGTATTAAATAAAGAAACTTTTGATGATCTAACACGATTTGTCTTTGACGCTGGACAAAACATGATAGCTGAATCTGGTCCTAACTCTAAGATAGCTAGACAAATAGAAATGATTCTAGATGATCCAGCAAAAAGAATTACGGAAAAAGTAGGACAACTTTTAAGATTAGGTCAGCAAAATGAAGCATTCTTATCTAGAAATATTAATGATGCTTTAACTAGAAATGGTTTAAGTGTAGAAGATGCTGTAAATATGATGAAAGCAGATGCAAGTATGGCAGCTGCAAAGATTGCTGAAGTATCAAATTTAAATCAGATATTAAATCCTAGCTCAAGTATAGGTCGTAAGCTTAAACAAATGGAAGCTACTATGACAGTAGCTCAAAGAAATACTTTGGCAGCAGTAGCTAAACAAAGAGAAATGGAAAAGCTTGTAGCTAAGAAGTTTGGTGTAGCTGTAGATATCTGGAGATCATTCTTAGTTACACAACCTGCTACAACAATGCGTAACATATTTGGTTCTGTTTTAAGAGTACCAGGAGAAAGTGCAAATACTTTCTTAGCATCATCAAAATTTATGCTAGAGTGGGAAGCTAAAGCTTTAGGGATAAAAGCACCAGATTTAAATCTAAAAAATGAAGCAGACTTATTAGCTAAAAGTTTACTTGATCCAAATGAATCTATTCAAATTGCTCAACTAGTAGCTAACAAGTTTCCTGAAGCAGATAGACAATTATTTAAAATGTTTGATGATTACTTCGCTACTGCTGTAAGTGATCAAACTGGTGCTGGTGGTGTAATAAAGACATTACACTCTATGTCTAAGTATGCTAATGTTTTAAACAGAGCGCAAGATAGAGCTATAAAATCTGCTGGATTTGTATCTGAGTTAGATTCTCAAATAAAACAAGCTGTTAGAACTGGTGATATAGATTCAAATCTAAACATAACTAGTCTAGAAGATATTATTAAAAATAACAGATACGATCTTATTAATGATGAGATGGTATCTAAGTCTCTACAAACTGCTTATCGTTTAACTTATCAAAATAGAAGAGCAGGTGATGATCTGTTTGCTGGTAGAGAAGCCATAAATAATCTACAATCGTTTTTAAACAGAGCAGCCATAGTAAAAATAGGTATACCTTTCCCTAACTTTATTATAAACGGTATGGTTTATACATTTAATAGAGGACTAGGTGGTGGTATATTAAAAGCTATGAGAGCTAGAGCAAATATTGATACTTTTACCAAAGGTAAAGGGAAGGACTTAGTAGTTAAAGAAAGAGAAAGAATAAACGAGCTAACTAAACAAATAAAAGAGCTTCCTAAAAAAATGAATAAAAAAGATCAAGCTTTTGAATATAAAAGGTTAGCAGATGAACTTAACGAGTTAGAGGCTAAAGCAGGTTCTAGATTACGTGACATAGAAGATTACCGTAAAGGAATGGTTGAATCTGTAGAGGGATTAGCTTTAATAGGTGTAGGTTATACTCTTAGAGAAAATTTTGGTGGTGCAAGATATGATGAGTTAAGAGTTGGTGATCAAGTAGTTAATGTCGGTCCATTGTTTCCACTCACACCCTTCTTATTTATAGGTGAAGCTATCAGAAAGATAATGAATAACGAACCTCTAGATGAATTATTTGTTGTAGAAGGTATAGAAGCATTATCAGGATTTCAAGCAGATAGGGCAGGTCCAATAGCAAAAGCTATAGGAGGATTAGAAAGATACTTAACAACATTAACTAATGCGTATGATCCACAATCTTATGCAAAACTAGGTCAAATCTTTGGTGAATTAGCTGGGTATTGGGCTAAAGGATATTTAACACCTCTAAAAGTAGTTGATGATACTTTTAAAACTTTTGGGCCAAAAGAACTTAGACAATCTTACGACAGGGAGTTTCAAAACTTAATTCCTTCTGATGACACCGATTCATTAAGTATGACAGCAATTAAAGAAACATTTAATGAATTTGGCAGACAAATGTTTAGAGGTACATCATTTCAAGGTATTCTAAATCAAAAAGCACCTCGTAGTGGAAGGGCATTACCAGAAGTATCTTCAACAACAGAAGAACCTAAAATACAAAGAGGACCACTTTTTGATAAACAATTTCTTGGTGCTTCAACTAAGAGATTTCAGCAGGTAGATCAAGAATTAAATAGGCTAGGTATAAAACCTTATAAACTTGAAAGAAGAACTACTGTTCCAGAATATAATAGACTGTATAAAGCTTTACTAGGAGTAATGGCTGAAAAGACAGTTAAAAATTATATAAATCAAGATTTTTACAAACAAATGCCTATTGAAGATCAGCAAAGATTTATAAGAGATCTTTACTTTGGAGATCTTAAAGATATGCCTCCTCAGATTAGAGATTCTATGACTGCTGTTTTTGGAACACAATCTCCTAATATACGTACATATGTTGCTAGTGCTATAGCGACTGGTAAACCTTATTTAAATAAATTGGCACTATTTAAATCGAGAAACAGTAAAGCAGAATTAAATAAAGTCTATAAAGATTTTGGCAACTTAGTAACGCTTAACTACTACGGTGAGGATAATGCAGACAATCCTAGACAGCAACTTGCTAATGCTGTTTTTAAAGAAGATGGGTTATTAGATCTTATGCAAGATCATATAAATAATCCAACGTATCGTACATCTATGTTATTAAATCAAACAATGATTGATCTAGGAATAGATGAAGAAATACAAAATCAGTTAGGTCAAACAGGAGGTGAAGAAGAAGGTAAATTTGCTGAAGGTGGTTATGTAAGTCAAATGAATAGACTTGGATTTTCTACAGGTGGTACTGTGTTAGGTAAAACAGCAGACCTTAATAATCCTATGACAGAGGCTCAAAGAGAAACTGGAGCTAGATTAAGAACAAGTGGATCACCACTTACAAGAGCATTAGGTCCAGGAGTTGATTATGTTCTAGAGGCATTAAGTGAAGTTGCAAAAGGTGACACTTCTAAAGGTGCTGAATTAGCTGCAACTAAAAGACTTACCCCTTTTTCTTCTAGAAAAGAAAAACTAGATGAGAATGTAGAATTAAAAATAGAAGATCTATTATCTTCTTATATAGGTAGAGATAATCCTAAAACAGCTAAACAAGTTCAATCAGAACTAAAAGAATTAAAATCTATTCAAGCTCCTGAAGGATATAGAGCAAATCTTAGAAAGAAGGATTCTGATGGAGCTTTTGAAGTGGAAAATATACGTACAGGTTCAGTGCATGAAATATTTAGGGAACCATCTAGAAAATCATATGCAACAACTACCGCAAATGAAATAGAAAAGTTATTACTAGATAATAAAACTAAATTAATAAGTGCTAAAGATACTATACCTTATGAAGCAGGAGAAAAAGATTTTGTTAATTATGCTTCAGAAGCAGCAAAAAGACAAAAAATAATACCTGATACTTTTCCAAGTAAAACAGTTAAACCTACTAAATATACTGATGATACAGTAGCAACTATAATTGACAAATATGACCCTTCTACAGTAAAAGGTTTAATGGGTAGAACAGATTCTTTAACTAATGATATACCAGAAGGTAAACTTGTTGCAGTTAGACCTAATTTAAATTCTCATATAAATGATGAAAATGTACCAATTCCTAATATACGGAATAAACAACCATTACTCTCTGTTCAAGAACAAGGTAAATTAAAAGGAAAAGTATTTGCAGATAGACCTTATGTGTTAGTAACTCCTGAAAAGAAAGAAGGAATTGTATCCTTTGTAGTAGATCAAGAAACAAGAGCAGTAATTGCTGGAGGAGGATCTAAAGATCGTATGATGGCTGTAAGAGGAGAATATACAGACTATAGTAAGGATAAGTTTTCTATTGATGAACCTAGAACTGTTGAAATAAAGTTTAATCCAAGAGAACATCATTTAGCAGTTAGGGCAGATACTAATGAGGGAGTTGTAGGTTCTAGAGGACCAGTTTTAACTATTGCAGACAGAATCTATGCAAAGGTTACAGATTTAGTGTATTCTAGAAATAGAGATGCCCCTAAACCATTAGGTTCAAAAACAGTAAAAGATAAAAAAGGTAAAGAGAAACGTGTAGCAGATAAAGAAGCTACACCACATGAAAGCACTGTTCGCCATAGATATAGAAAAGGTGGACTTATGATGGGGAGAATATAAATGGGTGGATTTCCAATGGAGATATTCACGCTCTTGACTTCAACCATATTAGGTGGAGTGATGAGTATATGGGGTCAGAACATAAAGGCCAAACAAGAAGACAACAAGATGTATATAACTGCTCTAACAGCAGAGGAAAAACTTAATACTTCTGTGAGAGAGTATGGATCAAAGGATACGCATTTTGCGTGGACTAGAAGAATCATAGCACTGTCTGCTGTATTCTCTATTATCGTGCTACCAAAGGTAGTTCCTTTGATCTATCCTGATACTCCTTGGCTGGTAACTGTAGGTTACTCAGAACTACAAGGAGGTTTCGCTAACTGGTTATTCGGGCCTGATAAGGCTATGATGTGGAAATCATTTAATGGTTTTGTAATAACGCCACTTGATACAAACTTAGTCGCTGCAATCACTGGCTTGTATTTCGGTGCAGGTTTCACCAAAAGATAAAGGGGGAAATTAATCCCCCTCTACTTTACTTCTTATTAGCATCTTTAACGGACTTATCTAACATCCGTATACCGTCTGCTATTTCTTCATCTTCATCAGTTCCTAGATAACCTAGTCTGTCTAGTACTGACTGAGGTAACAGACCAAAGAAAGCGCAACCTTTTGCATCTTCCATTGTTCCATATGCATAGACCTGACCTGTCTTCTGGTCTATCCAATTACCATCTTCTGTATAGCTGCACTTACCACTAAGCACACCTAGAAATTTATTGGTATCAGCAACGGCAACTCCACCTATTGCAAGTACTATTATAATACCACTAGCTATTAGTAAATTCTTAATCATTTTTACTCCAATCTTCAACGATATAATCAAATAAAATAAATACTTCTTTGTTACCTGACTCAGTAATCTTTACGTGATCACCTGGATTAGAATACTTTCTAGCATACTTCTTGGCATCACGCAATAGACTAAATGTATTTGCTGTTTTACCTCCATCTTCTTTGGTTACTACTGTTTTAAAGTTCATTTTTTATCCAATCCTTAAAAATCGGCTGCGGAGGATGAGGCACAGAGGGGTGTAAGCAATGCCTGTAGGGGGTATAGTCCAGATTTTA
>MDSW01140988.1_pt1 | contig 24977 bp, 18 predicted proteins | sample 811171 | NCBI WGS metagenome assembly MDSW01 (sample SAMN05326641, study PRJNA326480) | marine metagenome | isolation source: seawater | place: Atlantic Ocean: North West | collected 2012 | reverse complement strand
GAGCGATATCAGCGTCGCGGTCCCGGAGATGCCGATGTCTTTGCTCGTGAACCGCACGTCCTCCACGTCCACGTACGAAGCCGTGCTGGTCCCACCCGTGATGACCACGAACCCGTTGTCGCTCGAGATCGTCAACCCGCTCGTCGCGCCCGCCGCGGCGGTGTGCGTAAACGTCGCCGCCGTTTTCGACATCACCAAGTCCCCTGACAGCGTGAGATCCGTCATCGTCAGCGCCCCGCTCACCGCGAGCGAACCGGTCACGGTCACGCCCGCGCTCGCGAGCGATATGATATTCGGCGTGCCGCTCAACCCGATCGCGTTCGCGGTGAATCGAACGCTCTCGACGTCCACGTACGAACTCGTCGACGCGATCGTCACGTATCCGCTGACGCTCGAGATCTCGAGCCCCGTGGTCCCGCTGTGTTTCACCGCGGCGACGTTCTTCGTGAGATCAAAGTCCTTATCGAACGTCGACTCGCCTCGCACGATGAGGTCGCCCGCGAGCACCTCCACAACGCCGTCGGAGCGAATCTTGAGGAGTTTCGTCGCCGCCGTCGCGCCGCTCGTGGACGCGCGCGCGCCGAGGATGAGATCGCCCTTCGTCTCCCCCGCCGCGCTCGTCTGCTCGTACGCGATCACCGCGGGGGGTTTGTGCTGCAGCGCGTTCCCGACGTACCCTGCGCGCGCGCGGCGGAGAGGATGGCGTTGGAGAGGGGGGGAGCGTTCAGCGACGCGCGCGGCGCGTCGAGCGCGAAGGCGAGAGAGCGGGGGAACGGACGGACGGAGGGAGGAGGGAGGGGATCGTTTTCGGACTCGTCGCTTCGCGCTCGACGATCGGAACGTCGACCCGCGGGCGGGGCGATCGCGCGGCGGGACGCGACGACGCACCGAAGCCCACGTCCTGGAACGTGTTCGTCGCGTTGGCCTGCACGCCAATCTGCAAGTTCGCCTTCGAGTTCCCGAAGGTTTGCTCTGTGGGAACGAAGGACGGGGGGCGTCAGCGGCGGCGACGACGACGCGCGCGGAGGGTTCGGTTCGGGTTCGCGAAGCTGTACGCCGACGGCCGCGACGCGATTCTCGACGGCGCGACGACGGGGGATGGACGGAGGAGGAGAACGCGCCTGGGCTCCACTCCTCGTTCGCGATCTGCACCGTGCCGTACTCCGTCGTCCCGCCCGGGACGGCGTCTGCGTGATGACGAGGGGAGGGGGAGGACGGGGAGGTCAGAGCGAATCAGATTTTAAGCAGTTGTTAGTCGGCGTTCCTCCGCGCATCGGACGCGCGCGAGCGCGACGCTGCCGAGATCGCGCGCGAGGACGCACCGCACGACGCCGCGTACACCGCGAGCGTCAGCACCGCATAGAGCGCGGCGCTCGCGACCGTCGGCATCGCGAGCGGATACGCGCGCGTATCGCTCGACGCCTTGTGCCGCGACGCGCGCGAGAGCGACGGGCGAAAATGCGCGCGCGTTCGCGCGTTCGGACGCGGCCCGAGCGCTTGCCAGCTTGCACTAGAGCCAGATCCTGTCTGCCAGTCTGCTTGTTGCTGTGAGTGAAAACTTCTGTCTGGAAGAAGCGACGTCCTCTTCGCACTTTCTCGCGCCCGCGCCGCCGCGCCCCTCGCCCAGATCCGAGCATGCCTTTCGACGAAATCACCGAGCACCTCGCGTTTGAGATCTTCTCGCACGTCGCGGACCCGCGCGACCGCGTCGCGCTCGCCGCGACGGGCAGGGTGTGGAGGAACGCGGAGAAGCTCGACGCGTCGCTGCCTGGAACGCCCGGCGAGTTGTACGAGCTCGGTCGCGGGTTTTCCGACGCGGGAGAGTACTGGAAGGAGCTCTATTGGTACCTTAAAGCGTCCGATCGCGGCGACGCAGACGCCATGTGGAGGATCGCGATATGTTCCTACCAGGGCTACCCAGGCGTGACGCACTACGACGCGTTCAAGTGGCTCGAGAGATCCTCCGCGTTGGAAAGAGCCCCTTCGCACTTTCATGCGACCTTAACCTACTGGCTCGCGCGGTGCTACGTGAACGGGCACGGCGTGGAGCGCGACCCCTCGAAGGCGATCGAGCTGCTCGTCAAGGCGGCGACGGAGATGGGATGTAGAACTGCCGCGATTGAACTCGCGTACATCTGCCAAGGCAGCTTCGTGGACTTGAAGCTCTACGTGCAGAAGCGAAACGTAGAGGAGGCGCTGAAGTGGTTTCGCCGCGTGGCGGAGCTCGGCGAACTCTGCCCCCTCGCTCAAGCCCGCGTGGACGAACTCGAGCGCGAGCTCGCGGGGGTGTAGGTGACCTCCGCCGCCGACGCCGACGCCGACTGAGCGCACTCCCCCTCGATCACTAGACTCTTGTGAGCGATGCGAACGCGTCCTCGCGGCGGCCCGCCGCCGCCGTCGTTTTTTTTTCGTTTTTTTTTCAAACGCGTCCCGCCGCGTCCACCTCCGCGACTCGACCGCCGCCGACGCGACGCGCGCTCGTCCGCGCGCGCCGTCCACAGAACTCTCTTCGCGACATCGCGCGGACGATCGCGCGCGCGCGAGAAGCGCAAAAACGTAAAAAGTGCCTCCGCCGTGGATTGAACACGGGACCTTTGGTTTACAAGACCAACGCACTGCCACTGTGCTACAAAGGCTTCGTTTGTTTCGTTTGATAGGCCGTCGGTTGACGGGAAAGGTCGGTGAGCGTGCCAGAAATCTCGGATTTTGGGTTCATATACATAAGCGTTAAAGGGCGTTTTCGACCAATCAACGCGCGAGAACGGCCGCGCGGACGCAGTGGACACGCGCTCCATGTAGATAGAATACGCGCGACGCGCGCCTCGCGCGGCGCACCAACGCGCGCGGCCGCACGCAGTCGAGCGTCGCCCGCCGCGAGGGAGACACGCGCCGCGTTACCGAACGAGGCCGCGAGCCGCGCGACCGGACCGCGTCCACGCGCCGCGCGAGATGCACGCGGTGGCGCGCGCCGCGGCGTCGGCGCCGCAGCATCGCCATCGTGTCGTGTCGGCGGCTCCGCGTCGGTATCGCGGACCGTCGACGACGACGACGCCGTCGCGCGCCGCGCCGCCGCCGCCGCGCGCGGTCGTGAGCGCGGACGACCCGAACTACCGCGCCCCCAGCGTGAACGCGGAGTCCTTCGACGAGTCGTCGTGCGGGGAGACGACGTTCATCGCGGAGACGAAGCTCCCGACCGAGAGTGGGTACTACCGCCTCCGCGGGTACCGCCACTCCGTGGACGGCGCGAAGCCCACGGAGCCGGTCGCGATCGTGTTCGGCGACATCGAGGGGCGCGCGGACGTCCCAGTCCGCGTGCACGACGCGTGCTTCACGTCCGAGGTCCTCGGCTCGCTGAAGTGCGACTGCAAGCAGCAGCTGCAGCTGGCGATGGAGTACATCCAAGAGAACGACGGGATGGTCATCTACCTGCAGCAGGAGGGGCGCGGGATCGGGCTCGCGAACAAGATCGCCGCGTACGCGCTGCAGGACACGAAGGGGTTGGACACCGTGGACGCGAACAGGGCGTTGGGGCTGCCGGACGACGTGAGGGAGTACACCGCGGTGGCGAACATTCTCGACGACCTCGACGTGCGATCGATTCGCCTCATGACGAATAACCCGCGAAAGGTGCGTTCTTACACTGGTTCCCATACGACCCCGTTCGCGTGGTGAACGCCGATCCTTAAGGACTTTTGCCGTCGTTTCTCTCCGCCCACCCCTCGCTTTCAATCCCCGCCCTCGGCGCCTTTCAACTCCAACTGACGCCTTTCAACTCCACCCCGACGTAATAACCCGCGAAAGGTGGCGACGTTGGAGAAGCTGGGCGTGCACATCAAGGGGCGGATACCGTGCATCGTGAAGCCGAATTTGTTTAACCAGGGGTACTTGGAAGCGAAAGAAGGCCGGATGAAGCACTTTCTGGACGGGAGCTGGTGTCACTGGAACCACGACGGAGGCACCGTCGACGAGTTCGACGCGAAAGAGACGGACTCTGAGGAGGAGATCAGCGCGGACGCGACCATGGACGACGAAGGACGTGGGGGGTGGTGAGACGCCGCGACGCGCGCGCGGGCGACTCGGTGGGTGGGGGAGAGGGTGATCGGAGGGTGTTTTTGGTCGCGTGTCTAGCTTCGTGATCGATGCTTAATATTTCATGCGACTCGAGTTGAACGACAACGCAAGGCGCGCGCCAGAGGTGGACGGCGACGGGAGAGCCCGACTTGATTCTTCTGTTTCGGACTCCCCGAGAGAGTGATGACGTCAGAGCGTCGTCGAAGATCTCGCGCGCGCGCGCGACGTCGCGCGGCCTCGCACCGTCGCGTTCGCGACGGCGACGATGCTCGCGGTGGTCGCGACGCGCGTCTCCGCGCCGTCGCCGCCGCGCGATGGCGCATCGCGCGCGGGTCTCCGCGGAAGGCGCCGCGCGCGCGTCGACGTCTTTCGGACGCGACCGCGTCGGCACCGAAAGATTTACGACGACGACGACGCGTCGTCGGTCGTCCTCCGCGGTCGCGCGCCGCGTCGCCGCCGCGCCTCCGTCGTCGCCGCGGCCGCGACCGCGGAGACGACGGAGACGGAGACGACGACGCGACCGCGCGCGCCGCTCGTGGAGGTGAGCTCGGGCGGGCAGCAGCGGAGGCGATGGGCGGTCGGGAAGGATGGGCGATTCGAGCGCCTTCCGCCGCAGCGCGCGGAGTGCGACGACGCGTCCGCCGCGTCGACGTCGACGTCCTCCTCCTCCTCCGCGTGGGACCCGCGTAAGTCCCCGCGTCTGCGCGCGGTGTTCCTCCCCGCGGGGTACCCGGACACCGTCTCGAGCGACTACGCGACGTTCATCCGCTGGCACCTCGCGTCGCTCATGTTTCGCAACGTCCTCGAGGTGCTCACGTCGCAGTCTCTCCTCGTCGCGCTCGGGATGGGGTCCACCCCCGGCGCGCTCCCGCTCGCGGCCGCCACGAAGTGGGTCCTGAAGGACGGCGTCGGGTCGTTCGCGACGCTCCTCGCGGGCGTGTTCGGCGGGCAGAAGTACGACGAAGATCCGAAGCGGTGGTGGGCGGTGACGAACTCTCTCGAGGACGTCGCGAGGGTGCTCGAGCTCGTGACGCCGGCGTACCCGGCGCTCTTCCTGCCGCTCGCCGCGAGCGCGACGTTCGTGCGCGCGGGCGCGCTGACCGGCCGCGGCAGCCTGATCAACGGCACGTTCATGCAGCACCTCGGACGGAACCAAAACTTTGGCGACGTGCGCGCGAAGATGGAGGCGCGTTCTATACACCGGTCCCCATACGACCGCGTCGGCGTGGTGAACGCCGATCCTTAAGGACTTTTCCCGGCGATTCTCTGCGCCCAGGGTCCCTCGCTTTCAATCACCGACCTCGACGCCTTTCAACTCCAACTGACGCCTATGAACTCCACCCCGACATCGCTTTGTATGGAACGGCTCTGGAGGTGCAAGGACGGTGGCTGGCGCTCGTCGCGCTCCCAGTCGGGATCGCCATCTTCCGCGGCGTCTCCGGCGCGTTCGGCGCGGACGCCGCCGCGATGGCGGCCGAGGGCGGCGAGACCGCGATGAGCGAGCTGACGAGGTACGGCGGCGTGTTCGGAGCGTACGGCGCGGTGCTGTCGTCGCACTTGTTTTGCTGCTGGAAAGCCGCCGACGTGCTGCGGTTCGACGCGTTAAATCGTCATCGTCTCACGCGCGCGGCGGAGGAGTACGTCAGAGGAGGGAGAGAGGCTGTGTTGAGCGTGGAGGACGCGGGCGAGAGAGAGGGCGTGTACCGCGCGCGCGTCACCGCGAGCACGCCCACGCTGGGCGCGAGCGTGGAGGACGCGGCGAGGGATTGGGACGATTTGCTGCGGTTCGCGAAGGCGTCCGAGGCGAACGCGCCGCGGCTCGGCGGCGCGAGGGCGATGAACGACGAGGACGAGGACGAGGACGACGACGACGACGACGCGCGCGGCGTCGGCGTCCTCCGACGGCGGTTCGTGATCGGGTGGGACGCGCGCAGGCGCGTGCCCGCGGTGATGCTCGACGCGGCGGCGACGCCGCGGGATATCATCGAGGCGGCGTTGGCGGCGGCGCGCGCGGGGGCGGCGACGACGGCGGCGGCGGCGGCGGCGGCGACAGACGCCGCGGCGGCGGAGGCGTACCGATACGCGGATGAGAACGTGGACGCGTTCTCGGACGCGATGGAGGAGAAGGGGTGGAAGATCGACTTCGTGCAGATGGGAACCGCGCCGCGGTACCGTCTCGGCGGGTTATCGTAGCGACGCGAGAGAAGAGAGACGACGCGCCGCGACGACGACGGAGACGTCCTTCGTCGGATCTATTGAAAAAAAACACGCGCGGTTCGTTCTCGTCTTCTCGCCACGTCGTTCGTTCGTTCGTTCGTTCGTTCGTTCGTTCGTTCGTTCGCGCGTGGACGCGCGCGTTCGCCCCGCGTGGATGCTGCTAATTATTTCGATCGCCGCCGCCTCAGTCCCCGCCCGCCGCGACCGCCGACGCCGACGCCGCGCCGCCGCCGCCGACGCCGGCCAGAGCTTGGCGTGTGGGGGCGTGATCGTTGCAGTACCCCTGCACGCGCTCCATCTTCTGGCACTTCTTCACCGCGCACCGCTTCATCCCCCCGTGCTGGCAGCACAGACCTTTGCTCACCGCCCGCCTCGTGCACTCCGGCGCGGTGCACGTCAAGCCGCCTAATCCGAGCAAGCTGCCGTGCTTGCTGCAGAACCCTCTGCCGCGGTCCATCTTCGGGCAGTTCGGCACCTTGCACAACTTCACGCCGCCGTGCTCGATGCACAAGTTTCTCGCCTTCGCGCTTCGATCGCACCCTTCAACGCTACACGTGTGCCCGCCGCCGTGTCTGATGCACAACCCTCTGAGTTTCACCGGGGTGTCGCAGCCTTCGACGCTGCATCGCTTCCCGCCTCCGTGCGAGCGGCAAAACCCGTATCCGGCGTCCCACTTCTCGCACCCCTCGTGCCCGCACAGCTTGCCGCCTCCGTGCGTCGCGCACAAGCCCTTGATATGCCCGGGCTTATCGCAGTCCTCGTGCTTGCACCGTTTCCCGCCGCCGTGAGCGACGCAAAACTGCCCCGTCCCGCCCGCGGCGCCCTTCGGACAGTTCGGGACTTGGCACCGTTTCCCGCCGCCGTGCGAGACACAAAACCCGCCGCCGGCGTCGCCCTTGCCGCAGCCCTCTCTCTGGCACCGTTTCCCCCCGCCGTGCGCTCTGCAGTGTTCGCTCCCCGACAGCGCGTGCTTCGCGCACCCGTCGCGCCCGCAGTCCCTGTTGACGTAGCCCCCGTGGTTGCGGCACCGCCCCCGCGCGCGCGCCAACTCGTCGCATCCGTCCTCCTCGCACCGAGGCGCGCTCTCGTCGTGCACCCTGCATACGCCCCTGGCCGCCACCTTGCGATCGCACCCTTCTTTCGTGCACGTCGCCCTCCCGCCGTGGGATTTGCACTTCCCGCCGCCGACGTCCTTGGCGAAGCACGCGGCGACGGAGCACAGAGATTTTTTATTCACCCCCGCGTGCACGGCGCACAGCCCGCGAATCTTTCTCTTGCGGTCGCACCCCTCCTCCGTGCACGGCAGCCCGCCGCCGTGGGTGATGCACTTGTCCCCGCCGCTCGCGGCGCCGTTCGAGCACCCTTCTTCTCGGCACCGACGTCCGCCGCCGTGGGTGATGCACTTTCCGCCGCCGCGCGCGCCGGCGGAGCAGCCATCCTCTGAGGGTCGTTCCATACGAGCGAATGTCGGGGTGGAGTTGAAAGGCGTCAGTTGGAGTTGAAAGACGTCGAGGGCGGGGATTGAAAGCGAGGGATGAGCGTAGAGATGCGCCGGCAAAAAGTCCTTAAGGATCGGCGTTCACCACGCCGACGGGGTCGTATGGGGACCAGTGTATAGAACGCACCTGAGCATCGTTTCCCGCCGCCGTGCGCGACGCACTTCCCGCCGCCGACGTCGAGCTTCTCGCACTCAGACTCTTGGCACCGGCGTCCGCCCGCGGGCGGGCCGTTCTTGTTCTTGCTTCCGGGCGGTCGCCCGCGCTTCCGCGGCGGCGGCGGGTCGTGGTCGTGGTCGTGGTCGTGGTCGTGGTCGTGGTCGTGGTCGTGGTCGTGGTCGTGGCCGTGACCGTGACCGTGACCGTGACCGCGACAGTGACCGTGACCGTGCGGCGTCGCGCCGGGACCCGCGCCGCCGTTCGCCGCCGCCGCCGCCGCCGCCGCCGCCTTCTCGAGCGTCTTCTGCAGCGTCGTGAGCACGTTCAAGTTGGCGCGCGCGAGGTCGCCGTCCGGGTCTTCGAGGACGGGCTCCATGAGCTTGCGCACCGCCTCCGGGTCCGCGCCCGCGGCGACCGCGCTCGCGGCGATCGCGTCCGCGCTCGGCGAGACTGTTTGCCCATAGGAGCCCGCGGCGTCGTCGTCGTCGGTCTGCGTTCGGGAGGGAGGCGCGGGGGGGGGGAGGCGGTCAGCGCGAGCGCGTCGGGGGGATCGTCGAGGCGAAGGCGCTTCGTCCTCGCCTCGGGGGGAGAAAAGGAGAGATCTTGACTGAACGCGTGGTCCAATTCCCCGCGAGGGGAGGACGCGCGCGCGCGGACGCACCGGGTCGCCGTCGACGCTTCTCGGGCGTTTCCCCCTCGGCGGCGTCGCCGAGGGATTCGCGCGCTTCGCCGGCATCGCGCCTGGCGTGCGGAGGGAGGCAGCGCGCGTCGAAGTCAGCGCGTCTGAGGGATTCGCGCCCAGATATCCTGAACGAACACCTGAGAGGTTGCGCCTGAGTCTGCGCGTTGACTCGACACATCGAAACAGAGAACGATGGTTTTTTTTTTTCCCTACACATTCCGCCGTCTCTCTAGCTATGCGCACCGTCTCTATCCGTTCTCCTCTCCGGTCGCCCGCGCCGCGACCGATTCGTCCCCCTGGTCCTCCTCGATACCGCGCACGCCACGTCGCGCCGCGCCGCGCGCACGCCGCCGCCGCTCCCCCCCTCGTCGCACAACCTCCTCGTTTATTTTCCTTCGCGAGCGAAAGACAAGACGGCCGTCATCCGCCGCTCGTCTCCGCCCTCCTCCGCGAACGCCCCGTTCTATACACTGGTCCCCATACGACCCCGTTGGCGTGGTGAACGCCGTTTCTTAAGGACTTTGCCCTTCGTTTCTCTCCGCCCACCCCTCGCTTTCAATCCCCGCCCTCGACGCCTTTCAACGCCAACTGACGTCCGCGAACGCTTCCATCCACTCCGAGCGCTTCCTTCCTCGCGCCCACGCGTCCGTCACGTCGACTCCGCGCTCGCTATCGCGCGTCCACGCGTTCCATCGCGCCCCGTGCCGACGACGGTCTCGTCGTCGATCGCGTCGCGTCAAGGCGCGTTCTCCTTACACCGGTCCCCGTACGACCGCGTCGGCGTGGTGAACGCCGTTTCTCAAGGACTTCGCCCGGCGTTTCTCTCCGCCCAGGGTCCCTCGCTTTCAATCCCCACCCTCGACGCCTTTCAACTCCCTCCAACCGACGCCTTTCAGTCGCTCGCTCGGCGCGCCCCCCCCGGGAGAACCCCCGCGTTGGACTCGCGACTCAACTGCGCGCGCCACAGGCGCCACGACAACGCCAGCTTACACTCCGCGAGCACCATCACGAACGTCAACACGAAGACGTCCACGAAGACGCCCGGCCACGTCGCGATGAACCCGAGCTCGTTCGGGCCCGGCAGCGGCGCGCACACGCCGACGACGTTGCACCGATACGGGCCGTAGCCGTGCCACCGGAAGAAGATGCCGTAGCGGAGGTAAAACAGCGGGACGAGCACGAAGGATCTCGGCAACGCGAACCACAGCGGGGAGTCCGCCGTCCCGGGCGTGCCCCACGCGAGCTGGGAGTTCATCGTGAAGAACGCGCCGAAGACCATCCGGTACTGAGGGTCGAGGGTCCGCGCGAGGCGACGTCGGGACGGAGTCGAAAGGCGTCAGAAGCGGAGTTGAAAGGCGTCGAGTTCGGGCGCTGAAACCGCGGGGTTGTCGGGCGGAGAGAGACGACGGCGAGGCGACAAAAGTCCTCGAGGAAAAGGCGCACAAGACGCGAGCGCGGTCGTGTGGGGACAAACAGTGTGACAACGAGGGAGGACGCGCCTTGGCCGGCACGGGGCGGTCGCCCAGCGCGAACATGTGGAAAATCAAAGAGTTCACCGTGAGAAAACTGACGACTAGGTACGCGGCGACGAGTTTCTTCCGCAGCTCGTACGAACCCGTTCGGAAGTGCGCGTGCCACATCATGACGACCAAGACGACTACGTTCACGACCCAGAAGCACAGGAGGTTCGTCTGGAGGTGCGGCGTCAGCGCCGCCACCGGGTGCCTGAGTGGAGACGTCGCCGCCCATCGATGGTCAGTTGAAAGGGGCCGCGATCGAACGGGGTGGGTGAAAAGCGTTCGTGTTTATAGAACGCACTTGACGAAGTCGAAGTACACCACCGTGGTCAGGAGGATGAACACGACCGCGGTGTTCGCGTCGTCGAGCACGGCCAGGCTGCTCTTGCGCCATCGCCTGGGGAGGGACGGGAGGGAGGACGAGGGGAGGGAGAAGGGGATGAAGAGAAGGGGGACTGGCGTCGGACGGCGGACGAGGGAAGGGAACCGCCCGCGGGCGCGAAAGGACGCGAGGGGGCGGAGATCGTGACGCATTTATCGCGGTCGAACGCGTTCGACTCGCGGCGACGCGAACGAGGCGACTGATGAGGACGAGGCGACGCACCCGAACGCGTCGCTGTCCTCCTTCGACGCGAACGCGGCGGTCCGCCAGTCTCTGAACAGCGACGCGTCCGCGCGGCCGAACAGCGAGCGCGCGACCTCGGCGAATCCTCCCGACGCGCTCGTCCGCGACGACGGCGACGCCTCGGCGACGTCCCCATCGCGCGCCGCGTTCGCGTCCGCGGCGTCCTCGCCCGCGACGCGTCTTTGTCGCATCGCGCGAAGGCGTTCGGTGCCCTCGCGCGCGTCCGGTGCCCTCGCGCGCCGGACGCGTCGGGGAGGCTACGCGCGCGCGCCTCTGCCTACATCTTGAGAGTTCGGGTGTTCGGGTGCGATCTCGCGTGCGGCCAGGCTGCGGTCGCGACAACTTACACTACAACTAGTGTACACGTACTGACAATTGTCAGATCTACACACTGACAACTTAACCTTAACTCGTCGTTAACTCGTCCGCGTAAGGTTAACCTTAACCTTAACCTGCATTTGCATAATTTGAATCGCATTTCGGAGATCCCCGCGCGATCGATCGGTCCCTCCCCTCGCCGCACTCCCCACCGCGCGACGAAGACGAGACGCGCGCTTCCTCCGAGCCGATCGCGCGCGCGCGACGCTCGCTTAGACCCGCGCGCGCGCACGTCCGTCCCTTCCGTCCGTCGCCATGGGCGGCACGGGCAACCGCCACAGCAAGAACGCGGGGACGATGGGAAGCGAAAACTTGACGTACATGGAGAAGAAAGCATTAGGGTTCGGGACCGTCAAGGAGCGCCTCGGGAAGGAGACGGTGAAGGACTTCGACGCGTGCGCGTTAGGGTTAACGCACGCGATCGACCCGTTAGTCACCCCCGAGGGCGTTCTGTACGACAAAGAGCACATCTTCTCGTGCCTGCTGCACCAGAAGAAGGACATCGCGCGACGGACGCGAGCGTACGAAGACCAGGCGTCGCGAGACGAGGAGAAAGCCGCGGAAGAGGCGCGGAAGAAGCGCATCGAGGAGGTCGACCGCTTCGAGCGCGTGAACAACGGCGGCGTCGGTAAGTCGTCCGCGCCGGTCTCGCTCGCCGGCGCGGAGGCGGACGTCGGCGACGGCACCGGCGTCACCGGCGACGAGGGGATCGACGAAGAGGAACGCGAGCGACGGAAAAAGGAGCTTCCCGCGTATTGGCTCCCTTCCAAGACCCCCACCGCGGAGGTTCGCGTCGGCGACAAGCCGGATACGGAGACGAAGTGCCCGACGACGATGAAGAGGCTGCGGCTGAAGGACCTGCTGCCGGTGAAGTGGACGAGAGTGCCGACGGGCGCGGACGTCGACGGCGAGAGATACATGTGCCCGGTGACGCGGAAGACGTTTACGAACACGACGAAGATCGTCGTGTTGAGACCGAGCGGCGTCGCCGTGAGCGAGGACGCGTACGAGCAGGTGATAAAGAAGGATGGGGCGTGGGACGGGAAGAAGGTGAAGGGGGTCGTAAAGCTTCAGAGGGGCGGATGCGGGTTCGCGGGAAGCGGGACGCAGGTGGAGTCGAAGAAGCAGTTTTCCTTGGGCGCGGGCAGCGGGCTCGCGGACAGCCGAGGGCAACACCGCGGGGCGACCTCGAAGTTCGGGCTGCGGTTCAACTAGCCGAATAGCAGCAGCAGCAGCGCGCTGCGCGGTGGTTTGGTTTGATATCGCTACGGTAGTACACTACGTGAAAGATATTAAAGAGATCACCGCTCCATCCGCTTCACGCGCGGTCGCGTCGCGGACCGCGGCTTTTGCTCCGCCGCTCGCCTCTATCGCCGCCTCTCTCCCGCCCCTCGCGCCTCTCTCCCGGCTCTGGGCGCGCTTTGCGATCCGCGAGCCGCTTGTGAAACGCGCTCCGCTGCGCCTCGATGTCGTCCGCTAACGCCGCTCGTCTGCGCGCGTAATCCCGCTCGTGCTCCTCGTAGATGGACGCCGCGCTGTCCGGCCTCGTCCCGCCGTCGCCCGAATTTAGGAGGCGCTCTTTTTCAAACTTTTTCGCCGCGCGTTCGCCCTTCTTCCCCAACGCCTGCGCTAACCTCGCGGCCATCTCCGCGGCGAGCTTGCTCTCCATGCTCCTCAAGTTCGCGTTCACCGCGTGCTTGATGTTATCCTCGCTCATCAATCGCTCCTTCTTCTCCTTTTCAACCTCCAAGACGAAGTCGATGCGTTTCTCTTGCTCGCGGTCGAGCTTCGCCTGGAGACTCCTCACCGCCCTGCTCTGCTCCTCCGCGAGCGCGCGCATGCCGTCCTTGTGCGACACCACCTCGTCGAACAGTCCGCTGAGCATCTCCTCGTCCTCCAGCTCCGGGTGCGTCCTCTTCCGTCTCACGACGCACCAGAACGACAGCAGCAAACCGAACAGGATGGGAATCATCGTCATCAACGCGTTGAAAAAATCGTCCCAGTACTCCCGCGGCGGCGTGAACGTCATCCCTCTCTCCATCTCCCCGGGCGGGTACCAGCACGCGTGCTCGGTCGCGTTCGGGTACCTGGCCACGTACGCGGCTCGCAGGTCCGGGGAGATCGCGTTCGGGTCCGGCGGCCACGCGTCGCTCGCGGCTTTTTGGTCGTCGGAATAGACGCAAAGACGCTTCATCATCGCCTCGCACGCCGCCTTGTCTTGCGCCTTGGTCGTCCCGCCGCCCTCCGCGGCGCTGTTGTACGCGTACGGGTTGTCGCAGTCGGACTCGTACAGCAGCCGGACCGCGACGCAGCCGGTGTCGGCGTTCGAGTAGAGCACCTCGCAGAATTGGCGGACCGTGGACGGGCGGTTCTTGTAGCGCTCGTACGACGGCGCGAGCCACGCGCCGGCGACGACGCAGAAGGCGAGGAGGAACGCGAGCAGGGAGACGCGCCAGAACGTCACCTTGACGCCCATGACGTGAAGCCCGGGCGGCTTCGGCTTCTTATGTCGTCTTATCAGGTGCGGCGGGCGTCGTCGCCCCGGTCGAGGTGGGCCTCGTCGCGCTTCGCCTCCGTGGCCCGCGCGCGGGTCCCCGCGTTCGCGTCGCTCGCGCGGGTTGTCGCGGTCGCGGTGCCGCCGCTCGCCGCGGCCGTCGTCGCGGTGGCGTCGCTCGCCGCGGCCGTCGTCGCGGTGACGTCGCTCGCCCTCGCGACGCGGGCGCCGCTCGCCGCGTTCGAGGTCCATGATGGAGTGGCGAGCATTGCGTGCTGCTCTTGCTTACGCATCAACGGCTGCAGTTCGCAGTCAGTAGCAGTGCCGTCTCTGGACGAAACGCGCGACGTCTTGTCGTCGACCGATGAAAACGAACGCGGTTGATCGATCATACGGGTTCATATTTTTACTTTCAAAGCAAGGCACGATAGGTTCACTTCCCAACCGCCTCCTTGATCGCGAGACCCGCGACGGCGAGGTTCGTCGCGATGTTCAGCGCCCTGATCGCGGGGCGGACGTCCTCCTTCATCGTCGTGTTCGTCGCGAAGAGCCCGGCGTGGACGAGCGACGTCCCCGCGACCGCGATGTTGAGGTTACGCTTCGCGTCTCCTGCGCGGTTTGTAAGGAAGGACGAGTCGAAATATCGGTCAGTTTTACGGTCGAGCGCTCGCGTTTGATAGGTACGAAAGTACTTTGAAACCGCGGGATGCCGAGCGGAGAGAGAGCGCGAAAAGGACGGACCGGAGGCGGCCTTGTCCGCGATCATCGCGGCCGCGCACGCGGTGAGGCCGGTCGCGCCCATGAAGCGCCACTGGAGGAAGGAGGAGCGGGGGCGGGGATCGGTTGTGAGGCGTCGACGTCAGAGGCGAGGCCGGGACGACGGATGGACGCTTGGTGTTACGAAGAGAAGAGAAGATATTTCGGAATATACTTCCGAGCGAGCGACGGTCGCGCGCGGGACGCACCGCGACCTCGGCTTCCGGGTTCACCGCGCCGCTCTTCTGGTACGCGGGCGTGCAGAAGATCTGGAGCGTTTGATCGCGCGGGAGCGCGAGGCACGACGCGTAGTTGCCTGCGGTGGAGGGGGAAGAGGGACGGAATCGTTGAAACGATCGATCGCGTCGTTGTTGAATTAAATGCGGGGGAACGCGATGCGCGCGAGGAGACGACGACGGGACGGGAGGGGACGCACCGCCGTTGGTGAGGGTGAACGCGAGAGCGGGGGAGACCGGCATATTCGTGAAGAAAGGTTTGAGTGAAGCGCGTGCGATGCGTGAGCGGATATGATGACGCGCGGACGATGCCTCGTGTCGGAGAGACGAAAAAATATCGCGAAGTGAACAGAATCTCCGGGAGATACTCGTACCGTATCGTTCGGCGAGGAAGAAGGCGGCGACGGAGCGACGAGCTCGCGCGTGCGACGCGTACGTTTCATCGGTTTCATCGTCACACCGTTCACGTTGGTTGGTCTCGCTCGCGTCGTGATGCGTTCCCGTCGATCGTATCGTTCACTTCCTCTCCCCGCCGCGTCCGCCGCGTCCGCCGCCGCCGCCGCCGCCGCCGCCGCCGCGCGCGGTCTTTTTCTCCCCTCCTCCGCCTCTCCCGCCTCTCCCGCCGCCGCCGTTCCTGTCGCCGCGCTCTTTCCTCTTCTCGCCGCCGCCGGGGCCGGGCGGCGCTGTCGTCGTCCTCGCGACGACGGGCGCGGGGACCGCGGGCGCGGGGACGGCGGCTCTTTCGCCGCCGCCGCCGCCGCCGCCGCCGCCGCGTCGCGCCGCGTTCGCGTTCGCGTTCGCGTTTCGCTTCTCGCCCTTCCCGCCGCCGCCGCCTCGCTTCGCGGTCTTCTTCCCGACGCCTTCGCCGACGTGCTCGTCCCCGCCCTCGGAAATCGCGGCGACGAACCCGTACTGGTCCATGGACGACACCGTCGAGAGCGTCGGGAGGAGCGGCGGCGGCGTGGGGACGCGCGCGGGCGGGCTGAACCCGCGCGGCGGCGGCGCGAACTCGTCGCGTCTCGGGCGCCGCCACCGCTGCCCTCGCTGCTGCCCTTGCCGCTGCTGCTGCTGCTGCTGCTGCTGCCGCTGGACCATGTCCAGGAACCCCATGCCTCCCATCCCCGAGAAGAACGCCTCCGGGGCAGGTTGACCCGGCGCGGCCGCGAGGACCGTCCCGGGGGAGGCGCCGTTCGAACGCGCCGCCGCCGCCGCCGCCGGAGGCTTTCGCTCCCGCTCGCGAGCCCTCGGCCGCGCCGACGCGCGGTCCTCCCCCTCCTTCTCCTCCCTCCCTCCTCCCGCGAGGTGGTGGCCCGTCTGCCGCGCCGCCGCCGGCGGCATCGGCATCGCGTCCCCCCCGTCCGCGCCGCCCACGTCGCCCACGCCGTGCATCACCGGTCGAAGCGTATTCCACCCGCTCCCGCGGACGGCGTCGACGACGCCTCGCGCGCGCGACGTCCACGCGGGCGCGGGGAGGGCGTTCGTCGACGACACCCACGACGTCGCGAGCGCGACGCACCGTTCGATCGCCTCCGCGTGCGACATCATCTGCGTCTGCGTCGCGCCGTCGCCGACGTCCGCGGCGGCGCGCGTCGTCGCCGCGCGCGCGAGCGCGACCAACGCGTCGAGGTCCTCCGCCGTCACCGACCGATGGGTGCGGCACCGCGGATCCGCGTGGTACGACAACGCCGCTTCCCTCTCGAGCGCGTGCGAGAACGGCGGGACGTCCGGCAGGGAGAGGTCGAACGCGTTCGCGTAGTAGAGCAGGGTGATGATCTCCCTGGTCGCGTCCTCGACCGCGGCGGCGACGGCGTCGGCGTCGTTGGGGCGTTTGGGGAGGGGGTCGCGCGCGATCGTCGCCTTCTTCGCCTTCTCCGCGGCGGCGGCGGCGGCGGCGGCGTCGGCGAGCGCGCGCTCCGCGGCGGCCGCGCGATCGTTCGCCGCCCTCGCCGCCTTCTCCGCCGCCTCGCACCGCTTCTCCAACGCTCTCAGCGCGCCCTCGCGCTCCTTCGCGCGTCTCTTCTCGTCCCTCTCGCGCCGCGTCTCCCTCGCCTCCGCGTCGCGACGTTCGTCCCGCGACGTCTTCTCGAGCCGTTCGATGGCTTCGCGCGCGGTCGCGATCTCGCGCGCCTTCGCGTCCGCGACCGCGTCGCGCACGTCCGCCGCGATCGCGCCGACGCACTGATCGAAGAGCTTGGTCATCTCGTCGAGCATCGACGTCGTGAGCGCCGCGCCGGCGACGAGCTCGCGCTGCTGGTCGTCGATCTCGCCGCCGTCGCGCTCCTTGGCGACGGCGCGTTCGATCTTCGCGGAGCGTTTCTGCAGCGCGCGAAGGCGGCGGTGGAGGAGCGACTGGACGTTGCCCATCGGCTTGGCGGCCGCGTCGCGAAGATCGGCGACGTCGTGGAGGGGGGGGTCTTTGTCGTGGGGGGCGGGCGTGGACGTCGGCATGGCCATCGCGCGCGCGAGCGCGCGCCAGATCCTTCGCGCGGGGGTGGACTGATGCGGGGAAACCAAACGGCGGTCGGGCGCCGCCGCAGCGACCGCGTCAGGTGAGGTCGGTGGTTTCTCGGACGGGTCGTCGACTCGTCGTCGTCGTCGTCGTCGTCGTCACTTCCGCGCGCACCATGCGCGCGCTCGCGGTCATCGTCGCGCTGACGCTCGTGGCGTCGTCCGCGGCGTCCTCCGCGGGGACGGTCATCGAGCTCACGGACGCGAACTTCGACGAGCAGGTGCGCGTCGGTCGTCGTCCGCGCGCGCTTCAGATTCAGCGCCCGCCTCTCGCGGTAAAATAAGCGCGTGGACTCGTTAGGTTACGTCGACCCCCGGGGGATCTCGTCCCGTCCTCTTCGTCCCCTCCCTTCGCTGACGCGCGCGCCGTCGCCTTCGTCCGAACCCGCAGGTCGCGAAAGGGCCGATACTCATCGACGTCTACGCGACGTGGTGTGGACGTGAGCGCCCGTCCTCCGTGCCCTCTCTCTCGACTCGCGCGTCGTCGAGTCCGACGAATGAGATCAATGAAATCACGGCGAACGGCAAACTCACGGAGCCTAAACCTCCGCGTCCCTCCCTCCCCACCCGTCCTCGCAGACTGCAAGCAGCTCGCGCCGACGTGGCAAGAGCTCGCGACCGAGCTCGCGGACTCGAACATCCGCGTCGCCAAGGTGAACGGCCCGGAGTGCCGCACGCTCGTCAAGCGTCTCGACGTCAAGGCGTACCCGTCCATCTTTTACCTCAGAGACGGCGAGATGCGCGAGTACACCGCCGCGCGAACGCTCAGCGCGCTCGCGAACTTCGGACGGTCCGGGTGGCGGTCCGTGAAGCCGGTGCCGTTTTGGAAGGCGCCGAACAACTGGTTCGGACGCGCGTGCGGCGTCGCGCTCGCCGCGCCGGGCGTCGCCGCGGAGATGGTCGAGTGGTCTAAGAAGACGTACGGCGTCTCCGACGTCGTCGTGCTCTTCGTCGCGTTCGCGGTGCCGACGACGGTCGGGATGCTCGCGATCGCGCTCGTCGATCATCTCGTCGTTCGACAGGCGACGATGGAGAGCGCGAACGCGCGGAGGAGGGACGAGCGGGAGCGGGCGGCGCGGGCGAGGGAGCGAGAGGAGGCGGTGGCGGGGGGCGACGGCGGATGGGAGGGAGGCGGGGGGCGGGACGCCGCTCCGCATCCGCATCCGCATCCGCACTACGAATGACGATCGACGACGTGTGGTTCAAACGCCACCTTAGATAATACAGTTCAAAAACTACTATCGATCGCGCCCCCGCGCGCCAGTCCCGCTAACGCGCGCGTCGACGCCGCCTCGGACTACTATCATGATTAATACCTCGAATTTTTCGTCAGCCGCGCGACGTATATCCACACGGAGCACACGAACGTCGCGCCGTACGGCTCCACGTGCGTCGCGACCGCGAACTCGACGTCGCTCCTCGACGTGTCCGCGATCGCGGTCTCCTCGATCGCGTTTCGAACCTCCGCCGCGTCCACGAACCGCAAGTTGATCGGACACCCGGTGACGGTGTACCCGTCCAGCATGTTCCCGAGCTCGTTCACGTGCAGCTCCGTGAGCGTCCCGACCCGCCCCTTGCCGCCTCCCAACGATATCCCCATCGCAGCCTCGTCCGGGGACATCAGCACGTGGCCTTCGATGTCGCGGAGCATCTCTTTGAGCTGTCTGGAGACGCGGCGGTTGAACGGCGTGTGCTGCCGCGAACGGATGCGAACGACGGCGTCCATCGCCTCTCGTTCCACCGCGCTCGCGATTCTCTCGTAAAACGCGGGCTCGTACGACTGGTACGCGATCGTCTTCTGGCACGTCGGCAAACTCCGCGGCGCGAACCCGGTGACGCTGAAGTACGGCTTCCAGTGCGCGCTGTCGTTCAGGTTCCAGTGCATCTCGTGCGGCCGCGCTCTCGGCTGCACGTTGGCCCAGATGTTATCCGCGTTGAAGACGACGGCGATCTCGCCCATGCACGCGCTGCACGACGAGTCGTAGACGCTGTACACCTCCCCGCTGAACGGGTCCCACATCAGCGCGTCCTCGAGCATCGGCGCGTACGCGTTCGGGTCACCGTTCCTTCCGCCGTGCCTGGTCATATTCTGCGCGGCGCGGCCTTGCCCCCCCGGCGTGAACACCATCGCCGCGTTGGCGTCGGCGGCGCTCACGCCGAGCACGATGTACGCCTCGACGCCCAGCGTGAGCAGATACCCCACGAGCAGAAGCGCGTGCTCCTCCGAGTCCCCCGCGCACAGGTCGAGGAACTCCGCGGACGTAGTCCATATGTCCACGTTCGCGGGCGTCTCGAACGCCTCCATGTCGGAGACGTGCGGGACGAGGTGCACGAAGCGAAGCAGTTGCCGCAGCGTCGGCTCGTCCGCGACGGCGCCCTGGAATCCAGGCGGGAGCGCGGCGGGGGCGACGTAGCGCGGCAGCAAGCACGAGCGCCCTTGCGCGTTCGTGACCGCGCTGACGTACGGCCGGTGCTTGCACGATTTGTTCGCACCGCGCGCGTCCATCTCCCACTTTTGGCCGTGCCGCAAGAGCGCGTCCTCTTCGCCCTGGCCGGCGTCCGACGGTCCCGGGTCGGGCTTCGCGAGCGCGGGGGCGAACTGGATGTACACCCCGAGGCTCGCGCGGATCTGCGGAGAGAGCCCGCCGGCGCCGGGGACGCCGCCGCGGCCGGTCGCGTTCGCCACCGGCGGCGGCGTGTCGTACCCGATGAGCGCGCGGGGCTGCTCAAACGGCAAGACGCCCTCCACCTTGCCGTCGCCGGCGCGATACAGCGACGCGACGGAGACGTTGATCTTCCCGAGGAAGTGGCGCGTCGTGGACGTCGTCTCCGAGCCACCGTTCCTCGTCCTCGAGGCGGCGCCGTAGGAACGCTCGGGCTCTTCGTGGACTTCGTCGAAGAGGGTGATCTCGATCGCGTCGGACATGTTCACGAGGCCGGCGGGGGAGAAATCTCCCCCGGGGGGTCTGAACGGCAGCGAGATGCTCTCCTGCCACGACGGCGACGACCCGCTCGCGACGCGCGTGCGCGTGGTGTAGTTTTGGAACGTCACCTCGATATACGGCTGGAGCTCGCCGCCGACCCCGGCGCCGAACCCGCCGCGGTCGTCGCCGTAGCCCCCGCCGCGGTTCATCCCGCGGCCGCCGCCGCCGCCGCCGCCGGATCGCACCGGCAAGTTGAACGCCTTCTGGATGTTGATGACCACCTCGCAGTACTCCGGGTGCGACTCCTCCGCGCGCGCTCTGCGGCGCGTCGGGCGCAGCTTCCGCCGCGGTTTGAGAAAGCTAAACACGCGGGCGATGTTTTCCATGTTGAACGCGAGGATCGGCAGCGGCGTGTCCTTCACGACGTCCTCCGTCCGCGCCGGGCCCTTCGTGCCCTTGATCCCCGCCTTGGCGTTTCGGTTCGCGCGCTTCAAGTTCAGACGAATCCTGTGCAGGTGATCGGCAATCTTCGACGCGCGTCGGTCCGCCTCCGCGAGCCCAGCCATCTGCGCGCCCATGATCTTATCCCCCGCGAACTCCTCCGCCGTCTTATCCAGGAGGTGATCCGGGATGTTGACATCCTCGAGCGGCACGCCGCCGTCCATGAGCGGCACCCCTTGCTCCGCGCGAAGCTTCAGGAGCTGCTGCCGCTTCGACGCCTTGGACGTGTACCCGAGCATCTGGTCGTCCACGCTGGCGAGTCTGAACCCGCCGTTAACGGCGCCTCCTCCCGTCTGGTGCTTCAGCGCGTCCTTCGTCTCCATCGTCTCGAGCAACGCCGCGTCCTCCGGGTTGGACGGGTCGAGCGCCGCCTTCAATCCTCCCTCTCCTCCGTCGATGGACGCGCGAAAGTCCACGCCCGCGCCCTGCAGCGCGTGCGCGGCTCTCTGCTTCTTCATCGTCGCGCGCGTCGGCGGCGGCGGCGCGATCCGCGCGCGCTTCTCCACATCGTCGTCGCGGGCGGCGGCTGCGGCGGCGGCGGCGGCGGCGCCGCCGAACCCGTGCGTCTCCCTCGGGACCCACGCGCAGGTTATGAACAGCGACCCGGACGTGAACTTCGCGCCCGTATCCGCGGCGGCGTCGCCGATGGGGATCGCGCCCGCCGCGGTGTTGTTCCACGCCGGATTGAACGGGCTCTCCGCGCTGAACTGGTACTGCTTCGCGTGCGGGTCCGCCGTCGGCGCGTCCAGCTCCGCCCCGGGCAACGCCACGGGCACCGCCGCGATCTTCGTGTCCATGACCGTGCCCTTCTCGTATAACACCAAGCGCACGGACTCGGGCCACTTGGACACCGTCACGGAGAAGGCGTGCGCGATCGTCGTGGAGAAGGCGCCGTTGGAGGATAACGACACCGGCTGCGACCACCCGGGAACCGTCTTTCCGTTGATCTCCAACGCGACGGAGAATCGCGCGCTCGCAGCCCTCGACCTGCGGTTCTGCTCCGCTCGCAACACGTTCGCGCCCTCGTCGCGCGGGGGACCGCCGGTCAGGATCGGCTCCAGCTCCGCGGTCCCCGCGGCGATATGCGCGGGGTCCGACCCGGGCTTCGGGCGCGTGACCAATCGAACGCTCGTCGCTCGGCTTCCCATCGCGCGTCGCGCTTCCTCGATGGCGACGTGGAGATCAATCATGTGCTTCACCGCGGCCCGCGCTTTCTCGCCCTCGTCCAACGCGAGCTGCAGCGCTTCCTCCGCCTCCTCCTCCATCGCCTTTAAGCGTTCGGCGGGGGACGCGCCGCTCAGAAAGAGCGCGACGCCGCCGTCCATCTCTCGCCTCAGCGCCTTGGCCCTCGCCCTCGCGGCGTGGCTCTTCGTATCGTACAGCCGCGCCAACCCGCTCGCTTCGCGGCGCTTGTACGCGCGGAAGGTCTCCTCGAGCTGCGCGGCGAGGAAGTCCTCTTTCCCCATGAGCGGGTGGCACGCGAACTCGAGCCTCCCCACGGAAACTTCCAACCGATACGCGTCGTCATCCTTCGCGCCCCCGCCGAGCGACGACGCCATCGCGGCCGCGCCGTCCAACCCCGCGAGGTGATCGACCGCGGGTATCGTCTGTAAATACGGCGCGTCCGGGTCGAACCATCGCGCCGGCCGCGAGCGCTCGCCCCCCGGCGGGATCGGGTCCGCCGCGCATCGAATCCCGCCGTCGCGCTCGTCGAACCATCGCGCGTCGTTTTTCTCCGCCTCGGCGCGCTGGACGCGTCGCGCGAGGTTGTCCGCGCGCGCCGCCGGGCGCCTGCGGACGATGAGGCCGTCGTCGTCGCCCGCGCCCGCGAGCGCGCGGTCGCGTCGCGGGTTCGACGCGGCCGCAGCCGCGGTGCCCGCGCCGCCGTGCATCGCCGCGCGCGTCTTCTTCTCTCTCGGCGGCGTCAGCGGCGCGAGCATGATGGATCCGACCGCGGAGGCGTCCGGCGCGGGCGTGGGCTGCCACACGCGCGTGACCATCGGGCCGCCTCTCGGGGCGTAGTCGTCCAGGGCCATCGGGTCGCGCGTCGCCGCCGCGTCCCTGGGCGGCGGCGACGACGGCGGGCTCGCCGCGACGGTCACCGCGACGGCGTCGCTCGCGGGCGGAGGCGGAGGCGGAGGCGGCATCGCCGCCGCGTTCGCGTCCTCCGTCGGAGGCGCGGGCGGCGCCGCGGGAGGCGGCGTCGGCGGCCGCCCGGCCGCCGCGCGCAGCTGCGCGGGGATCACCGTCGGTACGGTGCCGCTCATCGTGAGGGCGCGCGTGGGGAGAAGACCCGCGGCGCGACGGAGAGTGACGTTGATGGCCGAGGTCAACAACGACAAACGTCTCTCCGGCGAGTTATTTTTTTGGTTTTCGAATCGCGTAACGGACACATGCGGATCGATCGATCGCGGAAAAATCGATGACGTCGCACATGGTTTTCAGTCTCCGGAGGAATAATTTATTTTCCCAAACAGCTCTCGCTCTATTTTTCCATACGAGTCGCTCAGATTGAATTTAACATCCAGCGTCGACAGCGCTGCGCCTCGGGATCGAGAGGGTGTCCGCAGAATGTTTGGTTTTTCTTTTCGATCGGAGAGGGTGTTTTCAGAGTGGATGATTTTTTTTTTTTTGGTTTTTTTTTTCGGCTCTTCTCGCGCGTCGCGTCGCGTCGCGCGCGTGTCTCTATCTCTCTCGTCGTGTGAATGAAAATTGTTTTTGCGTGCGTATTTCCAAAAGTAAAGCAACTAAGTCTTCTAAAACACTAACCGAAAATTACTAACTGAACGTGGATGCTAAAACGCGTCCGTCCGTCCGTCGTGTCGCGGTCGGGTGCGACCCCCCCGCGCTCGTCCTCGCGTCGTGTGTCGTGCGATTGCGGTGCGAGCGCGGGCATCCCGTGACCCCCTCTCCTGCGAGTCGTCCGTCTTCCGTCGTCCCCCCGCGCGTGTCAACGTCGGCAGGCTCACGTCACGTGCGTGCGTACAAAGTAAAATAGGAGTTACAACCTCCCCCGCCCCGGCGGGGCGCGGGAGAGGAGACGCGGCGGCGCGCGATTCGATTCGATTCGATTCGATTCGATTCGATTCGCTTCACGCCGCCGCCTGCGGCTTGTCCGAACCCTTCGCCGCGGTCGCGCCGCTCGTCGCGCCGTCGCCGCCGCCGGTCGCCATCGGCGCGGACGTCTGGTGACCGATCGGCGCCATCGTCGGAAACGTCAGCCCCCCGGCGCCGGCCATCTGCGGCCACGGCATCTGCTGCGGCGCCGCCGCGACGGCGTGCTGCATCTGCTGCAGAAACTGGTGGTAGTGCGCCATCCAGTTCGCCTGCGCCTGGTGGATGTTCATCTGCGACGCAGCAGCCCCGGGCCCCATGTTATACGCGGCTCCGGGGCCGGCCATCATCTGCGCCATGAGCCCGCCCCACGGGTTCGACATCGCCGCCTGCGCCTGCGCCTGCGCCTGCGCCGCCGCCGTGGCTTGCGCGTGCGCGACTGCAGCCTCCGCGCTCGTCGGCGCCGCCGCCGCGGTCCGCGCGCCGCGCTCGCGCGCCGCCGCCGCCGCCGCCGCCGCGTGGTACCCCGCCGCGGCGTGCGGCGACGTCCCCGCGAGCGCCGCGATCGTCGCCGCGGCAGCCTCGACCGCGCTGTCCCCCGTCGACGTCGACGGCGGACGCCTGCCGTGCGAGGAGAACGACGCCGGCGGCGGCATCCCGGTGGGGTTGTACCCCGCGAACGCTGGACCCGCGGGGGGGATCCCGCCGGCGAACGCGCGAGAGAGGCCGCCCGCGTTCGCCGCCAGCGGCGGCTTCTTCGCGTGCTTCCCGTTGTTGGTCTCGTCGGTTGACTTCATCATGGCGGCGCCGTTCGCGATGTTGACGACGTTTTCGCCGTCTGAGGGCTCGGAGATGATGTCGAAGAGGCTCGAACGACGCTTCCGCTTGTTGAGGTTGTTCTGTCGGATGAAGTACTTCTGCGCGTGCGACGCGACCTGCGTCGGCGTGCGCGACTGCACGAAGTGCCTGGAGATCCCGCGCCAGTCGCCCTGGAAGGGAGGGAGGGAGGAGGGGGGAGGGGAGCGGTCGCTCGCGTCAGATCTTGGTTTCTTCGGGTTTCTCGGAGATTTTTCTCGGGAAACCAAAGGTTTTATCTCGAAAGGACCAGAGGTTCTCGAAAGCGAAAATCGGCTCGGCACGCCGATGCGTTGATCGTAGATTTCACCGATCGAATATTCGCGTTATCGGCGCACAGGTGGATGACAGATGTTCGAACGAAAGACTGTGAGCGATCGCGGCGCTCGCCGGACCGTCGCGTCGACGCGCGGCTGTCCGGGCTGTCGCGTCGTTCCCGGGCGTTCCCGCGGAAACCCGCGGAAACGCCGCGGTGAACGCGTCCTCGCGACACCACGTATCCGG
>MDSW01072249.1_pt1 | contig 24981 bp, 27 predicted proteins | sample 811171 | NCBI WGS metagenome assembly MDSW01 (sample SAMN05326641, study PRJNA326480) | marine metagenome | isolation source: seawater | place: Atlantic Ocean: North West | collected 2012 | reverse complement strand
TTATTTAGACCAAATGGCCCCGAAGGAACCTGGGTATATTATAATTTGTTTTTTATCATAGCTATATCTCAATTAATTTATGATTTGTTATTCTATTTTAAATTAATAGACAAAGACATAGGTGCTAAAAATAGTCTTGTTGATGTCTTGGTTTCAGTGTTTGCAACTATTGTATCAATAATATTGATTTTTGGCCTTTCAAATAAAATTTATATTTAATTAAAAGTTCAAATGATAATTATATTTTTCTAGCTGCTGAATTCTTTTTAATATCTGTTACTTTTGTATATCTGTCTATCATCTGAGTTGTAGAATGGCCTGACTGCGCCATTATCTCATGAGTAGGTACATTATCCATTCTTGATTGTGTAATTGCTCCAATTCTAAGAGAATGAGCACCTATATTAATTGAATCAATGCCAACATTTGTAGATCTTTGTTTTAATATTTTAACAAAACCAGCTGCAGTTAAACTTCTTTTAACAAACCCCTTATTTTCATTTAGTTTATGGCTTTCAATTACTTTAGATTTGTTAATTTTATAAAATAGAGGTCCTGATTTAACTTGAACTACGTCTAACCATTCATTTAAAGATTTTACAGGGCAATATTTATCCTCTTTCTTAGGTAAATCAATTACTCTACCAACTCCTGTTTGATCAGTTTTTGAAAAATTTATACGCACTTGAATTGATCCATCATCAGAAAATATTAAATCTTCATACTGAATTGCTAAAATTTCAGACCTTCTACAAAAGCTATAAAAACCTAACAATATCAGAGCTTTATCTCGAATATCTGTTGCATTATCAGAGTTAAACAAAGGATCTACAATTTTAATGATATCTTCTTTTAATAATTCTTTTTTTTGGCCAGGTTTTATTTCTTTATTTCTAGATATAGCGGCCATAGTTTCTGCTATTTGTGGATTTTTTCTATCAAAATCAAAATTATTTATTCTATATTTGTAAGTAATAGAAGCTAATATTCTTTTTATTGTTGATGATTTATATGATTTATTATCAGAATTAGAAGAGGGTGCATTTGGATTATTCTTTTCACTTTTACCTTTTACTTTAATCGCATCAATATTTGTATGAAGCCAATTTAAATAGCCTTCAGTTAAGTTATAAGCATCTTGAATTCCATCTACTTCTAGAGGATCAGCGTTAAACCTTGTCTTGGAATATTTAACGAATTTTAGCCAATCTCCATCATAACTTTGTTGTGTTTTAACTGCCTTAGACTTTAGCTTAAGTTTTTCAACAGTTGGGTCTCTAGGTATCTTTATTCCCATATTTTCTCAAATTATTATTTGTTACGATAATTACAGTTATCGAAACATATTGTCAACATGATATTATTATTATTATTTATCAATACTTTAATAAAGATAAATAAAGTATAACATTATGATAAATCTAGATATAGAGATTTCACGTGTAAAAGTATACTTTATATAGTGTTATAATATCTGATTAAAACAGGAAATGAGCCAAAATAAGAATTTCACATAAATAAGAACCTGTTTAAAAATTTAAAATAAATAAAAAGGAAAAATTAGTAGAAATATGCCATTTTAAATAAAAAAAGTATTAAATATATGTATAATAGTTAAATATCATATATTTATATTAGTTTTTTAAAGTTTAACTTTATATAAATGTATGTCCCTACTTTATTATCAGTAAATAAATAAATATATAAGACAAGGACGAAATTGGAGGTTATCAATCTGTATTTTACGAAAAAAGAACTTCGTCCTTGTTAATTAATATTTTTAAATAACAAAATTGGCAAATTCGAGTTCAAATTGTGATATTTTTAAGAATTAAAATTATTTTTATAAATAATTAATATCAAGCCAATTAAACTAATAATTATTAAATCATATAACATAATCATCCCTACTACCTTTTCAAATAGAGTTTTTATAATTAGTTGTAAATTATGTTAATCCAGTGTTTAAAATAAGAAAATTAAATGAAATTTTCTAGTTAATAATAGTTTTATTATATAAAAATTATAAAAAGGAGAAATTATGTCAGTAGCCAGAATTACAACAGTAAATTTTAATAAAAAAGAAGATGCTGATACTATGGTAGATAATTATGTAGTTAATGCACCTTCAGAATTCCCTGAAGCTAAGCAATTATTACAAATCCGGACTAGTGATACAACAGTAGTTGCTATTTCACTTTATTCTGACAATGAAGCAATGGAAAGAGCATCTGTTGCTAGGAAAAAACGTATGGGTGAAAGCCATCATAAACATGAATCTGTAGACACTAAAGTTGGCGAAGTTAAGCTTAATCATCAAATATAAAAAGTATGGAAGAATTCTATATATATTTAAATAAATTAGGATTGATGTGAAGTCAGCTATTAAATAATAAGAGCTTTTAGGTGCTCTTTACTTGATTCATATAATGCTTGCAAATTATAACCTCCTTCTAGAAATGATATAATCCTTCCTTTGGAAAATTTTTCTGCAATTTCTACAATAAGTTCAGTCAAAATATAGAAATCTTTTGATTCTAAATTAATTTGGGATAAAGGATCATTTTTATGAGCATCAAAACCTGCTGAAACTAGTATAAATTCTGGTTTAAATTTATAAATATTACTTAAAATTTTATTCTCAAATATTTTAATAAAATTTTTACTATTAGTGCTAGCCTGAATAGGTGCATTAAAAATATTACCCTTTCCTTTTTCATTTTCAAAACCTGTGCCAGGAAAAATATTTGATTGATGTATTGAACCATATGCAACTTTATCATCATTATAAAATATTTCTTGAGTTCCGTTCCCATGATGCACATCAAAATCAATAATTGCAATTTTTTTTAATTTATAATTTTTTTGCAAATAACGTGCAGCTACTGCAATATTATTTATAAAACAGAAACCATTAGCTCTAGTTGTTTCTGCATGATGTCCTGGGGGTCTAATTGCACAAAAAACCCTTTTGTGATTATTTTTCATTACATAATCTACAGCATTAATGCCTGATCCACATGAATATAAAATTGCATTTTTACTTAATGGACATAAAAAAGTATCAGCATAAGGCTCTTGTTCAATAGAAATTAAACCCTCTTCTGGTATTTTTGAAAATATATCTTCAATATAAAATTCTGGATGAGTATATTTAATTAAATTAATATCTGGCAAAGTAGAATTAAGAATTTTTATATTTTCAAATTCTTTTATAGCTTTTAAAACTACTTCTAATCTTTCCTTTCTTTCTGGATGATTAATACCATTAAATTTTAGTAAACAATCATTATGAGAAAATACAATTAAATCATTCATTATGTGCTATATAAATTAAATTTTAATAATATTTAACATTTGAATGACATCTATTTTAAGTTTAATTTTTACAATATTATGGTCATCTGCTTTTATAACAAGTAAAATAATAGTAGACAATGCAACTCCTTTTGCAGCTTTAAGTTTTAGATTTATCATAGTAGCAATAGGGTTTTATTTATTTACCCTTTATTTTAAAGAAAAAATAAAAGTTAATATTAAAAATATATTTGAAGCATCTATATCAGGTATTTTATTCCATGGTTTATATCTTGGTGGTGTTTTTTATTCTATTTCAATTGGATTACCAGCAAGCATTTCAGCCTTGATAGTTTCAATGCATCCTATTTTAACAAATATTTTAGCAGGTCCAATTCTTAATGAAAAAGTGAATTGGAAACAGTGGGTAGGTATTTTATTAGGATTAACTGGAACTTTAATAGTCTTGGGTTTAGATATAGGCATTAACATACCAATAAATGGAGTAATATTTGCATTTATTTCATTATTTGCTGTAACAATAGCTACTTTGTTGCAAAAAAAATTAAGTAACAGACTTCCTCTTTCAGTAAGTAATTTTTATCAAGCTATTGGAGCAAGTATATTTTTATTTTTAATAATGATTTTAACTGAAAATCCTTTTATTAAATTTAATAATGATTTTGTTTTCTCAATGAGCTGGCAAATTATAGCAGTTTCATTTGGAGCATTTACTATATTAATGTATTTAATAAAAAAAGGTACAGCAAGTCAAACTTCTAATTTATTTTTTTTAGTCCCGCCTATATCTGCAATTATGGCATGGTTATTTCTTGAAGAAATAATTACTAAATTTGATATTTTAGGATTAGTAATAAGTACTTTAGGAGTTTATATTGCTACTGCAGGATCAAAAAAAAATAAATAATTAATTTAAATTAAGTTTTTTTCTTTTTTCCTAATAAAATTAAGCTGACTCCAAAAATAATTATTAAACCTCCAATGTATGTATTTATTTCTGGCCTTTCGCCAAGTAAAACAATGGCTGTAATTAACCCAGTTACAGGTATTAATAACATTATAGGCATTATTTTGTTTACTTCATACTTTCCTAGAACATAATACCATGCACTATAACCTAAACAATTCATCATCAAGCCAAGATATAAAACTATTATCCAAGTCTCAAAGCTGGCTGATAGAATTTTATTATAAACATCCCCTTCTATGAATTGCGAACCAATAATTAATTGAGGTCCTGATAAAACCCCTATCCAGGCAGTAAGACAAATACCGTTAATCTTTTCACTAACATTTTTTGCAATTACTTGGCCTAATGACCAAGTAAATGTTCCAGATAACAATAATATAATTCCGATATATTTGCCTTCTAAACTAGGAGCGCCTGCTAGGATCAATAAGCCAAGAAATGCGATCAAAATACCTAATAAATTTTTCAACTTTGGTTTTTCTTTTAAATAAAAATACGCAACTAATACACCAAAGGGCACTTCTGTCTGAATTAAAAGAACTGCTGAAGAAGCATTTATTAAATTTAATCCTGAATATGTTAATGAATACTGAACTGTACAACCAATAAAAGAAATTAATATAATTTGTGCAAAATACTTTCTAGGTATTGGGAACCACCAAACAAGCACCAAACCTGTCAAACCCCACCTTAAGCCATTAATTAGCATTGGTGATAATTCTTGCATACCCAATTTAGTGACTGTAAAGCCAAATCCCCATAAGGTTGGAATTGAAATTGCTAAAATTAAATCACGAATTGGCATATACAAATAATTTAAAAGAATTACTAAAATCCAGTATATATTTAATATAATTTAAATAAAAATTATAATAATCAAAGATAGTAAAATTTTTAAATATTTTAATTATAGATAAAATTATAAATTGTTAACTATTATTTCTTACAATTACAGCAAATTGTATTATTATTTTTTATAATATGATTAAAATTACAAAAAAATTGCTAATTCTATTAAATAGTTTTTTTTTACTTTATTACTCATTGCAACTAATTGTATTTACTGATGAATTTACAGTAAATAATTTTGGATTATATAACCATGCTATAGCAGGTTTATCAGAAATTCTAGGCATTATACTTTTCTCTTTATCATTAGCTTTAATATTAATTTTTTTAAAAAATTATTCAAATCAAATTCCATTATATCTCACAATTTTCACATTTGAATTTTTAGTATCTTTAAATTTATGGAGATACGTATTTACAAATAGTCCAGGTAATACGAGTATTGAAATTATCATGTTAAATGCTTTTGTATTTTCATTGGCATCTTTGAGTATGCTGATTGTCTTATTTATTAAAAAATAATTTAAAATTTATTTTATAAATTATTGATTTATTATTTTCTTATCCAAATCATGCTCTGCTTTAATATATCTTAAAGTATTTGTTTTTGATCTCATTACTACAGAGTGGGTTGTTGCTTTATTATTAATAAAATGTACACCTTTTAACATTGTGCCATCTGTAACTCCTGTTGCAGAAAACATTACGTCACCCTTAGCAAGATCTGTGGTACTATAGATTGTATTTTTGTCTCTAATTCCCATATCTTGAGCTCTTTCAAAAATTTCATCTGTATCAAAAATTAATTTAGTATAAATTTTTCCACCTAAACATCTTAAAGCTGCTGCTCCTAAAACTCCTTCAGGCGATCCGCCTATGCCCATGTAAATATCTATACCACTATTTTCAATGGAAGTTGCTATTACTGCACTTACATCTCCATCTGGAATTAATTTTATTCTAGCTCCTGTTGATCTAATTTTCGATATTAATTCATGATGTCTAGGTCTATCTAAAATACAAACAACTACATTTTCTATCTTGATTTTGGAATAATCAGAAAATTTTAATACTATTTTATCTGAACTATCTTCAGGATCTATTTCTAAATCTTGAAATTTTTTTCCATAAGCAATTTTATGCATATAAATATCTGGGGAATGTAAAAAACTCCCCTCTTCACCCATAGCTAAGACAGATAATGCATTTTCGCCTCCATGAGCTGTTATTGTTGTACCTTCAAGAGGGTCTAAGGCAATATCAACAATTGGCCCGCCTTTACCAACTTTTTCTCCAATATAAAGCATTGGCGCTTTATCTCTTTCACCTTCTCCTATTACAATTTTTCCTGAAATCATTAAATTATTTAAAAATTCTCTCATTGCGTTAACAGCTGCTTGATCAGCAGCTTTTTCATTTCCTCTTCCCATGTGAAGAGAACTGGCTAAAGCAGCCATTTCTGTTACTCTTACAGTTTCAAGGGCTAAATTTCTATCAAGATATTCTATTTTCATATTTTTAAAATAATTTATAATAAACTATATAAAATTATTTTTAATGCATTTTTTGTGTTTTTTTATAAATTTCTATAATTTTATAAAATTTTTTTAGAGCTTCCTTATCTAAATTTTTTTTTGCAGGAATATCTTCAGAAAAATTTTTAAACTTATCAACTCCTCTTACACATATAGCACTATCAAAATTATGTTTTAATTGTTTCACATCTGTAGATAAAAATTGCATATTTAATCCTATTCTTCTATCATTGCTCAAATTTTTATTTGATTTATGAAGTATCCAACCATGATGAAAAGAGGCTTCACCACATTTTAAATCACAATAAATGGATTTACTTTCATCTATATTGTTTACAGTTTGTCCAGAAGATAAAACATTATTAGAATCTTCCGTATCTACATGTTTTAATTTTCCCCAATTGTGACTTTTTGGAATCATTTGCATACATCCACTTAATTTATTAGCGGGACTTAAAGCTAACCAAACAGAAACTTGTTTATCATTACTAAACCCCCAATAAGTCAAATCTTGATGCCAACTAACATGAGACAAAGATTGTGGCTCTTTAATTATATATGTGACATTATGTAATAAAATATTAGGACCTATTAACAATTCTACTATATCTAGAATTTTATTATTTGTTGCTAATTGATATGGTGACGTTAAAATAGTATGAACTTTTGTCTTATAATGCAAGCTACCTACTTTTTTTTCAGCTTCTTCTAGAAATTTTCTATGTTTTTTTGCTTCATTATTGGAAATTATTGGCACATTTGAGATAAAACCATTTTCCCAATATTTTTTTACTAATAAATTAAAATTCATACTTATTTATAAATTTAAAAGGTTTATAAATTAATTAATATGAAAAAAAATAATAAGCCAGTAATATGTTATCCAAATAGCAACTTAAATCTTAATAATTTGAAAATATATCAAAAAGCAAGATTAAATCTAAAAAAAATTGAAGAAATTATTATATCACCAAGATCAGCAGAAAGTTTTAGTGTAAAAGCAGGTAATTTTTTTAGAATTGTAAGTTTTAAAGGGCCACAGGTTGGTGATTTAAATATTTTTAATAAAAGAAACTTAGAAGAAAAATTTTATTCAGGAAAAACACGTGCCTTACATGGAACTCATTTAACTACTGGTGATCAAATGTGGAGCAGCTTTCCGTATTTAAGACCTCTAACAACTATAACTCATGATACTTTAAATTGGTATGGTTTTGACAATGATGGTGGTTCAGTTCATGATGTAATAGGCACAAGATGTGATCCATATACAGCTAAATTATTAAATGGTAAAAATTACCATTATTGTTGTCATTCAAATCTAGTAAGAGCATTAGTAAAAGAAAAAAAATTATCTATCAAAGAAGCTGAAAAGTACATTCATGACGTATTAAATGTATTTATGTGCACGGGATTCACTAGAGATACACATCAATATTTTATGAAAGCAAGTCCAGTAAAACCAGGCGATTATATAGAGTTTTTTGCTGAAACAGATATATTATGTATTTTATCTGCGTGTCCTGGTGGTGATTGTAGCAAAGAACACTCTTCAAATAAATCTCAATGCTATCCGTTAAAAGTAAAAATTTACAAATCTATCAATAATCATTTAAAAAATTGGAAACCTTCAGAAATATCTAATTATGATAACTCGCATGGATTATAATTTTATCTTATGAAAATTTTATTTTTATTATTTTTTTGTATAATTTTTACTTCAAATTTAAATGCATATGAAAATAGAATTGTTGTAGCTAGTACTACATCAACATATGATACTGGTTTGTTAAAAGAAATTAATACTAAGTTTCAAGAAAAAAATAATATAAAAGTCCACGTATTAGCATTAGGCACTGGTCAAGCAATAAGAGTAGCAATGGATGGTAATGTTGAAATATTAATTGTTCACCACAAACCAACAGAACTTGAATTTATGGAAAAAGGATTTGGACTAATACGTCACGAATTTATGTATAATGACTATATAGTTATTGGACCAAAAAATGATAATCTTGGGTGTAATTCAATAAAATCAAAATTTAAATATATTTATGATGAAAATAAAATTTTTATATCAAGGGGTGATGATAGTGGAACTCATAAAAAGGAAATAGAAATTTGGAATTCTATAAAACTAAAAACTAATAATTTTAATGAATGGTATATGAGTATTGGTCAAGGAATGGGTAAAACAATTTTGGTTTCAAATGAAAAAAATGCATATACAATTGCAGATAGAAGTACTTGGATTTCATTTAATAAAAAAGAAAATTTAAAAATTATATGTGAGAATTTTCCACCACTTTTTAATCAATATTCAATAATATTAGTAAATAATAAAATTAATGAAAATTTAAATATAGATGATGCTAAAAAATATTTAAACTGGATATTAAGCACAGAAGCAAAAAATATTATAAACAATTACAAAAAAGAAAATAAACAATTATTTTTTTATAATTATAATTAACTTAAATATCTTCATCTGAATGCTTAACCTCCCAAGGAGCTATCCAATCTCCTTTTACTCGCAGGTTGACTCCTGCATCTTCTTCAATTAATTTACATACTGTCATTTCTCCAGCATCTTTTCCGTATCTTTTTAATGCTTCTTTAAAACGATCATGGGAAGCTTGTGTTAATTCAGAACGAGTTCCATGTTCGTTAATTAAATCTTGAATTAAATCTAAGTCCTTTAAAGCTAATTCTACACGAAAAGATGGATCATAATGACCTGCAAAAATTGATGGCACATCATGTTGCATAACAAAGCTATCAGCAGCTCCTCCTTTCATAACTTCCCACCAAAGCTCTGGTGCAAGACCTGCTTTCTTAGCCAGAACCATTGCTTCACCAATAGCAGTAGCATGAATTTTCCATAATTGATTATTAACTAACTTTGCAACATATCCATTTCCATAATCCCCCACTCTTCTAATTTTTCCAATAGTTTTTAAAATATCTTTTGCTTTATAAAAAACTTTGTCACTTCCACCTACAAACATGATCATATCACCACGAATAGCCGCATCTAAAGATCCAGTAACAGGTGCATCAATAGCAAAACCACCTAATGACTCAAATTCTTTTGCTAAATTTCTCATTAAAGATGGGCTGCTTGTAGTAAGATCAATCCATAATTTATTTTGACAATTACCTTGTAAAATTCCATTTTCATTTTTCATTACTTCATTAATTTCTTTTGGTCCAAAAACCATGGAGACAACAATATCTGAATCATTAATCAATTCTTTTGGTGAATTTTTCCATTTTGCACCTTTTTTAACAAGTTTATCTGCCGCTTCTTTTCGTATATCAAAAACAAAAATCTGATAGTTTGCTCGTAAAATATTACTTGCGACTGCACTACCCATATTTCCCAAACCTATTATGCCAATTTTTTTCATTTTAATCTTCTAGTGAATCACTTCTAACTCTTTTTTCATTGTGAACATCAAGAATTTTTCCATATAATTCTTCTGATCTGTAACTCGATCCAATTACATTTTCTTTTTCTGTATAAGTAAAAACAATAAGATTTCTAGTTTTGCTTCCTTTAACTCTTGTTGCACGATGCAAAGCATAACGTCCTTTAAAAAGTTGCAAGTCGCCTTCATTTAATTTGATTTCTTTGACTCGTGATTTATCACCTTTTAAAAGTTTTAAAACTTCATCATAGCATTCATCTTCTTTGTTACGAATATTTGGAACATATTGAAAAATTCCACCCTCATCACAATCTTGTGCTAACATAGTCACAGTAAATTCATTTGTATCGTAATGCCAAGAAAATCTATCACCAGGTTTATTAACATTAATAGTTAATGAAGCAAGAGGATCAGCATAATGATAAATAGGTAAATCTAAACAATCAGAAATAAAATTTTTAAGAGGTTCTGAATAATATAATTCTTTAATTATAGAATTATCTGGAAATTTATCTCCTGAGACGAAACCGTTACTTCTTTTCATAAAATAACGTCTTGGATGGTCTTTGGGGTATGTTGTGTCATCTTTAGAAAAATATACATTAACTTTATTGTCTGTATAATAAGCTAAATGCTCAATATTATTAGCTTCTTTTTTCATTTCATTTATAGCATCAATATTAATAATTGATTTAAGAATATAACAGCCATCTAAAGCTAATGATTCCTTTGCTTCTTGAATTATAGTTTTATATTTGTGGCTTTCAGGTTCATTAATTGGAAATTTTTTTAAGTCTATAAAATAAGAAAGATTTTTATTATTCATTTTATTTATTCTATTCTAAAATTTATAATGTGTTACAAATTAAAATTTTGAAATAAGAATAATAAAAATAATTGAAAATATTGTTAATAATTTTTTAATTTATTCTTCCAAAAAAAGTTAATCTAGCATTTTCAGATAATTCTATACCATCTTCTTCATTATAATTTAATGTTACTAAAATCCTTGGTTTTTTTGATTTAACTGGAGTGACTCTATGGAGATAATTTCTACCATAAAACAAAATTAATGTACCTGGATCTGCTAAAATTTTATTAGCATCTATTTTATTATTCATTACTTTGCTTATATATTCTTTATCAATATATGAATTATTGTAATCTCTACCGCTATTAACATATTCAAAAATTCCTCCTTCATCAGAGGATTGAACTAATAGAGTGATAGCAAATGAAGCATTATCAAAATGCCAACCTAATTGTTGATTGTTTTGGTAATAGTTATAGTTAATAGAAGATAATGGGTCTTGATAAGAATATAATTTTTTAACTCCAATAATATTTGTTAAAAATAATTTAAAATTTTCAGAATTATAAATTTTATTTAAATACGAATTTGGATTAATTTGATCATGAGGAACACAACCTTTATTACTAACAACTTCAATGTTAGTGGGATCATTATTGTTTAAATTTGAATCATATTTATTTAATAAAATTGTATGGTTTTGAATACAATAGTAGGCTTTATTTTCTAATGATAATGCTTCTTTTTTAATTTCATTAATACAACTATTAGTTAAAAAATCATCTAATATTAAAACAGAATTTTTTTTTAAACTATCATGGCAAAATTCTAAATAATCCACGTTTTTAATCTGATGCTTACTAGAGTTTATAATACCTTCTAAATCATTCATATGTTCCTAATATTTTTAATAATGAATTAAATTTTAAGTTATATAAAATTATTTTATATATTATAATTAGTATTAAATAAAATGTTAATAAATTGGAATTTTGATAACTCTTTTTTAAATCTTCCTAAAGATTTCTACTCTATTGTAGAGGCTGAAAAAATACCAAATCCAGAAATCATTCTTTATAACAAATCCTTATCTAGTGAATTAAACATTAATATAAAAAATATTAAAAATTCAACAATGGCAGAAATTTTAACAGGCCAAAAAAAAGAAGAAAAAGATATATATTTTTCTCAAGCATATGCAGGTCATCAATTTGGATATTTTACTATATTAGGTGATGGTAGAGCGCTTATTTTAGGAGAGCATATCAACAAAAAAAATCAAAGATTTGATATACAATTAAAAGGATCAGGAAAAACACCATACTCTAGACAAGGTGATGGTAAAGCAACTTTAGGGTCAATGTTGAGAGAATATATAGTAAGTGAATCTATGAATTATTTAAATATTCCATCTACCAGATCTTTAGCTTTAGTTTTAACGGGTGAAAATATACTTAGAGAGAAACTAGATCCTGGTGCAATATTAATTAGGGTTGCTCAAAGTCATTTAAGAGTAGGTACATTTGAATTAGCTTTATATAAAAAAAATAAAAAAAATATTATAGATTTAGCAAATTATTCAATAGACAGACACTATCCTCAGCTAAATAATTCAAGTAATAAATATCAACAATTTTTTGAAAAAGTAGCAGAGAGACAATTAGATTTAATTATAAATTGGATGAGAGTAGGTTTTATACATGGAGTAATGAATACAGATAATATGACTATAACTGGAGAAACTATAGATTATGGACCATGTGCTTTTATTGATGAGTATTTATCAAAAAAAGTATTTAGCTCAATAGATCATATGGGTAGGTATTCATTTGAAAATCAACCTAGAATCGCATTATGGAATTTATCAAGATTTGCTGAAACAATTTTGTTTTTAATTGATGATGATGAAAAAAAAGCAATCAAAAAAGCTGAACTAATTTTAAACAAATTTCAGGAAGATTTTCATAAAAAATGGCTTCAAATGATGAAAACAAAAATTGGTTTAATTGAAAATGATGAAAAAGATAAATTATTAATTACTGATTTACTTGATATTATGGAAAAAAATAACTTAGATTATACGAACACTTTTGTGAATATTCAAAATGGAGATTTTAAAAATAATGATTTTTTAAGTAATTGGGAAAAAAATTATAAACAAAGAAAGAAATTAGAAAAAAAAGATAATAAATTTTTAAATCAATTAATGATAAAAAATAATCCTATAATAATACCTAGAAATCATATTATTGAGAAATTTATAAAAGAGGCTGAAAATTATAATTACAAAAATATCAAATTATTTCTAGATTTAATGAAAAAAACTTATCAAAATAATAATGATACACCAGATTATTTTAAACAACCTCCAAAAGATAATGAAAAAGTACTACAAACTTTTTGTGGCACATAGTAGTTATTTAAAATAGTCAATATAATTTTTTTACAAAAATATCTACTAGTGATACAAGAATAATATGGTGACTCATTTCAATATAATTATATTCATTTGAGTCTATATGAAAATTTACATTACCTAACTTACTTAATGGGTTTTTTTTACTAAACCCACTAAACGTAATTAATTTAATTTTATTTTTTTTACAAAATTTAGCTGCATTAACAATATTTTTTGATGTGCCACTACTACTTATTAATATAATTAAATCCTTTCTATTGGTATATGCTTTTAAAGCTTCTACTACCCAATTTTCATATTTATAATCATTTGCAAAACATGTAATTAAATTAGCATTATTAAATGTTGATGATGGAACTTTTGCAACTTTTGCAAAATCAACACTAACATGACTTGCAATTGAAGAGCTGCCACCATTACCTACTATATATATTCTTCCACTATTTTTAATAGATTTCTTTATTAAGCTAGCGCTTTGAGATATCAATTTATCATCAACATTATTTAGGAGTTCATAAATAGTTTTATTGTAATTTTTAAAATATTTAGAAAAGTTCATATATTATTTAATATTATCTATTTTTGTTGCTAAAATAAAATCATTTAATGATAATCCTTTAATTGCATGTGTATGAAGCATTACTATCACATAACCCCACCCTAAAGATATATCAGGATGATGACCTTCTTTTTCAGCTATTTGAGAAACTAAATTAGTAAAATTAAGTGCTTTATTATAATTATTAAATTGAAATTTTTTATAAATCATTTCATTATCATCATTTACTATCCAATTGTTTAATTCAGATAAATATTTTGATATCTCATCTCTACTTAACTTTGGAGCATTACCAGAACATGGTTTACATTTTTCTTTATTTAAATCTGAGTTCATAAAATTAGATTTTAATTTCTATACCTTTCTTCTTGTTTGATTTATCAATTAATTTATTAGGAAAACCTGGCGCTCTTAAATTTTCATTACACTTTTCTTCTAAAATTTTTACAATTTTAGTACTTAAAGATCTACCACCATATTTTTTTTTACCATCTAAAAATATAGTATTCATAATATTACTTATTTTAGCAGGTATTTTATATTTATCAGTCAATTTATCAAACAAACCAACATCTTTACACACTAAATCCATAGTAAAACCTACATTATAAGACCCATTTAATATTAATTGAGTTTCAGTTTCATTTACAAAACTATTGCCAGAGCTTATTTTTATTCCATTATATGAAGTTTTTAAATCAATACCATATTTTTTACAAACCATCAAAGCCTCACCAATTGATATCAAATTTATCGAAGCCAAATAATTAGTCACAACTTTAAGTGTTGATGCATTTCCTAATTTACCACAATACAGAATTTTATAACCAATTAGTGACAATAAATTAAATGCTCTGTTATAATTTTTTTTATTACCTCCAACAAAAATTGAAATATTTCCTGATTCTGCTCTATGTTGACCACCTGTTATTGGAGCTTCAAGAGTATTAATTTTCTTTTTTAAACATATTTTTGATAAGCGATTCATTTCAGATTCATCTGTTGTACTCATTTCAATCCATAAATGATTTGAGTTCATAAATGGGATTAATTTACTTAATACCTGATTTACAGACGATGGAGAAGGTAGGCATGTAATAATAATTGAAGTATTATTAGCTAATTCTTGCATAGTTGAACACCAAATTGCACCTTTTTTAATTAATTTTTTTGATTTGTTTTTTTTTAAATCATTAACAAATAAATTGTAATTACCTTTTAAAATATTATTAGCAATTTTTTCACCAACATTACCTAACCCTATAAATCCAATATTTTTATCTCTCATAACTCTATTTCCATACCGTCATATCCTGGCTCAACACCTATTGGGCAATTTTTAATTAGATCATCATAGTCAATAAGTGCAGTCATATGTGTAAAAATTGTCTTTTTAGGTTTTATGTAATTTATATAATCTTTTATTTGATCAAAACCTGCATGAGTTGGATGAGGGTCATTTCTTAATAAGCCAACTATCCACAAATCCAAATTGTGCAGTTTATCCAAATCCTTTTCATAAAATTTTTTTAAATCAGTAGAATAAGCAAAATTTCCAAATCTATAAGTTTGAACATCTATTGATCCATGATTATGTTTAAATGTTTCTATATTAATATTATTTATTTTAAAATTATCACTAATATTATAAATTTTCATAAAAGGCTCATAATCCTTTTCTCCTTTAAATATAAATTGGTAATTTGATAAAATTCTATCTTGCATTTCTATAGGCATGTAAGCAGGAATTATTTTATTGTTAATAAGTGACATTGCTCTCATATCAGGTAAACCAGCTGTATGATCAGAGTGAATATGAGTAAATAATACCGCATCAATATTAGTACACCTAGCTTTATATAATTGTTGTCTCAAGTCAGGACTAGTATCTATTAAGATATTGTTCTGCTTATAATTAATTAGTATTGAAGATCTTGTTCTAAAATTTTTTTCATTATTTATATCTATATTGCCATTTTTATTCCAAGCCAGAGGTGAGCCAAAAGAACCTCCACAACCTAAAATTCTAATCTTCATTCAAAGTTACTATATCTTTTTGCTTTAGAAAACAATTTGTAAAAATTATTATCTGTTATTTTTATAAAATCATCAAAAGAAATATTATAAAAATTTGATAAATATTCAGCAGTATATTTTACATATGACGGTTCATTAGATTTCCCCCTCATTGGAACAGGTGATAAAAAAGGGCTATCGGTTTCAATTAACAAATTATCAATTTTAATATTTTTTACTATTTTTCTAAGATTTTCAGCATTTTTAAAAGTAATAATACCAGATAAAGAAATGTAGAAGTTATTATCCATTATAAAATTAAATAATTTACTCGTTCCTGTAAAACAATGAAAAATTAAAGATAAGTTATAATTTTTATATGAACTAAGAATTTTAATAATTTCATCTTCTGAATTTCTTTGGTGTATAATAATTGGTAAATTAGATTCAATAGATGCTTCAATATGCGTTTCGAAAACTTTAATCTGATGTGATTTAAATTCACTAGAGTAATATAAATCTAAACCAGTTTCACCTATTCCTATTACTTTATCATTTTTAATATTATTTAATATATTATTAATTTCAAATTTAGTTTGATTATTTACATTTAATGGATGTAGGCCATATGCAATATATACAGATTTATAATTTTCAATTAATTTTAAATGATCAATGAAATTATCAGGTTCTGTATTGATTGATAATATACTGGTAATTTTATTTTCAATAGCATTTGAAATAATTTTTTTAATATTATCTTTTATAATAGGAAAATTAAGATGACAATGAGAGTCAATCACTATTTTTCTATTCTTGGAAAAATTGGTACAGGATTGTTTATATTAAGATTTGCATCAATTAATTGTTCTATATTATGAAAATTCCTATTCTTGAGACTAATATTTAAAATATCCAAAACTTTATTTGCACTATTTGGTATTATAGGAAGTAACATTATTGATGCTTTAACAATAATATTTAAAGACAAAAATAAAACAGTGTTCATTCTTTCAATATTAGTTTTTTTTAAATTCCATGGAGCCTGAGAATCAATATATGCATTAGTTTCTGAAAGTAAATTCATAATAACTTTTAGTGATTGATCAATTTTTTGATCATTTAAAAAATTTAAATAATTTTGAAAAGAATTTTTTAAAAGATCTATTAAGATATTATCTTCTTTATTAAAATTTGTTGTGTTCTTAACTTGAGAATCACAATTTTTTTTAGCAAATGTAGAAATTCTTTGAACTAAATTACCATAGTTATTAGATAGATCAGCATTAACCCTATTAGCTATAGCATTTTTAGAAAAATCTCCATCATTACCAAAAGGGACTTCTCTAAAAAGAAAATATCTAATTTGATCTAATCCATATGTATTAATTATATCATAAGGATCAATTGTGTTTCCAAGTGACTTTGATATTTTTTGACCTTCATTTGTCCACCAACCATGAGCAAAAATTTTTTTTGGTGGTTCAATATCAGCAGCCATTAAAAAAGCTGGCCAATAAACTGCATGAAAACGTAATATATCTTTTCCCACTATATGAGTAGCAGGCCAAAAATCTTTAAATAGTTTATTTGATTTATCAGGATATTTTATTGCAGTTAAATAGTTACAAAGTGCATCAATCCAAACATACATAACATGTTTAGAATTATCAGGAACTTCTACTCCCCATTTAAAGGTAGTTCTTGATATAGATAAATCTTTTAAACCACTTTTAATAAAGCTAACAACTTCATTATATCTTGTTTTTGGAAGAATAGAATCTGGATTTTTAGTATAATAAGCTAAAAGTTTATCTCCCCATTCAGAAAGTTTAAAAAAATAACTCTCTTCTTTGACCCATTCAACTGGAGATCCAGTGGGGGCAAAAAATTCATTATTTTTTTTGATTAGTTCTTTATCAGAATAATAAGCTTCATCTCTAACGGAATACCATCCTTCATAGTTTGACAAGTATATCTGATTGTTGTTTTTTAATTTAAGCCAAAATTGTTGTGAAGATTGCTTATGTCTGGGTTCAGTTGTTCTAATAAAATCATCAATTTCACAGCCTAAAAAAGGTATAAGTTTTTTAAAATTATCTGACATTTGGCTTACAAATATATTAGTATCAATTGAAGCATCCATTGCTGCTTTTTCTACTTTCTGTCCATGTTCATCAGTACCAGTTAAAAAATAAACTTTAGCACCACATAATTTATGAAATCTAGATAATATATCACAAGCTATAGTAGTATAAGCATGACCAATATGGGGAATGTCATTTACATAATATATTGGAGTAGTTATATAAAAGTTATTCATAATGGTTATTTGTATTTGTAAAAAAATTTAAAACAAAAATTTTTTTATCAAGATTATATGTGAATAAATCATTTTCATTATTTATCAAGTATTCTAGTTTTTTATAAACAGATGTTAAGCTTATTTTATCATTTATGTTTTTTAATGAACTGATATTACTTGATAAATATTTATTATCTACAGACGCTCCCAACTTGATTTTTTTTATATTAATCAAAATAAATTTTAAAATTAGTAAAAAAATTTTAAATTTTTCGTTATCATAATTAGAAATTTTTATAGAAAAATTAATAATATTTGAAGAAACAGAAGTATTGCTCAAAGAATCAATTATTTCATCATAAATTTCAATAATATCTTCGTTCTGTATTTCTAAACCAATACCTGGAGATCCATTTGATAAATCATATAAAAATTTAATATCATCGTCTGTATTGGTTTCAATATTATTTAATAAAATAGCTTTAAAATCTTCATAATCATGATTATCAAATTTTAATTTAACGCACCTTGATCTTATAGTTGGTAATAAAGATGATAATTGATGAGAAATTAGAAAAAAAAATGTATTTTTACGAGGTTCTTCTAAAAATTTCAAGATACTATTAGCTGCATTAATATTTAAATCATCACCGCTATCAATTACAATAAATTTATTACTTCCATCAAAAGAAGATTCATTAATAAACTTATTTAAATTTCTAATTTGATCTATATTTATATAATTTTTATACTTTTTTAATTTATTATCATATTCCTTTGCAACATACATAATGTTTGGATGGATATTATTTTTAATAAGATTAAGATCATGATTATTATTATTTGATTTTAAAGAAATTATTTCATTTAAAATATTGAAAATGAAAGTTTTTTTTCCAATTCCCTTTTGGCCATAAAAAATTATAGAGTTTGATAAAGTTTCATTTTTAAAATTATTAAATACATATTTTTTTTGATTATCAAAACCATAGAGCAAATTCATTATTTGAAGCCTAACTTGTTAATAATTTCTAAATGAATTGTATCTTTATTTAGTTTAGCGTTAATATTAATAAATCTAGAATTATTTTTTGAAATTTTTTTATATCCTTCACATACCTTATTATGAAAATTTATTTTTTTTATATCATATTTATTTTTATATCTTCTTTTTTTTAAACGTAAAATTATATCCTTGGGTGGAATTAAAAATAAAAATGTTTTATGAGGTAAAAAATTATCTAATAATTTTTTATGTAAATTTATAGTTTTTTCTATACCAAATCCATTAACATATCCTTGATATACAAATGTAGAATCTGCATACCTATCACACAAAACAATCATATTTTTTTTTAAAGCAGGTTTGATAACATTATTTATATGATTTAATCGGGCAGCCATTAATAATAAAATCTCTTCAAACACTTCTATATTAGAATTTTTGTTTAAGATTAATTTTCTTAACTTTTCAGAAAAAAAAGTCCCTCCAGGTTCTCTTGTTATTTTAAAAGGTATATTTCTTAATGTTAAATATTTTTTTAGTAAGATTATTTGAGATGATTTACCACTTGCTTCAGGTCCTTCAAATGTTACAAATAAACCTTTATTGTTTTTCATTTAAACTGTTACCAAAAATTAAATATTTTATAGCAGAAAAAACTCTAAATATCGGATTAATTTTATTAATTGATTCATCTGCCACTAAAGGAATCGTTATATTTGGTTTACCTGCAATATTTATAATTAATTTACCATACTCTGTACCTTTCGTAATGGGTGCTGGAATAGGTTTTGAATAATTAATACTTGAATTTAATAATTGAATTTGATCAAATGATAACGAAGACACAATATCATTAGTAGAAATCAAATTAACTGAATTTTTATTACCTAACCAAACATCAACATTTACTATTATTTGATCCTTTTTTACCAAAGTTGTTTGATTGGTTTGATTAAAAGCCCAATTTAATAAATTTGAAGATTCATTTTTTCTTGATCTGGTGCTATTAGTGCCATTAATTACAACGGTTATGCGTCTTTTATTTTTTTTGGCAGATGCAGCAATTCCCCATCCAGATTTTTTAGTAAAACCTGTTTTTAATCCATCAACTCCTTGCAATAAATCTAATAATCTATTTCTATTTGGCTGATCTATATCATTATAAATGAAATTTTTTTCAGAAAAATAAGAATATAAATTTGGAAATTTTTTAATTATTTCATTGGATACAATACTTATATCTTTAACTGTGGAATAATGGTTATCATTAGGCCATCCAGATGAATTCAAAAAATTGGTATTATTCATATTAAGTTTTTTAGCATAATCATTCATTATTTTTGCAAAATCTTCTTCTGTTCCCGAAAGACATTCTGCAAGAGCTACAGATGCGTCATTGCCTGATTGAATAATAATACCTTTTAAAAGTTCATCAATTGTTACATAATCATCAATTTCTAAAAAAGTTCTTGAGCCACCCATTTTATATGCTTTAGGTGAAACAACACATTTGTCATTTATTGATAAATCAGAATTTGCAATTCGATCAAATGCAACATAAGCTGTCATAATTTTTGTCATTGAAGCTGGTGGTACTTTTTGATTAGAATTTTTTTCAAATAAAATTTCACTTGTATCAAAATCAACTACAATAGCTTGTTCTGCTTTAGTATCTATAGAATTGGCATTAAAACTAAAAAAAATAAAAATATAAAACGTTATTATAAATATTTTATTCATTTTTTTTTCATATTTTAAAATTGTGACTAAACTTAGATTAATCAATAATTATTTCTGTCTTCTTATAACCTTTCATAATAAATGATGAAACTAAATTATTTACATCTTGATTAGAAATTGGACCTAAAATTATATTATAATTAGTAGATTCTTTTTCTATTGTGTTTTTAACAGTTATATTTAATTCTTTTAAGACACTTTGTATTTCTTGATAATTTTTAAATTCATATATCTTGACATACAAATTATTATCAACAACATCTTCATTTCCAATTTCAATAGGTGTCTCTGGAATTTTAAAATCATTTTCTGTCTGTTCATTAATATTTGAAATTGAAACAATATCTGTAGGCGCTGATTCAATTGTTTCATTAAAACTTGGATCATTCATTGATTGCATTACATTTTTCCATTGTTTACTTGGATCAGCAAGAATTTCTACTCTAACTCTTGCAATTTTATTTTTATAAAACCTAAGTAATTGAGCACTTTTTCGGGATAGTTGTATTATTGATGCATTATCATCATGTCTATCTATAATTTTAACAGTTAAAGACAGGCCATTTTCTAAATTAGTTACTTGTACGATACTCGGTAATGGTAGGGTTTTATGTCTTCCTAAAAGTTCTGTGACTTTATTTATATCATTATTTGCTGTTCTAATATTATGTAATTCCTTACCGTAAAATGTAGCTATACCTCTCTGATTGTATGAATAATTTTCTTCTGGAAAATATTCAACTCCTTCAATAAAATAAGAATCACCAATATAATAAAATACTTTATTTTCATTTAAATCTTTATCTTCTTTAATTTGATCTGAAGATTCTTTTGAGATCTTACTTACAATTTCTTTTTTTTTATTTTCTACTAAATTGCTTAATTTACTATCATTTAAACTTTTGCATGAAATAATAAAAAAAAATAATAAACTAATTAATAATTTTATCACTTAATATTCCTATAGACACAGCATAATATGAAGAACAATTATAATAAAGAATATTCTTATAATTTTGATATACTAAATAAATTTTTCCATTTATACCATCTGGGGCAATCATACGTGCTTCAATATCTGAACGTTGAGGTAATTGATTACCATTAACATCTTTAAAACCTAAAACCGACCATTCTGGTAATGATTTGGGAATGGATCTTCTTTTTACTGCTCCACATCCTTTTGGATTTTGTTGTTGCAAAGATTCATAAATTGTAGATAAGTTTTTTGGTGGTATCACTTCACGACCCCAAGTAGTGTCTAAACGCCAAGGATTATTATCTAATTTAGTTAAGTAATTTGCTATACTTGCAAAAGAATCAGGATAACTATTCCATATATCTATTCCACCACCATCCCAATCATAAGCAGTTTCTAAAAAAGTAGTTGGTATCATCTGTGTCATACCTACTGCTCCACCCCAACTACCTTTTAAATTACCTGATGGAACAAGTTCTTGATCAATAATTTTTAATGCTGCAAATAATTGTTTTTTATAAAAATCACTTCTTCTTCTATCAAAAGCTAAAGTAGCAACTGCTTCAATAGTGTTTATCTTTCCTTGATTCATTCCATAATAACTTTCCATACCTAAAATTGCTACAATAAATCTAGGTTGTATACTGAAATGATTACCAATCTTTTTTAATACTTTATCATATTTTTTTAGCATATTTTTCCCAACCTGTGTTCTAGCCTTATCTATTCTATAATATAAATATTCGTCTAATGTGATTGTTGATTCAGGCTGACATCGATCCCTTAAAATTATTTTTTTTTGAGGTTTTATGTTTTTCAGTTGATCAGATACTACTTTTTCAGAAATACCCTTTTCAATTGCCTCTATTTTTACATTATCTAACCATATATTCCACTCATCTTCAGAGGGCATTTCAGGTTTTTTGCAGTCAGAAGCAAAAGAATTAAAAGAAATAAGTAGAATAAAAATTACTCTAAAAGTCATTATGTAAGTGAAATATCAAATCTATCATTAATTGGAAACAATAAATAAAGATTTATATATTTTGACATTAATTTATTAAAACTATAAGAAATTCTTCAAAATTGGAGAGATGGCTGAGCGGTTGAAAGCTCAGATCTATCTAAAATCTACCTTAAAAAAAATTCACTATTTCAATGTATACATAGATTTATCATATCATGTACATATAACCTACATGTTATATTTACACACATTTACACACATTTATAAATCATATTTACGAAAGATTAGTATCTAAAAGTTTTTTTAAAGTTTTGTTAAAAAGTATTATAGTGATTGAATGAAAAAAATTAAATTCATTGATTTGTTTGCTGGCATTGGAGGATTTCATCTAGCACTTCATAGCTTGGGTGCTGAATGTGTTTATGCTTCAGAAATTGATGAATATGCTAGAAAAACCTATGAAGCTAATTTTAAAAGAAAATCACCTAATCTATTTAAAAATAATTACAAACTCTTCAATAAAGATATTTTAACTGAAGATTATTCAAATATTCCTAATTTTGATATTTTGTGTGCTGGATTTCCATGCCAACCTTTCAGTCAGGCTGGATACAAAAGAGGTTTTGCTGAAAATTATGAGTCTAGAGGAAACATGTTTTTTGCAATTAGAGACATTATTAAAAAAAAGAAGCCAAAAGCAATATTTTTAGAAAATGTAAGACATCTTAAAAATCACGATGATGGGAATACTTTCAAAATAATAAGAAGTACTATTGAAAATGACTTGGGGTATAGTTTTAATTATCAAATAATTAAAGCTTCAGATTATGGATTGCCTCAACACAGACCAAGAATTTACATTATTGGCTTTAGAGATGAAACCACTGAAGAAAGTGATTTTATATTTCCAAAAAAAATACCTCTAAAATTAAGTATGTCAGATATATTTGGTGCCAAATGCAATAAAGATATTGGATTTACATTGAGAGTTGGTGGAGGAAGATCTGCTATTGATGATAGAAGAAATTGGGATGGATATATTGTTAAAAATAAAGTTGTAAGACTCTCTTCAAATGAAGGAAAGAAAATGATGGGTTTACCAAATAATTTTAAGTTCCCTGTTACAGAGAATCAAGCCATGAAACAACTAGGTAATAGTGTTGCAGTAACAGCTGTAAAACATACATCTAAGCAAGTTATTAAGTACTTAAAGGATAGAAAATCTTTTAAAAAAGAAAAAAATTTAAGTTTTAAATTTTAATTTTTACTTAAGATTATATTTATTGAATACAGACAAAATATCTTTAAGAAAATTTTCTGTATTTGTATCATTATTTTTTTTCGAAATTTTTAGATACTTTTCAAACATTTTTTTACCAAATGATGACACACCTAAATTTTTTTTAATATTATTACATTTGTAACAGAGGGTTATTCCATTTTCAAAAATACCTTTGCCATTTTCACCTTCAGGAATAATATGATCGATGGCTAAGAATGTTTCTTTTGATTGTTTTTTTCCACACCATTGGCACTGATATCCATCTCTTTTCATAATTCTTTCTTTAATTGATTGAGGAAATGGACTTTTTGGTTTTTCTAATATTTTTCCTGGTATCATTTTATAGACACCTCTACTAACTTTTTCAACTGTGCCATTTAATTTGCTATGACCATATTTAGGTAAATTTCTTATTGTTCTATGAGTATAGATATCTATGCTATTGTGATCTTTTCTGTAAGCAGATTTAATTTGTTGATCAGCTTCTGATAAAGTGATTTCTATATTATGATTTTCTTTTTTATTAAAAAATTCAATAATATAATCTTGCTTTGTTTTGGTCATAAATACGGTTTACTACACCGCACAGCCACCCAAAATAATTATTTATATTTTTTTACACACATTTCACACACATTGAATGATATAAATAAAAGCCTTGGAAAAAAAACCTAGGTAATATATAGGTTTTTTTGAAATCGGAGAGATGGCTGAGCGGTTGAAAGCACCGGTCTTGAAAACCGGCAACGGGGCAACTCGTTCGTGAGTTCGAATCTCACTCTCTCCGCCATTAT
>MDSW01030540.1_pt1 | contig 24985 bp, 28 predicted proteins | sample 811171 | NCBI WGS metagenome assembly MDSW01 (sample SAMN05326641, study PRJNA326480) | marine metagenome | isolation source: seawater | place: Atlantic Ocean: North West | collected 2012 | reverse complement strand
CTGGTGTATTCCCAAAAACCACATTAACACCTACAAATTTAGTTATAGAAGTTTCTGCACCCTTATGTGGTACATTTTTTCAATGGGAGGCGGCATGTCCTGCTGCATTACCAAGTTTTCAAGGTAGTGCAGTTCAAACAAATACTAATTGTGCTACTGATGCTGCTACATATTATTTTGCAAGAAACGCCAACTATGTAACTAATAACTTTGTTTTAGAAACTGGGGCTTTTCCTGCAGTTGGAAACTTTGTTTTTGAAGACGCGAATGGTGCAACATATGTGAATGACACCACTACTTTAAAATATATAATAATATCAAACACCACCTATTTAGGTATAAGAAATGGTGTAGTGGTATCAACTGGAGCTTGTGTAGTTCCATAAAAAAATTAATTATGTCAACAGAATATACATTATCTTATAGTGATAAATCAGAAGGGTGGCCTTCATTTTATTCCTTTATACCAGATTTTATGATTGGTATGAACAGTTATTTCTATACATTTAAAAATGGTAATTTGTATAGACATAATACTAATGACAACAGAAACGAATATTATGGAGTTAGTGGAGCATTAGCACCATCTACAATAACAAGTGTTATTGCTCCGAGACCAGTTGTAGATGTTAAGTTGTTCAAGACTCTTACCTATGAAAGTAATGCAGCTTGGAGTGCAACAAACTTACAAACTGATTTAACAGATGGTAGCCCTGCTTCTATACCTGCATCTTACTTTGTACAAAAGGAAGGTGAGTGGTTTTCATTTATAAGAACCAATGCTGGTACAGTAAACTTTTTAGAAAGATCAGCAAATGGTGTAGCTAATAATACAGCTGTAGATAGCACAGTTGCCGCTGCGACTGTAGTTTCTTTTGCTAATCCTACTGGTAGCATTTTAAGTATCGGTGATAATTTATATGCTTATCCTGCAGCTCCAAATCCAGGTGATGTGCCAGTGTTAGCTGGAGAAATTATTGCTATAGACAACACTGCTCCTGATTTCAGCATTACAATAGACACGACTATTGCTACTGCAGTAGTTCCAGCGGTGGGTGCATTTATGATTAATGTCAAAAACTCTGTTGCAGAATCTCATGGAGCACGAGGATACTACATGGAGTTTAAATTATCCAACAACGACATTACCCCAGTAGAGCTATTTACAGTAGGTTCGCAGGTGATGAAAAGTTTTCCATAGTTTTTCTTATCTTTGTGGTAAATGCAATTTAATATACAACCACTTAAACATACTGATTATGAAGAGTTTCTTTGTGATTGGTGGAAAGATTGGAGATGGACACCTCCTCAGAAGAATTTTTTACCTGAGAATGGTACAGGAGGATATATGATTTATGTGGATGATACCCCAGTAGTAGCGGGGTTTTTGTATAATACTAATTCTGATGTTGCTTGGGTTGATTTTATAATATCTAATTTTAATTACAAGCACAAAGAAAATAGATTAATAGCAATAGATATGTTACTTAAATCTTTAGAACAAAGGGCAGTAGCAATTAATAAAAAATTTTTATATGCACTTACAAAGCACAAAAATTTAATTGCATCTTATGAGGCAAATGGATATATTGGTGCAGGTGTATATAATGTAGAATTAATAAAAAAGTTATAATATGGCAGCATTTACCACAATAGCAGCAGGTGTAGGTGTAGCATCTTCATTAGGTGGAGGGCTTATGTCCTTCAACCAATCCAAAGCAGCCGCAAATGCAGCAGCAGATGCACAAAGAAAATCAGATAAGTTAATGAAAGAGGCTCGTGAAAGAGCAGAAACTAATTTTTACGAAGGTTTAAATGTAAGAATGGATGCTTTCGGTGAACAGTACAGACAAAACTTAGCTAACCAAACTCAACAAATTGAAGCACTTCAAGATGCAGATCCAAGATTGTTAGCAGCTGGTATAGGTAAAGTTGCAGGTGCTGGTACTGAAGCTGCTGAAAAAACTCGTATAAATATGCAACAACAACTGATGGACTTAGATGAAAAGAAGGCGGGTGCGAAAGAATCAATTAAACAACAGACTATAGCAATGGATGTTGGGGCTGCGGCAGATCAACAAAAGATAGCTAAAGAAAAAGAAATCGAAGCGGCTAAAGCAAAGACTGCTGCAATTAACCAAGGTATAAAAGGTGTTGTGGGGGCTGCAAGTTTAGCTGCTCCAATGTTTGGTGGTGAGAAGTTGAATGATGATGAAATGCAACAAATGTTAGCATTTTTAGGTGAAAGTGGGCAAGGCTTCGGTGCATTTGGTGCAGGTGAATAATATACATTAATATGGCAAATACAGTAGATCCCAAACAGTATCAAATCTATGTTGAAAGACAAGGTGCGAACTATATTGATTATGAAAAAATAACAGATAATGCTAATAAGCTTTTATCTGATGAGGTTGATAGAAGGGATAAAATCAAACAAGATTTAGATCAACGAGCTAACGATTTATTTGACCAGTTAGGCAAGGTTGAAATGAACTCTGATACAGTATATAGTGATCAGGTTTTAGATGCAGCTGCTCAACTTCGCAAAAGTCTAATGTTAGATCAACAACTTTTGAAAAAAGGCAAAATGTCTGTCAATGAGTTTAAGCAACAAATGGAAAGAGGTAAGCAACAAATGTCAGAATGGGGGCTTATTACCAAAGACTTCGGTAAATATAAAGATAACTACAACGAAAGACTACAAATTGATGAAGATACTGGAGAACCAATTATGGCTCCGGATGAAATGATTATAAAAGAATCATCATTAGGTTTTGCTTACACCTACGATAAACAAATTTATGTTGATCCAATAACTAAAAATACCTACTTTTACACACCTAATCCGGATAACTCTATACCAGATTTTAATGAAGAGCCTGATAAATTTATGGCTATGTCTAATGCTCGTAATCGTTTTCAATACTCAAATGACAGAAAACAATATGATGTTGGTTTCCAAGTTAAACAAGAAGCTGATATGTTGGGGGCGATTGTAGACTCTTATGTAGCTAAATTTAAAGGTGAAGGAAGAGGAGGAACTTATGTAATGACTGAAACTGATTATACTGTTTTAGAAGAAGAAGGTTTACTGGATCAGTTTATTGATACCATATTTGCTAAAACATCTGGTACAGACAGAGGATTGGCAAACTCTGCTGATGTTATGGGTGAGTTTACTATCGCTATGAGTTTAGAGCAATTCAAAAAAAATTGTAAAGGTGGTGATTTTTGTGATGAAAAATATTTTATTAAAGTAAACCCTAATGCCCCAGGCGGTATGACTTATGAGTTTGGTGATGATAATAAGAATAAAGATTTTGTTCAAGAAAGAGTTAAGGAAGATATTAAGAAAAAGACTAACATGCAGTTAGGTAGAAAAGAAGAAATAACTTCAAAACAATATGAGCCGAATCAAGACGCTACATCAACTGGCTTAAAAATAGAAGAAAAAAATGTAGCGGGATTCTTTAATGACTATAAAAATATATTGACTGGAGATCAAGATAGATTTAATGCTTCAGAAAAAGATTTGAGAGATAGAGCCAATGCAAGATTAAGAAAAGATGAAACAAATACAGATGGCAAACAAATTACCAAAATCAATAGAACTGATAAAGAAATACAAATTACATTTAGAAACAACCAAGGTGTTACAAGTACTGAAACAATTTCTTTATACAAAGATGATGATCCAACCAAGCCAAGAGCCGACAAAGAAATTTACCAAGAAATGTTTGGATTCTTTAGACCAGAAGGCTATGGCTCAGACTCATTTACAGGATTAGAACAACAAGCTATAAGTGGTGGATTTAATTACAAGGTTGATCCGAAAGATGACAATAGAGGAACATCAGTAAGTTCTGAAGGGGCATTTACTTCAATCAAACCTGTGCTTCAATCAGATAGACAAGTATTGGGTGAAGACGGTAAGTCTTATCCTAAATATTCAGAAGAGTGGAAAAAAGCCGCAAACAAAGTAATAAGTGGAGGTGGATATAGTGCTACATTAAAGTACTTTAAAAGTAATATACCTAATGAATTAAATAGTGCATTACAACAGATGAACATACCAATTAAAGATCTATTTGTGAATGTATTAGGAACAGATGAGAGTGGCGGTACAAATTCATTTACAATTAAATACGATGATCCTTACACTGGTAATAGAGGAAGTGTATCATTTAAATTTGATAAACCAAGTGTAAGTACAGATGATGTAATGGAAGCGATGGATAAAGTTATATTAAATATTGTAAATAGTTATAACACTACTGAAGCTGGTGAGTTACTAAAAGAGGATGAGGAAGAAAAGAAAAAAAATAAATCTGCACCAATAAGCTAAGGTATGAATGATTATATTAACAGACTTTATGATTGGATAGCTCAAACTGATCCGGCTTTTGGTGAAGCTCTTTCACAAGAGGATTTTTATGAAAAACTCCAAGATGATGACTATGCAACTCGCATGTATAACTGGATTGCAGAAACTGATACTGAGTTTCCAAAACAATTAAGCTTGGATTTCTTTTTAGAAAAAGTAAAAAAAAAAGATATTTCTGGGCAAGAACCTTCTATTACTACAAACATAGAGGATGCTGGGTTATCGGAAGAGAATCAAGAGATAGAAAGTCTTGCACCACCTGGAGAATCTGTAGAAGTAGATTCCGAATCAGAGATTGATGTAAACATACCAGAGCAAGATGGAGAAGAAGTTGTTACTGATGAAGAGTCATTCAGTATTGAAGGAGTAGAAACTGACAAAGACACTTTTGATGAGTATGCTGATCTTGTTAAAAGAGAAAAGCAAGATGATAACGATCCCTTTAGTGTAGCTATTAATGAAATAGATCTTGACTACAACGAAGGCTATTTAGTTCCTCAACTAAACTATGCCTTTGGTGACTATGGTTTTACATTCGATGAATCTACACCTTTATTTGATAGAGTAAAAGTAACTTCCTCTGACATCAACCCTTCAACTGGTAAGCCATATACTTTAGACATACAGGTTGATACTCCTAATCCACAAAAATTAAAAGAGCTTCAAGACTTTTTAACTAAGCATAAAAAAGAAAATAAAAAACTAAACCAAATTGAAGAGCAGGTAGCAGTAAAGCGAACTAAGTTTTTAAATCAAGAACAAATAGACAACTCTATAAAAAGATTAAACATAGAGGCAAATCAGTTAAACAAAAGAATTTTACAATACACTGATGATAGAGCAAGGCTTTATCAAATGAATGAGCTTATCAAAACATTTACTAAGGAGGAAGCTAACTCCCCTGAAGGCATAAGAGTAAGACAAAATAGAAATCAACTTGAAAAACAACTTAAAGCAGAAAAAACAAACATAATAGTAAATGATGCTGTATTAGCCAAAAGAGGTGAAGAGATTGATCGATTAGCTGGTGAGTATTTGTCAATGAAAGCTGATCAAGGAGATTTATTAGGAATGGTTCAAAGAGGTTTTTTAAAAGGAACTGGTAGAATGTCAGCAACCTATAATGATTTGTTAACTGACTGGATGATTTCAGATTATGGGATGTTAGATTTGATTAGTGATGAAGTAAAGTATGGAGGAGATCTTGCATCTTATCAAACTTTATTTATGAGAAGGGCTTTAGATATGGGCTATATAAAGAACCCAAAGACTGGAGAGACTATTCGAAATCAAGAAGAGCTCCAAGCCAAAGAAGACATTTTGTTTGATGGCTTTGAAGAGTTTTACTACAGTCTACCTAAAGCGGAAAGAGAAGATGTTGATGATTATATTAAAGACATATATAGAAAAGAAAAAAAATATGGTAATATAGATATCAACTACAAGACAGGTGAAGTAACACAAAAAAGAGTTGATCCTTCTGCAAGATATTCAGAAACCGCCATGAAGCAAGAATTAGGTGAGTTGTTTGAGGATGGAACTAATGTAATGGTTAGAGATGGTTTAGATGTGTTGTATGGAGACAAGTCAGTTACAGATGCATTTATTGATGAAACCAAAGCTGGGTTTTGGGGTGGTGCATTATATGGGGTGTCTGAGAGTTTACCAGCTATGATTGAGGCTATAGGAGGCGGTGCGGGTAAAGTCAAGGGTGCATCAAGATTGTTTCGCTTATCAAGATGGGCACAAGGTACAGCAGGATTTTTTAAATTACAAGCAGACTATCTCAATGAAGAGGTAATGCGAAATCCTGAGATGGCAAACATCACAGAGGAAGAAAGAAAAATGTTTATTTATCCTACTGCTATTGTGGGATCTATGTTAGAAAGATTTGGGTTTAGAAATATAATAAACCAAAAAGGATTAATAAATAAATATGTATTAAAAGGTTTACAGAAATATAAAGGTCCTGGGAGTACAAAGGGATTAACATTCCAACAAATAGTAAGAAATGAAATAGAAAGTGATATTGCAAAGGGTGTTTTAATATTAGGCGCTGCGGGTGCTGCCGAGTTTGAAACTGGTGCGGCTCAAGAATTATCTACTATTTCTGCCAAAACTTTATATAATGCAATAAAAGATAACGAGGCATTCAATACCCCTGAGTCTTTTAAAGAATTACTTGGACAAGTACTATACTCTGGATTGCAAGAAGCCGCTGGTGGGTTATACATGGGATCAATTCCTGCATCTGTTACTATGTTATCAGGTAAAGATTATTCTGCTTTACCAGATCCGATTTTTGCAGCATTTGAAACAATAAGTCAAGATCCTACAATATATAAGTTGCATTTGCAGGATATAAAAAATGAAATTAATAATGGTAACTTAACTAAAGAAGAGGCACAAGAAAGATTAGATTTATTAAATGATATTCGTGGTATCATACCTAAAGTTCCTACTGACTTGAGTGTAGAGAAAAGAAAAGAAGCAGTAGCATTACTATTAAATAAACAAAAATTAGAAAGAAAAAGAGAAAACACTGCTCCTGAACTTAGAGGTAAGATAGATAAAGAAATTTCAAAAGTAGACAAGCTCTTGAACAAACTTATTGAGGGTGCAGAAACTATAACTGGAACTGAAGCAGGTATAGAACAAGAAGAGCAAGTAACCGATGAGCAAGTTGAACAATATTTAAATGATATTAATGAAGGTAGAGAAGCCTTTGGTTTACCAAAGTTAGAGCTTACACCAGAGTTATTAGAACAAACTAAAGTTAAACTACAAAAAATACAAGACAATGCCCGTAAGAAGCAAAGCCCAGTTCCGAAAACTGGCAAAGACAAATCCTCGACTACTGAAGAAGTGGCTGAGGGAGTATCCAACGAACTACAAGAGTCTACCCGAGAGGGCGACCAGCAAACCCAAGAGGAAGGGGCTACCACGAAGGAGAAGGCGAAAGTAAGTGAAGAGGTAGGTGACATCCAGGAGTTTGAAGGAGAGACACAAACCGAAACAGATGTTGTTACACCTACTGAGACTGAAACTAAAGTTGAAGAAGAGGTAGAGCTTACAACTGAAAATGTAACTAAAGATGGAAAAGTTCAACAAACCAAAGCAGATGTTGAAGTTGATACAAAAGTCTTTGAGCCAGTTGTAAGATTTGCAAAGAGAGCTGGTAGAGCAATTAGTAAGATATTGCCTAATGTAAATATTATATTACATGAAAGTGCAGAAAACTTTAAAAAAGCTACTGGTAAAAGTGGAAGAGGATTTTATGATCCTACCAACCAAAACATACATATTGATTTAACAAAAGGTGATAGAAAGACTGTAGCTCATGAGGTGTTCCATGCTTTACTTTTAAATTCAGTTAAAACAAATGCACAAGCAAGGGCACTAACTAAAAGAATGGTTGCGGCAGTTGCTAAGGCTAAAGGTTTAACAAAAGAACAGAAGCAAAAGATAGAAGATTTTATTTCTAATTATGATGCAGATATACAGAACGAAGAAAAATTAGCCGAGATATTAGGTGTCCTGGCAGATGGATACACTAAGTTAGATGCTCCTACTAAAAGCAGAATAAGACAATGGATTGAAAAAATAGCAGCAAGATTAGGTTTAGATGTAACACAGTTTACTAAGTCTGATCAAGATGTTATTGATTTATTAAATACTGTTGCTGGTAAATTAGCTGAAGGTAAAGTTATTACAAAGAAAGATGTAAAGGCATTAAAACCACCGACACAAAAACAACAAGTTAAAGATGTTTTAGGTGAAATACAAGTAGCAACTATAAAAGAAATAACTAAAATAACTGGTTTACCCGAGCCAACAGTAAGAAGAATATTAGGACAAGGGGCTAAGAATGGAGAGCTTACAAGAGTAGCTGCTGGTGTATATACACTAAAAACTAAGGATGGCAAAACTACTGCCATAGTTCAGGGTGCAGATGCATTGGTAGAAATTAAAAAATTAGTAAAAGAGGGAGCTAAATTCGACATGATATTTTTAGATCCTCCTTATACAGCACCAGGTATAAAAGGTGGCAATAGAAACTTAGCTAAATATAAAAAGCTTACTCCTGAGCAGTTTAATGAATTTGTTTCTGATGTTGTTAAGTTGTTAAGAAACAAAAACACACCTGTGATATTTATGTTCAGTGCTTCTAAATCCAACAAAAGAATGCTTCAAAAATATTCACAAGCATTTGAAAACAATGGATTAAAACCTTCAGGAGTTGCTATTCAGACTGGCAAGTTAGACAAGCAAGGTAAACCAAAACAAATGTTTGGTATTCCTCTAAAAGAATGGGTGTTCACTTTTAGTCAAAGCGGTAAACAAAGAACCGATATGGATTTTAATTTCGAACAAGAATATTATTTTCCACAAGATTCTAAATATCAAACATCTAAACCAGTGGCTTTATTGGAAGCTATAATAGAAGCATCTACAAAAGCTGGTGAACTTATACTTGATCCATTTGCTGGCAGTGGTTCAACCGCAAAAGCTGCAGTAAGAAAAGGTAGATCTGTGGTTACTATCGAAGAAAATGTAGAACAAGCAGAAAAAATTAAACAAGAAGTAAAAGCAGAACAACAAAAGAAAAAACAAAAGGGAGATCAGTTAGATATATTTGAGGGTAGAGAACAAAAAGATTTACCACAAAGATCAAGAAAGTTAGCCGAAAGTTACATGATGAACATTCGTGGTTTTATCAGTGCTCGTGCATTATATGATCCAAGTAGACTTAGAAGGGAGTTAGAGGAAATGGGTATGAGATTAGGTACTGCTCGTAATGAATTTACTGGAGAAATAACTGGATATTACTTTCAAAGAGTTTCAAGAAATGGTAAACCATATTTCTATAACCCATTCAGAAGACAACAAAAAGATATTGATAGTGCTGCAGGAAACTTAAATGATATTGTGGCTACAGTTGTAAGACTTAGAGACAATAACTTTAGCCCAGAGGCTATTAAAGAATATCTTATTTCTAAGAAAAACTTTGATAGAAGATTAGTTAATGCTGTTATGGGAGTCAGTAATTTTGTGCTTACAAGAGTGCCAGAGTCTTTCAGTAAAATAGAAGGTGGTATACTACAAGGCATTAAATTATTTAGCAAGATAAATAAGTACAGAGAAAAACTTATTAATAATAATCTAACTCCTTATGGCATTAAGATAACTAAATTATCACAAGAACTTGAAGCAGTCAAAAGTAAGAAAGGAAAGAATAAAGCAGCTATCGAGTCACTTGAAAAAAAGATAGAAGATTTAAAAAAGAAAAATCCAGGCGCAAAAATAAATAAATTAACTCAAACTCAAATTACCGATAAGGTGATTGAGTATATGAAAAATCAAAAAGAGTATATTGATGCAGGTACATCTAAAGGTTTATCTACTTTACAAGCACAAATGGAAATGCAAATAGCTAAATCTTTTTATGCTACTCCATCTGTTAATATGCAGAATCAAATTAGATTAGCAAGAGGATTAGTAGAGAAAACATCTAAAGAAACCAAAGACATCAATAGAATTAAGTCTGCTATAAGAAATTATATAAGAGCAGTATTACCTCCTTCTGAGTATAGTAAGAAAGATATAATTGAGTTAATTAAAGAGGTTCAAAATGCTACACCACAAAACATACAAGAAGTAAAACAAAAGGTTCTTGATTTAGCAGCAACAAAAATAGTAAAAGGATTAGAGAGTAAGATAGATAGTTTATTGAAAACTAATTTCGCTAAGGTAGAAGGTGGTAGAAGAAAGGCTAATGTAGTAGATGCAAAGGCTATCCAAATGTTAGAGGACATTAGAGCTCAACTAAAAGGGCTTGAAGGTATGACACCAGAGTCTATACAGAAGTTTATTGATGGCTTAGAGGTTAAGTTAAATAAACTACAGAATGAAACTACACAAGATGAAAACAACTTTGCTCAACAAACTGCATTAGAAGTTGTAATTAATTATGCAAATAGTAGACTCCTTGATGATACTAATTTCGAAAAATCTACAATACTAAACTCTGTATTAAAAGATTTAAATGATATTGTAACTGAGGGTAGAAGCGCATTAGAACAACAAAAACGAAGAGCATACCATAGATATCTTAAAGACTTTGAAATAGCTTGGGAAAGTATAACTGGAAACAAAGTAGAGATGTTAATAGAGAATCCTAACTTTGATCCTCAACTACCAATATCTAAATCTAACGAACAGTTTATAGCAAATCCAAAAGCTAAAGAATTAATTCAAGAGTATTCAGAGCTAACAGATGCGAAAAAGAATGCATCAAAAGGAATGGTAAAAAGAATATTGGATAAGTTTAGATTTGATATATTAAACTATGTAGTTACAAAAAGATCCGACTTACCAACATTAGTGGAGTACATAACAAGGATACCTGGTGAAATGTTTGAGGGTGAGTTTGCTAATATAACCTCAGATAATATAAATGAATCATCTAATAAATACAAGTTTTTTACCTTGAATGATAAGATTTCTTTAATGGATATATTAAGAAAAGCATATGGTAAAAAATTTAAAACTGGAGTTAAGCAAGATAGTCTTGTAAGAGACACTGGCATAGCGATAAACTTAAAAAAATATGAAGATGCTAAAAAGGCCTATGATAAAGATCCAAGTGCAGAAAACAAAGCTAAGTTAGACATAACAACCTTAAGATTAAGCCCTATGGAAATGGCTTACTTAGTATATCAATATAAAGATCCGGCAAACCGCCCTGGTTTTGAAACTAAATATGGTTCAGAGTATGAAAGAGTTATGTATGAGATGGAACAATCATTGGAAGAGAACCATCCACAAGTTATTGTAATTGCTGAGTGGCTACGAAATGAAGTATATCCTATGTTGTATCAAAGATACAATGATGTATATAAAGCTATATACAGAGTGGACATGCCATGGAATCAATACTATATAGGGCCTATTAGAAGAATGGGGCAACAACCTCAAGACATAGATTTATTAGCTGATGGAGGTGGTTCATTCCAAACAACAGCCTCACCAGCTTCATCTAAGGTTAGGATTCAGAATAAAAAAGCTATTGAAACACAAAATCTTATAGAAAATTATATGGCATATGCAGAAAAAATGAACTGGTTTGCTGCTTATGCCGAGACATTAAATAGAGTAAACAAATTATTCACCAATCCTGACATTGCAAACATCTTAAGAATAAAATACCCTGAAGGTGTATATGAGTCATTAATGGGTATCATTCAAAAAGTATCTAACAAAGGGCTTAAAAATGTAGATGGCTTGGATGCAATATTTAATAAGGCTACTTCATGGTTTGTTGTGGGTAGATTAGGGGTAAACCCTACTATTTTCCTAAAGCAGTTGGTTTCTTTCCCTACATATATCAATGAAATAGGAATGGCTAATTGGAGTAAATATGCAGCCCTTAGTGTTGGAGAGATAAACAAAACTGCTAAAGAGATTATGGATAATTCTATTTATCTCCAAGATAGATATAGTAGAAAATTTATTAAGAGTATAGAAAACTACAAGAATAGAAGAGAAAAAGACTTTACATTTAAAAACAAATCACTTTTTCAAAGCCCTTTTAACACTTTGTTAGATATGCAAATGTGGTTAGTAAAACAAGGGGATAAGGGCGCTATAATGATAGGTGGTTTACCAGTATATCAATTTCACAAAGCTCAGTTTAAGAAAAAAAATCCTGGTGCTACAGAGCAACAAGCTATAGATTATGCTATTAAGAGGTTTGAAAAAGCTACAAGAACCACTCAGCAATCTACAGACTTACAGAATAGAGATTACTACCAAGATGGTGGTGTGGTAGCAAGAACATTCAATATGTTTAAAACATCTATAATACAGTATTTAAGAAAAGAAATAGTATATCTTACTAATGCTTATCGTATAATGAAAAGTGGTTTTAAAGATCCAGGTAGAGGTAAGGGTAAAGCGATTGGAAACTTTGCGAATAGTCTAAGAGGATTTTTAGTTTATCATACAGTATTACCTGTGTTGTTTCAATATTTATCTGCAGGACTTCCAGGAATATTAGCACCATGGGATGAAGAGGATGGTGATGATTTAACAAGAGCTGCTATTATAGGAAACTTCAATGCATTTTTTGTCTTAGGAGATATGATAACTTCATTTGCTGATTCTATAATGGGTAAGCCTTGGGGTACAGACATAACATCACTGCCACTTATTGAACAATTTAATGCTGTAAAAGATAAACTAACTAAATATTATAAACTTGGTGATAGCGAAGAAGATATAGAAAAAGGACAAACAATTTTATTTGAATTACTGGTAGAGGATATTCCACAAATAGTCGGTATAAACTCAAAGTCTATGTTAAGATGGTATAAGAATATACAAACACTTGTTACAGAAAGCGAAGATCCTCGTAAAAAATTATTAAGACTATTTAACTTTAGTAATTATCAAATACAATCTGCAGAGGATAGAAAGCCAGAAAGTACACAAAGAGGTGGGTTGACTCAAAGAGAATTAAAAAAGTTTTTCCCTGAGATATACGAAAAACAACGAAGATTAAAAGAGACACAAGCTCTTCCTCCTAATCTGCAAAGACAGATAGATCAACTGGAAGCAGAGAAAAAAAGATTGAGAGAAGAAATGTTAGAAAAAGCATCAAGATAATGGATTTAAAAAAATACAACATAGAAGACTTTGACTCAGAAAAATGTTTTTTGTATAGCTACTTGGTATTGACTGGTAAATTTACCTATGAAGAGCTGTTAGAGACTGATGAAAAAGCCGCATTTATATTTGATCCAACTAAACCTTACATTCCTATGGAAGATGATGTGTATGATATATTGATTGAGCACTACACAGAAATAGAGGATTATGAAAAATGCAACGAGCTTGTTAAAGCTAAAGAGTTAGCTTCTATAATGCTCATCAATTAAAATTGTGTTTATAATTTTTTCGTTCAGCTTCTAATTTATAATACTGAAATGCATAGAAACCATGCAAGTGTGAGTCAGTAGGAAAAAAATATTTCCAACCTTTTGATCTTCCCCTATTTATATAATAACAAAAAGCCACAGCTATTTTTTGTGTAGACTTTTTAAAATTTATAACTGCAGAATCATCTGATATTGGTATAACTTCATCTACAGAAAATGTTTCATTGTTTTGGTTTCCAGATCTATTGAAGTTTGAGAATCTATCTGCTATAGTTTGTGCAAACTCTTTGAGTTCTTTGGCTCGTTCCTTGTTCATATTTCATCGGATAGTGATTGAATCAAATCAGCACAAACCCGACAAATCTCCTGCGCTTTTTCTTTAGCACTATCATTGTCTCTATCCATTAAGTCTTCGTAGAGATCGTTCACAGAGTCATGAAGATTGTTAGCAACATAGTTGATATGCGCTATCGCATTAACATCTTCTCCTGAAATTTTGGTCATACTATTTAATCCATTGATTGCAGAAAGAGTTTCCCAGCTCTTTCATCTAATGTCTTAATTGTTCTGTATATGACTCGTGATTTTTGTTTTACTTCGTTTCTTTCTTTTATGGTGGAATCTAATCCCAAGTTGGTGTACAATGCACAATCAATATGCAGTAAGGTATCTACCTTTCTTTTAGAAGACCAAGACTTAAATGATTTAATTTTATCTATGTCTTCAACAGTGTACTTGCAATCTTGATGATCATTGTTAGCCCAAACCATAAGTTTTAATTTTTTTTGTAGTTTGTTCGTGGACAATTTAAGAAATTTATTTTGTTCCTCCAAAGATTCAAGTTGTAAATTTATTGGAAGAGTATCAGAAGAATTATATTCTTCACCCATCCACTCCTTTAAAATGTAGTTATATTTGTCCTTTAACTCTGGTTTATACTTAAGCATATAGGGGTATTGATTATAAGAATGTAGTATGGTGGCATGGGTTTTGTTAAATATTCTGCCTATCTGTTGAAAGGTATAAAATAATATATCTCTCATTAATACATATGTTATAGCCCTGGCTTCTACATAGTCTTCTTTTCTGCAACTACTCTTGATGTCTGAAAGTGAGAATACTTCTTCTGTTATCCTCAATAGTCTGTCTGTTTTTTTCATTTGATTTTATATAGCAATTTAAATTAATTAAATCTAAATACTCATCCATTGATATGAATATAAGATTTGTTAGACTAATTAGCAAACCTTTTTGCTTTATTAACTCTAAAGCGAAAGTCACTGGTTTATTTTTATGAATTACAACACCACCCAATACATGTGATCGAAGTTCATTGTCAGGCATAATCTCTACATTATCCTCTATATACTTACCTATCTTGTATGCTAATACTGGATGCACAAGATGTAGAGTGTCTGTAAAGTCATCTTCCAAATCATATCCACTATCCCGAATATACTTCTGTTGTAATTCCATGATCACTTAACTCTTTAATTCTATACTTTTGTAATGCAGAAACTTTCTGCCTGGGTCTTTTGATTTCACTAAACAAAACCTTTGAATCTCTTGGTATAGCAATAAGATCTGGTATCCCATTCTTATTTGTTTGAATTAGCTTTATAACATAATAACCTAACTCTTCTAACTCTTTAATTCTTTTAGATTGTATTTGTTGTTCAGTCATATCACAAATTTAACAAATCCCTTTTAAAGTGATTAAGTGTGTAATCTTTCTTCTTTACTACAGCTTTATATATACTGTCTTCAATACCACCTCGTGCAAAAATCCAATATACTTTATTATAAAGTCTATCTTTGGTAGTCATTCTATCTCTTGATTGCCAATAACTTGTGGCACTAAAATCTATATTATAATATACTAATGCTTCTGCTTGTTTCAAACTAATACCCTCTCTTCCACTAACTATTTGCAGAGCAATGTTCTTATCTGTGTTATTAAATTCCTCTAATGTGTTACAAATATTATCGCTAAAAACATCTTTGATTGCTTCAAATTCTGCAGTAAACTTGTAAAAGATTGCTATCTTTTTACCTTGAAATTTATCTTTAATATAGTAAGCTTTTGTACTGTCTAAAACCATAGACTTACCACTCTCAAACTTTACTGTACCAGAATATAACTGGTGTGTTTTAGACATAAGCTTCACTCCAGTGTCAGCAAGTATAACATCATTCTTACCTTGAATTACCCGATCAGTAGTTAACCTCTTAATTAGTTTTTTTAAATCAGATGGTATATCTACATAAAGTATTTTCTCATTGGTATCAACTTTAAATCCTGCATCTTTCTGTGTGAAGCTTATAGTATATGGCTTCATCTTATGAATTATATCCTCTCTACCACCAGAATAATCTCTTATATGTACACCGCCTAAAGGTTTTACTTTGACATTTACATAGTCATCAGAAAACCTATAAAAGTTTTTATATTGATTGAAAGGATTGTGTGGTATGCCATACACCTGGTGATACATCTGACTGTAGTTTTCAGGTGTCGGTGTACCAGATAATAGAATTACATAAGGGTAGGTTCGGTGTATTAAGTTTTTGATCTGCTTGGCTCTTTTACTTGGCTTTGGTATTGCACCTAAACCATGAGCTTCATCTACAATAATACAATCCCATTTTAGATTTGGTATTTTGTGTAGGCTTTCATAATTAATTACAGTAAGATGAAACTGAAGATTTAGTTTTTCGTAGTCACTCTCTATACTTGAGATAGCTTTCTTTTTTGTAACAAAAAGACAGTTCGTGACTGGCAGAGAACTCACCATACTCAAACTCGTAGCTGTCTTACCAGTACGAACTTCCATAGCAAGATACACAAATTTATATTCTTTTAGTACAGCTAATCCTCTGTTTACTATGTCTTGTTGATAATCTCTTAAAATCATAATAACTTTTCGCATTGTAACACAACAGCATACACTACATCAACTGTTACTGCATTGCCACACATCTTGTATCTCTGTGTATTACTTACCTCTTTAACTTCTCCATCATACTCACCATACTTTGTCCAATCATCACTAAAGCCTTGCAGTCTTTCGCATTCTATTGGGGTAAGTCTTCTAATTTTGTTTTTACTTACAACACCATTAGGCTCAGATGAACGAATAGTAAAAGCATCTTCACCCTCATCTTTGATAGCATTACCATAGTTTTTGGAATTACCTAATTGTGTAGGAACTACAACACTATCCAGGGGGTGGGTGGTTACTGCATTGGACACATCATCTCCTCTTGTTTCTAATCTTTTCCCTCTTTCATCGCTTACTTTATCCTCTTCTTTTGTTCTTGGCCATGTTCTAACAGCTCCCGAAATAGCCAAAGGTGGCATAGTGCTTATGTCTTTTTCACTGTGTCTCCTTGCAGATAAACATGGACTTTCATCATCACCTCTTATTCTTAATCCCTCATCATTTCTATAGTCTGCCATCTTTATGTAAGTATCAGATGAGCCCATCTTCCAGTATCTTGCAGTTATTGTTCGTGCACATCCAGATCCCCCACCTTGTAATCCCCCATCTGTTTGCCCTGTCTCTGCATTAAAAAGTCTGTCATCTTTTTGGATAGGAAAAACTCCTCTCCAATCTCCTGGGGTTTCTGCAGAATATCCGACAAGGTAGATTCTCTCTCTGTTTTGGGGTAAAAACCACGATGTATTACACAGTTGCCATTCAAGTCTATAGCCCCCAATGTTGGCAAAGGCTTGGAGGATTGCCGCAAAATCTTCGCCATTGTTTGAGGAGAAAGTTCCTTTAACATTTTCCCAAATAAAAACTCTTGGTCTGCATTCATTGATGAGCCTAATTGCTTCAAGGATAAGGCTTGACCTTTGACCTCCCATCCCTTTACGCTTTCCAGCCAAGCTAAAGTCTTGGCAAGGGCTTCCGAAGGTGATGACATCGATTTTTGGTAACTGTTCTCCTCGAACATCTGTAACTGATCCGACATATTTACTATTTTTAAAGTTATGTTTATATACAGCTATGGCATGTTTATCTACTTCTGAGAAGTAAGACATACATTCATAGCCAGCTTTTTCAAATCCTAATTTAAATCCACCAATACCTGAAAACAAATCTAATATGTTAAGCTTCTTCATATTAAAAAGGGAAATCAGATTGTTCTTCTCTATCGTGTTTACTCTTGAATATTAACCACTTTCCTTTCTCATCTCTTCCTTCATCAGGTAAACATCCATATTTAAATTCACTATATGCATTAAGCCATTTATAATACCTGGTTCTTGACACAGTCATTTTAGACTTAGGTGCATAGTCGGGATTCTCTTCTACAAAATCTAAATACAAATCATTCTTGTAAAGTTTTGCTTTTGTTTTAAGTTTTTCATTTGGTATGCCACCAACCACTCCACACCACTCTATAAACTCGTGGCAAGTTTCAGCAGATAGTTTTCTAATTTTTAGATTTACAAAGTCAGACTTGATAAGTCCATGCCTTAAATATAATTGTAAGCATTCAATCATAAAGTTATCAAACTGACACCACTCTTCATCATCCCACTCACCGAACATCATTTTACCAAACTCTCTTAATGGTGTGTAATCTTTAGTGTAGTGTTGAGCAAGTTCTAACTCCCACTTTCTTCTCTCAAAAGAAGAGCCTTTACCTTTTATAGCATAGTTTGTAGTGATAGCAACCTTTGGGCTTTTTGAAAAAGGAATCTTAATTGCATCTTTATTTTTCTTTTCAAGTGTTAATCCTTCAGTAACTACAGAAAATAATCTTTCAAAGTTAAAGTGTTTACTTACATCATCAAAACATAGGATCTGGGTATCGGCACTCACCAACTGATAAGCAAAGCTTCTTTCAAAATTAAAAGACTTACCATCAATCACCACAACCTTTTTCATTTTAGATATACCACTCATAAACAAACCTTTACCAGTACCACCCTCTGGATTATCTGATATAACCTCATCATTTAAAATGGTAGCAGGACAGTAAGCTAAATTTTTATAAGCATGTAATAAATATCCAATGGTGGACTTCATCGAGTTTACTCTGCTTTCCTCTTGACCACAAATGTTTGCAATAAAAGTCCTATAATCACAATCAGATGGTTCGCACATTACAAATGTCCTATCAATGACATGGTCTTTCCATACATAACCACCTATATCCAGGTAATCAATTAATGTAGTGGCATCGTGAGTTACCTTAACTGCACCATTTTTATAATACAAATAAGCTGTGTCCTTATCATCTTCAATAAAATAAACATCAATCGAAGAAAGCAAAGTCAAAAACTCTTCTCTAAAATATCGTGTGTTTTCTGCAAAGTAATTATATATAGTCAAATCATCCATATCTTGCAGATATTCCAGGATAAAATCTTTTATTTCCTTTTCACTCGTGTGGTCAATAAGATTATTTGTAACTCTGACAAACACATAGTTCTTACTGCCTTGTGGATTAAATTTATAAAAACCATTCTCTTCTAAAAAATGTTTAAATAGTATGTGAACAATCTTTATAGTACCTTTATCATTCTTTGTCCAAAACTTGTGATTAGATTGCTCTTCTTCTATGTGGTTTATCACACTATCAATCGTGTGTTCTTCTATATTAGAGTCTTGTAGTTGTTGTCTTATTTCTTTTTTAGATACACCTCTTTTTAATTTATGTCTGATCTGGTTTACTTTATCCTCATCTTCATAGTATTTTGTTCCAAAGTTCTGTACTTGCCCATAAGCAGATTGTATTGTTCTTTTTATTTCGTGTTTATCAAAGTTTCTTGATTCATACTGACTCAAAATATATTCGGCTAAATTTTGATTAATACCATAATCATTGAAAGCCGCAGCTAATACATAGGCATGATGGTTTCTTTGCCCTTCCATCATAGGGTATTTCCTTTCCCACCACTTAACCAATATCTCTACAATTTTATTTTCATCTGTTACTGGAATGGTAGGCTTATCTACATTTTTTAATACCTCTGTGTACTCTTGCTCTTCTTCTTTATCCCATACACTTGAAGTCTCATTAATGTAAATTAATGGATCATAACTTTCATAGCACACCCTTGATAAATTTTTACTTGTAGTATCAAATTGTTCTGAATCAAAGTGTTTACCCAAACTATTAAAATAACTTGTATGTTTATCTACCGATTGTGGTATTTTAACAAGAGCCTTCAACCCTTTACCGCTTGGAGATATGAATACAGAAAAAATGTATTTGTCTTTAGTTAATCTTTCTTTCTCCTGGAGCAACTCTCTATTAGAAGAGTACCCATCAAAGTCTAAACAAATTAACCCACTATGAACATTTAAAGACTTGTCGTTTCTTTTTGTAAATGTTCCAGAAAAACATATCGCTGGTAATTTTTGTTTTAATTTATTCTTTTGTTCTTTGTCTTTGGTTGCTCTAATCTTTTTAATAAGTTCTTTAGATGCACCATCTTTAATTCTTTGTAGGATTATATCAACATTTCTATAAAAAGGCTGAGAAGTGTCTTTTATATCCTTAAATATCGTTATTTGCATTAGTATTAAATTAGATTCTGTTAATTATGTTGATTTTTATACTAAAAAAATAAAGTATAAAAAATAATTTAAATAAAAAAGTTAGTTGTAATAAAGTTGGAAAAGAATCAACATTTCCAACATAAAAAAAGGGTGAGGGAAACCACTCCCCCACCCACACACCAAACACTAAAATGGTAAATCTTCAGTTTCAGTTTCCTGAACTGGAGTTTGTTTCGTTTCTGTGTTCTGTGGCTTTGGTACAAATGTATCCAACTCCACATAAGGTTTACCAGAAGAAGCTGTCAATACATTTAGGTTTACCCAGCCATTTCTTGCATTACCTTTTAAAAAAGGTATAGCATCTTCAACCTTAATACTTAAGTTACCGATTACAAATTCGGGTGCATTGTCTCTTCTTTTAAAAGAAAATCCATCTGCGAAAACTTTGTCTGCCATATTACTTATTTTTAATTTTAATATTGTGTTCCATTAATTTAATTGTTTGTGCTACAATCATGTCGTAGCTTTGGATGTCATCTAACTCTAATGGAACTTCAAGAGTCAGATGAGTCCTTTTCTTTTTAAATAACCTATAAAGTTTGTTTATGAATATAGGTATGTATATTGTCAATAGCCTCATCTCCAAAAAATTTATTATAAACTTCTGTTGCTTGTTCTACTTTATTTTGTCCTGATCTTATAAACTCTGATGAGCAATCGAAGATCCCCAATCTCATTGTAGCTTTACATATTACAAAGAACAGCATAGGCTTACCAAACATCCTTTGGTATATGTATGCTTGGCTGTCATAATTATATGTTCGGCTACTGTACTGAAATTTATCCAGGTCAGAGGTAGTCTTCAAATCAATAACAAAATCTTTATGAATAATGTCTGCTTTTGCTTTCCACCAATTACCCATAATAACATCAACCATTGGTTGTTCATACTCGTTGCCCTCTGCATAAATTAAATCATACATTTCCATAGTGCCTTTCATTTTGTCAACCATTTTGTCAATATAATCTGCCTCTTTTTGAAGCAGTAATATTTCTTCATCTCCTAAAGCCTCTTTATAAACTTTAGTCGATCTGGATGCACAATCGATAATTTTAAAGTTATCTTTTTTTTCCGGCTCTAACATACAAGTATGAAAGTAACCACCCTCAATGAGTGGTTTACTTTTTTCAGTTGGAACTCTAAATTGTGTAGGATTTTTAAGCAGATTAATTATGTCAGAGTTTGATAAATACTTTCTACCAAAATCACCATAGTAATTATTGTCATCCAACAATTCTTTTATAGCCGTCTTCTTATCCATCGATTAAGGCTTTAATTTGCTTTTTTACAGGTGCAGTAATTTTATATTTGGTTTGTAGATTAGTTATAATTTTTTCTAAACCTAATTTTTTATTAGCGGCTATATACTTCATAACTTTTTGCCAGTCATCACCATCTGTCTTTAATGTGTAAGTTCCAGGTGCTAACTTTTTAGCTGGTGTCTCACCACTTACAGCAGTAATATCTTCACCAACCCACAAAGACAATCCAAGCCCATGCATTGCAACTGCTTTTGCAGTTGACCTTTGGATTGCAGTATTTACATCCATAGATGTAATCTTTTCAACTCTGATGGAGTTGTTTCTGAAATCCATAATAGGCAGATAATCAATATGCTCTAAATCATTTATAACTATACCCACTTTTACATATGCAGTTTTACCATCAGTAAAAAAGTTCAAGCCAGTTGCCTGATCTTCATATACATTTCTCTGTGCATTTGGATATTTAAGTTTAATTAAAGCCCAAGCATTTGCCCAGCTTAAATAGTCAAAGTTACCTTTCTTTTCAACTTTGTCTTTGATTGACACTTTTGCCAATTCTTCGAAATAATTTTTACTCATAATTTAATTTGATTTTAATTTATTTAATTTAATTTTTTGTTTTGAATATTTTTTTAAGATAGCCTCTCTTTTACTTTTAAGGTTTTGGATGTGCTTATCATTCTTTCTTGTGTTAACCTCTGTTTTAATTTTTTGTTCTATAAGGTCAAGTTTAAAAGAATAGTTTGATAGAGCCAGGTTTATAGCACCTATTTTCCAACCATCTTTAAAAAAAAATTCATATTCATCTTTATCAAGTTCTTTAAAATAATCCCCACCTTTAGCAGTGTTTAATATTTCAATGTGGCTTCCAAACTTTTGGATTTTAACTCCAGCTCCCAATATACTTTCGCCTTTTGGCATTTGTGTTGGTGCAGAATTTATATCATCCTCTGCTTGATTCCATATATCTATAAGACTATACTTCATTTTTGATCTTGTCAATCATTTCTTTATAGTCCGGATCATCATCAACTAACTTCTTTGCTCTATCATATCCATGTAGGATACTTGACATTGGAACATCATATCCATATTCCTCTAAATATTGTTTAATGAAAGTCAATCTAATTGGTCTTTCCATACACAATAAATATAGTATCTGTCTCGCATCTACAAGATTTCTTCTCTTTGACTTTTCAAACAGCTTGTCAATTTCCAGGTGAAATGCCTTTGCAACTGCAACTGCATACTTGTCAAATATAGGTTTCTTCATAAAAGTTTTATTTTGATTTGTTTTTTATTTCTTCTTTTCTTAACTGAACTTTGTATAATATTAAGTATCCAATAATATCAGTAACAGTATCTTCAGTTATATCATTCAGTCCTTTGTGCTTTACTCTTGAAAGTTTATCATCAAGCCTCGCGAGTATTGCCTCTTTTGGAGATAGTTTAGAAAATATTTGAGGTGGATGGTTTGCAGTATCTCCATAGTCTGCATTCTTTTTTAATAATAAAGTAACCACATCTCTTGCTACCTCTTTAATTATTTCAGATGTTTTCATTTATAAGAATTAATAATATAGTTATAATTAAGCCAATATATGAAATCATTGTGAATTTCATATCCCTTTCGTATCTTTTATCAGACTTGCCTTGCCTACTTCTATATAGTCGAGGTTTATCCGATAAGTTGTTGTTGTTCTGACTCATTTGATTTTTGGTTAGCTTTTCTTAACTTTTTAATAATTCTCATTGCCTGATCCATCTTGCTTTCGTGATGTCTTTGTAAGGCTTCAATCCTATCTGCAAGGAATTGTTTTTGTTGTTCGTTATAATTCATAATTTTTGTCTTTTACCACCAAAAGCCCACAACGATTAAGTTGTGAGCTGATAGCAGAATTAACACTAACTAAATTACTAATTGAGCCATTGTATGAGGAATTAGATAAAAAGATGTGGCTCTTCTTTCTCCTTATCTGCTTTTACTTTCTTTTTCTTTTTGGTGGGCTTACCCAAAGATTCTATAAACTTACCATACACTTTGTCCTGGTAAGCCATTGCCCTGTCATATTTAAATTTCATTATAATTGATTTGATTATTTTTAACATTTGACAAAACTAAACTTTTTACAACTTAGTTCCAAATCTTTTCTTAATTATTTCAAACTTTTTAGCACCAAGAGGGGCTAATTGTTCTGCTTTTCTTATAGCTTGTCGTGGACTAATTGCCTCAACTTCAACCCGATCGTAGTCATAGCCACAATCCTCATCACCTACGAAGTGGAGAAACCAATACTCCACTTCATAGATTTTGATCTTCTTGTTTTCTTTAACTATCTTCATACTCTCGCAGTTGTTACATCATATACTAAATTGTAGTATTCTTTGCCTTCTTTACCACACTCCTGGCATTCGTAAGGATAGTAACCATAATCCCCTTCATACTGAAAGGAATCATATTCAATGTTTTCACTCATACAAGCTACACATTGTCCTTGACATTTAATTTCTCTACTTTCCATTTCCAAAAACTTTAGTTAATACTTTCATTCTTGTGTCTGAATATGTAGGCATACCCCACTCTTTTATATTTTCCTCTTCTCTTTGTCTTACATATTCATCTTTCATTAATAGCAGAAAAACCTTTTCGCTAATATCTGTCCAACCCTCAACATAATTGGGATTGGGCTCATCTCCATTTTCCCCATACCTTGTTGGACTCATTACATCCCACAAAGTATTATCTGCATAATCTCCCTCAATCGTAATTGAGTCTCCACTCCAACTGCCAATTAAATTATCTTCATCTTCATGTCGGAAATCTCCGCCACCTCTTCCATTGCCATTAGCTAATAGGAGTGATAATCCTTGTAACACTCCAGATCCATCAGAAGTAAACTCCATTAGCTTTAAGCCATTGCCAAAAGTGTGTGGATTTAAATACTCCTTTTTTGTTTTGTTGCATACTTTATAATATTGCCCCATTTTATTTATTTTATTTGATTAAACTTGACACCTCTTTCGAGGTGTTTCGTGCCATTCCAGGACTACTCTTCAGAAGTTTTTAAACAAGATTTTATATCCTCTTCAAGCCACTCGGTAAATAGGAGTTTATCTTCTTTTGACATCCAACTATAATATTCTTCCATAGCATATATAAACTCTTCAAGCCCCTCGTGAACATACAAGTCCACAATTTCTTCCACATAAAAATCTCTTTTGTCAACAAGGTTTTTACAATTTATATATTTCCATTGCTTATACTCATAACATCTATCTTCAATCAGACCGTGTTCATTATAGAATGCTTCTCCCCCAAAGTCTGCACCTGGCTCTTCATATTCCATATAGCCATCAAGTCCAAACTTAATGCAAATTTGTTCAATTAATGGTTGAGGTGGACTCCAAGCACTATCTCCACCAACAATCAACATTTTATCTTTTATTTCTACCCGATCTACATCCCACCACTTCGTACCAAAGTTATAAGCATAGTCATATAGTTTTTCTTGTTCGATTGGTTTTTTTGGTTCAGCTGAACTTAATAAGTATTTACAGAAATCTGTAAAATAATCAAAGTTTTCGTTTTTCTTGAATTTTGTAGCAAGTTCATTTAGCTTGACTTGGTCATCACTTTTAAACTCTACATAATTCCAACAATAGTTTGGCATAATAGTAAATTTAATTTGTTATACATTGACTCTCCAGATCTTGGAGAGTTTCGCCTGAATCTCACAGGCTCATCAGAATGTTTATTTATTTAAATGTTCTTTATTTATTTTATCCATTAAGTGCACTATTACAAATCCATTTGT
>MDSW01092376.1_pt1 | contig 24994 bp, 19 predicted proteins | sample 811171 | NCBI WGS metagenome assembly MDSW01 (sample SAMN05326641, study PRJNA326480) | marine metagenome | isolation source: seawater | place: Atlantic Ocean: North West | collected 2012 | reverse complement strand
CCATAACTGAGCCAACAGAGCTAACCTTATCATTAACACATACTAATGTATCATGTTTCGGATTTAATGATGGAGAAATAGAAGCTGTGGCAGATAATGGGACACCATTTTTAGGTATTCCACCTGAATATTTATATACAGTTACCGATGTTAATGGAGTTGTTATTTACTCACAGACAAAGCCTATTGGCTTGGCAGAAGGGTTAACTCCTGGCATATATGAAGTTTCGGCTGAAGACATGAATGGCTGTAAAATTGAATCAGGAACTATCTATATTTCAGAACCAGGAGATTCTCTCTCAATTACCTTTAACACTGTTGATGCTTCTTGTTTGCAAAATAATGGATCTGCTACAGTTGTAGTGTATGGAGGGACACCAAATAATACAGGCTCTTATCAATATAATTGGGATAATAGTGTGACAACAGCTACTAATACAGGCCTTCTAGCAGGCTATTACCCTATCACCGTTGTTGACAGCAGAGGGTGTGACATAAGAGATTCAGCCTTTGTAAAAGGAACTCAGAATGTATTTGCAGATAGTTTGTCTGAGATTACATATGATATTTGTTTAGGAGATAGTGTTTTTATTACGGTAGATGAAACTCCGTTTAATACTTATGTTTGGGAGGATGGGAGTGTGATTTCTGATAGATGGGTGTTCCCAGATGATTATACTAATGTATATACCTTAACAATTAATGACCCAACTTGCAATACTACATATCAAGTTTTTGCTACTGTTAATGTTGAATTTATAGACCCATTACCGGTTTCAGACCCTATAATTGAATATGGGAATTTCCCTATTGTGTTAGCTGGAGAAGACTTGTCATTATCTTCTGATAATAATAATTGTGTTGAATATACCTGGCAATGGAGTGATAATACCATTTCAAATAATAATGGCTCTTATGTTGTAAATAATTTGGAAAAGAGTGATTGGTATTATTTATATGTAAGAGATAGCGAGGGTTGTTTAGGCTATGATTCTATTTATGTTGTTGTAGGAGTAAAGCCTTATGAAGCAATCACTCCGAATAATGATGGTTTTAATGATACTTGGACTCCACTTGATATTGAATCATATGAAAATGCTGATGTACAAGTATTTAATAGATGGGGAGGATTAGTATTTGAATCAAAAGGAGGCGAGAACTATCAACCTTGGGATGGGACTAATGGAGAAAAAGAACTTGTTGTTGGAACATATTATTATATTATAGACCTTAATAATGGGGATGAGCCTCAAACTGGCCCAATAACAATTATAAGATAAAATGAAAATTATTAAAATGAAAAGGATATTAATCTTAATTTTTACAATTTATTTTGCAGGAGAGCTTACAGCTCAGCAGCTTCCTCAAATTACACAGTATATGAATAATAATTATGTGATAAATCCTGCTATTGCAGGCATGTATGATTATTATCAGGTAAATACAACTATTAGAAATCAGTGGGCAGGCATGAATGAAGGCCCTAGAACATCTGTAATAAGTATTTATGGCAAGCATAGTGATAATGTAGGATTAGGAGGAACGGTATACAATGACATTACTGGCCCTACAAGTAGAATTGGAGGCTCAGCTTCATATACTTATGCCTTTCAAGTAACTCAAAAAATAAATCTTTCATTAGCCTTACAGGCAGGATTTACTCAATTTAAAATTATCAAAAACAATATTTCTGTTGAGGACCAGCAAGACCCATTAATGATGGGAGGAGATGTTGTTAGGTCTTTGCCTGATGCAACTTTTGGTCTTAATCTAAGTGGCAATAAATGGTATATTGGAGCTGCAATTCCTCAATTATTGAGCTCGGAACTTAAATTAATGGATGATAATTTTGCAAGGATTTATGATACAATAAGTCAGAATGGAAAATTAGCAAGCCATATTTATATTTTAGGATCATACACTTATGATATTAATCCTACGATTTCTATTGAGCCAAGCGTCTTTTTAAAATCAGTAAAAGGAGCAAAAACACAGATAGACTTTGGAGTAAAAGGAGAATATAAAGAGATGTTCTGGATAGGAATGAATTATAAAGCTAATAATGATTTGTCTTCTATTGCGGCATTATTAGGCTATAATATTAATGATAGGTTTAATATTGGATATTCTTATGGGATACCATCTTCCACAACTAATAATTATCATTCTGGCTCTCATGAATTTATGTTGGGAGTTGTATTCCCTCACTAAGCATTGTACTTGTTTAATAGAAAAACCCTCACAAGGTATGTGAGGGTTTTTTTATGTTGTATAATGTAAGATAGTATACAACCCAAAACAAGTATTACGACATGACAAATATAAAGCGTAAAAGATTCTTTTTTTACCAACTATCGTTTTAAGATGTCAACACTATTTTGTTAATTGTGTGCTACATAAAAATATCCATTTTGTTTAGTTATATAATATCAGATAAAACAATATATTTGTTAAATGAGACTGGCGTTATTTTTTTTTAGTATAGTATTTTTTTTCTCTTGTGAAACCATAGATTCTCAGGTTATTACAAATATAGATGCAGAACAGTTTTTTAAAAAAATAAATGAAAATAACGGTATTATTATTGACGTAAGGACTCCAGAAGAGTTTCATTCAGGACACATTAATGAAGCAACAAATATAAATTTTTATGACGAGGATTTTATTGACAAACTACAAATTGTAAGAAAAGATTTGCCTATTTATATTTATTGCAGAAGCGGAGGTAGATCTTCTTTAGCCGCTACTAAAATGGAGGAATTAGGATTTGCTAAGGTATATAATCTTTCTAGAGGGATAGATGCATGGTATTCTGATGGTTACCAATCTATAACAACTCATGTTGTAGAGAAAATAATTCCCCCTAAATTTTCTGATTTAGAGGTTGATAATTTTTTAGATTCTAATGATGTTGTATTGCTAGTGTTTAGTACAGAATGGTGTGTCCCTTGTAAAAAAATGATTCCAATAATTCAAGAGATAAAACAAGAAAACATTAACATAGAAGTATTATTTTTAGATGCTGATGAGAATAAGCAACTAATGAAATCATATGAAATTCAAGCAGTTCCTGGATTTATTGTGTTTAAATTTTCTAATGAAGTCTTTAGACACACAGGGGTAATATCAAAAGAAGAGCTAGTAGTAAAATTAAATTAATCGTTTCCCAATGCGGTAATAGAATATAAGATATGAAAATTGCAATCCTTGGGACTAGAGGTATTCCTAATAATTATGGTGGCTTTGAGCAGTGTGCCGAGTATTTATCAGTAGGGTTAGTAAAACTAGGGAATGACGTTACCGTTTATTCTCCACATTTCCATCCATATAAAGAGCAAACCTATAAAGGGGTTAAGATTGTTAGAAAATTAAGCCCTGAGAGTTTATTTGGGTCGTCCGCATCTAATTTTATTTATGATTATTTATGCTTTAGGGATGCTGTTAGAAAAGATTTTGATATTATTCTCCAGTTAGGGCTAATTACATCTGCCTTATCAATTATTTTTTGCCGCCACAGAGGTAAAGTAGTCGCTACTAACTTAGATGGATTAGAATGGAAAAGAGAGAAGTGGAATAAGATAGTTCAAAAACTTACCAAGACATTAGAGAAGTTTGGGGTTAGAAATTCAGATTATTTAATTGCAGATAACATTGGAATACAGCAATATATAAAAAAAGAATACAATCTCTCATCAGAGTTTATACCATATGGTGCTCTTGATGCTGTTTATGTTGAAAAAGAAATATTAAATCAGTACGGGGTAGTTCATTCTGATTATTTTTTGTCGATTGCCAGACTGGAACCAGAGAATAATTTAGAAATGATGTTTAATGCTTATATTTTAAGTAATACTAAAATTCCGTATTATGTGGTAGGGAACCATACCACTCCTTATGGAGACTTTCTGAAGGACAAGTATCGAAATACAGGCATTATATTTTTAGGAGCAATATTTAATAAAAAACACCTGGATACTATTCGTTATTATTGTAAACTATATATACACGGACATTCGGTAGGTGGTACAAATCCAGCATTATTAGAGGCAATGGCTGCTAAAACCGTAATAGCAGCTCATGATAATCAATTTAATAGGTCTGTGCTTGGAGAAAACGGATTTTTTTTCTCATCTGAATATATATTAAGTAGATTATTAAATCAGAACTTAGAGTCTAATAGGGATAAATTTATTTCTAATAATTTAAATAAGATAGAATCGTTATACAGGTGGCCTATTATTGTATCTCAATATGAATTTTATTTTAAGAAGATTTTGCAAGAAGAATTAGTCAATAATAAATAAATCTGAAGCTATCAAATCAGCAAATATTTTCCCTTTTTTTGTTAGCGTGTAAGTATGTAATTTTGAGTTAACATATTTTTTCTTTTCCCATTTTCTGATTTCAGTTAAAAAATATAATTCAATTTTTACTCCGTATTTCTTTTTAATAATAGTATTGTCTATTCCCCATATTGTTCTTAATGATGTGAAAATATATTCATTATATTGCTGAAATTTCGTTAGAAATTCTTCTTCAAAATAAGAAATCCCATTATTTATATTGGAAATGTATTTTTTATTTGAAGCGACATTCCATCTTCTGCTTGTCCCATTATATGAGTGAGCAGAAGGGCCTATTCCTAAATAGCTATCTCCTTTCCAATAGGAACTATTGTGCCTTGAAAAGTATCCCTTTTTACCAAAGTTAGATATTTCGTAATGGATAAATCCTTCTTCTTTTGCTTTTTTCTGTAGATAATTAAATTGAGCGATTATTTTTTTATCTGTTAACGCTTTTACTTTTTGTTTTTTAATTAGATGATACAATGCTGTTTTTTTTTCAATTGTTAAAGAGTATGCAGCAAAATGTTGAATGTTTAGTTTAAACATGATGTCAAGATTTTTCTTCCAATCTTTTAATGTTTGATTAGGAAGGCCATAAATTAAATCGATAGTGATGTTGTTAAATCCTGCTTTTTTAGCAAGTTCAATACTCAGTAATGCCTCTTGTGCATTATGGGCTCTATTCATAAATTGTAATTCATTTTTGTTAAAGGATTGGATGCCAATACTAAGACGATTGAACCCTATTTCTTTATATGATAGGAGCTTATTTAAGGTTAAATCATCGGGGTTACATTCAATTGTAATTTCAGCATTCTTTTGTATATAATAGGTATTATAAATTTGTTTTAAAAGAGTAGAAAGTTCATTTTTTTTAAAAATTGATGGAGTCCCCCCTCCAAAATAGATAGTTTTAATTTTCTGATTATTAACCTCTTTTTTTCGTTGTTTAATTTCTTTTTTTAAGCTTTTTATCATTTCAGACTTTTGCGCTTTAGAGATAGTAAAATGGAAATTACAATAAGTGCATTTTTGTTTACAGTAGGGGATATGTATATAAATACTTGCCAAGAAGCAGTGTTATTTTTTTGCTAATATAATAAAGTAGAGAGATTTTATATTTTTGTATTATGAAAGAAGATTATTTTGCAGGCCTTAGTGCGGATGAAAGATATATTTTAAAAGAAAAAGGGACAGAAGCACCTTTTTCAGGAGAGTATAACGATTTTTTTGAAGCAGGAGTATTTGTTTGTAGAGCTTGCAAATCAAAGCTATATGAATCTAATACTAAATTTAATTCTGGTTGTGGATGGCCCTCATTTGATGATGAGATTGATGGTGCTATTGTCCGTTATGAAGATTTAACAGGAGGACGAGTTAGAACTGAAATTTGTTGTGCAAAGTGTGATGGTCATTTGGGACATGTCTTTCATGGAGAAAGAATTACAAAAAAGGATACTCGTCATTGTGTTAATTCCTTAAGTATACAGTTTATAGCTTATACTAATTTAGAAAGAGCTACATTTGGAGCTGGTTGTTTTTGGCAAACTGAAAAGATTTTTAAAGAATTAAAAGGGGTTTATTTATTGTCTGTAGGCTATATGGGGGGGGACATTAAAAACCCTACTTATAAGGATGTTTGTAAAGGAGATACAAATCATGCTGAAGTGGTTACTCTTTTTTTTGACCCTAAAATTATTTCATATTCTGAAATTTTGAATGTTTTTTGGAATAACCATGATCCTACTACATTAAACAGACAGGGGATAGATAAAGGAACGCAATATCGTTCCGTTATTTTTTATTATTCTAAAGAGCAGAAAATTCTTATTGAAGAATCAATTTTAGAGCAATCTAAGATGAAGGAAAGACCTATTGTAACGGAGTCAACTCCTGCCTCTTCTTTTTATAGAGCAGAGGAATATCATCAAGATTACTTTAGTAAAAATAATTTAGATAGTTGTGGAATCTAGCTTTTTGGAAGCCTAACTGTAAAGGTAGCGCCTATTCCTTGTGTAGATTCTTTTACAAAGATACTTCCTTTATGATATTCGCTTATTATTCTTTTAGAGAGAGATAGGCCTAATCCCCAACCCCTCTTTTTTGATGTGACTCCAGGCTTGAAAATATTTTTTAAGATTGATCGATTGATTCCTTCTCCTGTATCAGATATGTTGATGGAGATATATTTTTTTTCGTTAATTACATCTATGCATATTTCCCCTTTCCCTTTCATGGCATCAACAGCATTTTTGCAGATATTTTCAATTACCCAATGTAATAGAACTTTGTTTATTGGCACTACCATTTCTTTTTGTTCAAATGACAGTTTGATATTTACTTTTTCAGGGAAGCGAGATTTTAAATAATTAGCAGCTTCGTTTATAACTGTAACAATATTAATGTTTTTTAATTTTGGTTTTGATCCTATTTTAGAAAATCTATCTGTAATTGTTTCTAATCGTGTTATATCTTTTTTCATCTCTGAGATAATCTCTTGTGTTTCCCCTTGAGATTTTAATCTCTCTATCCAAGCTATCAAAGAAGATAATGGAGTGCCTAATTGGTGGGCAGCTTCCTTGGCCATTCCTGCCCATACTTGATTTTGTTCAGACCTCCTGCTTGAGCTAAACATAAAGTATGCGATTAACATAAAAAGAACAATAAAGATAAGTTGATATATGGGATAAAAACGTAGCCTGTTAAGTAATGCGGAGTCTTTGTAATAAATCCATTGTTTATCTCCGATGATATTAACCTCTATAGGTTCTTCTCCATTGTCTTTTATTTTTTTTAATTCTGTTCTTAGGAATTTCGGCGTAATTTCAGCGGCCTTTTTAAGGTGAAGTTTAAATAAGATGCTATCAAGTTTTGTATAGATTTGAAAGTTTCTAGTTTCTAATATGCTATCACAGGCATCAATTAATATAACAGGGATATTATTATTTTCAGAAATTACTTTAATCGCTAAAGAATAATCCCCTTGACCTGTTTGCCTCACCAGGTGTTTAGTAGCATCTGCCCACAGTTCTATTTTTTTTCGCTCTTCATTTTTCAGCTCTTTTACAAGCATGTTTGTGACAAATAGAGAAGAGATTCCAATAATAGCTGCAAGACTAAATAATAACAGCTTCCATTTCTTTTTTCTAGAGTAGATATTCATTTTTTATAATTTAGGATCCCATTCAAGTTCTATCTCTTGCCCTTGTTCTTCTTTTTCTTTCTGTAATTGATCTGCATTAAAGATGTTAGTTATTATTGCCTTTTCTTTTTTGATAGTTTTTTTAACATCTTCCATAAAACGAATTTTATTTAAAGATATTTTGGGGTTGTTAGTATTTCCTGTCATTTTAAAATATACAGTATTAAAAGTTTCTCCATCTTTTTTTTCTTCTCCAAATTCAGTTATTGTGGTATTTTCTTTTCTGAATGAATTTGAAAGCAACTCTGAAAGAAGTAGAGTGATTTCATAATTAATATCTTGATTAAATGAGTGTGTTCCTGATAAAAACACTGAGAGGGCTGATGATTTAACTTCCATAGTTGGGATTGTGATTATTTCATTTTCTACATTAATAGTGTTTTCTAGAGTTGAAAATTTCACATGTTTTAACTCGTCTAAGCTAACATAGGAAGATAGATTTTCTAGAGGCTTAAAATCGATTAATTCTCCTTTTTCAATAATTAAATGAGATGTTAGTTTTAGCTTTTTTTTATCTAATACTAGATTAGGCCCCCAATGAGCTTCGATTTCTATTTTAGCGCTCCCAACACCTTTTAGGTTTTCTTTTGGTATAAATTCCTGTCCATAGTTATTAAAAGCTTCAAAAGAATTTCGGATATTTATTTTTTCTAAATTGATATTACTGACTAGCTTCAGGTTATTTGTTATTGGTTCGGTACAGCTGAAACTTGTAAATATTTCCCCATTTAGTGAGCGGCCATTTAAATTAACTCCTTCAAGTTTTTCATTTTCATATGATATAATACCGGTTAAATCTGAAGCAATGAATTTTTCATATGAAAAATTATCAATATTAATTTCTGTTGTTGCAATAATCCACTGGGGCATTATTTTTTTCTGCGTAATTTTATGTTCATTGTTTTTCGCAAAACTCATTAATTCAGAAAAATTGGTATAAGTTGACGTCACATTACCATTGATGTAAATATTAGGTGATTCTTGTAGAATGTATGGGATTATGTTTCTCATATTACCTGTAAATTTAAGATCAGTTTCTGATATATTACATTCGGACGATGACACCAGAAATTCATGCTCTTTAACTTTGAAATTTGCTGATTTTAAAATAAAATTTAAAGAATCTTCTTTATAGTTAAAATTAACATCCAGAAGCTTAATTTCAGATTGATGTATAGCATCTAAAAACATTTTCTTGAATCGACTGTCAAAAGCAATATTTCCTTTGTATGATGATGTCGCAAATAACTTGCCTTTCAAGTTTGAAAAAGGCGATTTTTTGAAATATTGGTTTACTTCTTTTAAATCCCAGGAAGATTTAAATTCTGAATTTATAAAGTAGTTGTTTAGGTTTGTTAGCTTAAATTTGCCATTGAGATATCCATTTTTAGTTTTAGATTTAAAAAAATCTGCCATGATTTTTGTAGATTTAAAGTTTCTGTTCTCCCCATTGTCAAGGTGCCCTCCAATTTCGATATTATGTAATTCAAAAGGGGTAGTATTTAATTTTATTTTTCCCTCTTCAATTTGATATTCCATATTAAAGTATGGATTTTCTCTCTTACTTATAAGCCCTTTTAATGAGCTATTAAACGTGATTTTACCGTTGGCTATAAAAGAAGATAATGCAAGCTTTATTTTTTTTGGAAGATGTTTAATGATTTTATTAATTTTTTGCTGATTCGCTTGGATTTTTAAGTCAACAATATTTCCGTTTAGAATATTCCCGTGCAAGTTCAAGATTATATTTTCAATGTCTAAGTTTGAATTATAGATAACAACTTTATGTTTTGTTATTTCTGTATCTGCATTAATATCAAACTTCTTAGAATGCATATAGTCTTCATTTCCGACCAACAACTTATTTGAGAAACCAGCAACATTAAAGTTATAATTATTATTGTTAATTTTTATTATTGCTCGAGTTAAATTCCAATTTAAATTTAAAGGGGTAGTTGATTTATTTATACTTAGGTGAGTATTAAGGAGTGTGATTTTTTTAATTGAAAGCGGAGTCTTTCTTTCTTTTCTTTTTTTAAAGATTAGAAAGTTTGGAAAATTTAAATCATTGTACTTAATATTAATTTTTGCATCAGTAATTATAATATTTTGGAAGTTATATTTTTTTCTAATAATATTGTATAGACTTAGCTCAACATAAGCTTGCTCAGAAAAAAGCAGGGTATCATTATTAAAACTATCTGACTCTAGGGCTAGAAGGTTTGTTATTTTTATAGATGCAGAAGGGAAATTATTATAAATCGAGAAACTAACATCATCTAAAATTAATGGAGTCTCTAGGTTTTGTTCTATTTTTTTGATTACTTCTCGTTCGATTTCCGAAGCAAAGAATTTGGTAATTATAACTATTATAAAAGCAATAGCTAATATAATAAGAAGTAAGGCTTTAATAATACGTTTGAGAATTCTGCTCATTATATTTATAAAAGTACAATCATTTAAGCAATAACGCAATAAAGGATATTATAGTCTCTTTAAAATATTAATTTCATCTTTTGAGAGGTGTCTATAATGTTTTCTCGGGAGATTTTTTTTTGTTAGACCTCCCCAAAAAACCCTGTCTAATCTAGTAATTTTATAGTTTATGTTCTCAAATATCTCTTTAATATACTTTATTCCTCCGATATTGTGCTCAATGCCAATTTCATTTTTTGGTTTGTTCTGTAAGTATGATATAGCATCCAAAGAATTTAATTTCCCATGCATGAATATTCCACCTCTAATCGTTTGTAAATCTTCTTGTGATAAGTTTTTATTAAGAGTTATCTGATAAATAGACTTAATCGGTTGCTTTTTTCTTAAAAGCTTTTTTGCTAAAGAAGAATCATTTGTAAAAACTAACAATCCAGTTTCTGCCTTTTGCAGCTTGTCAATTGGATAGATTTTCTCTTTACAGGCAGAGGAGATTAAACTCATAACTGAGGTTGTTTGTGTGCCGCTATCAATCCTTCCTGAATAATTTTTTGGCTTGTTTAAAAGTACATATCTTAGTGCTTCTGCTTTGAGTGTTTGGTTGTTAAATTTTACTATATCAGTCGGATTTACTTTATATCCCATTTCAGTAATACCAATTCCATTTACAGTTACTACTCCTGCTTCAATAAATTTATCAGCCTCCCTCCTGCTGCAAATTCCAGTGTTTGAGATAAATTTATTTAATCGTACTTGATTTGGAGAGATATTTTTTTGATTGCTTTTTCTTCTTTTGGATGATGGCTTTTTTGAGTCTTTGTAATAAGATTTTTTTGTTGATTTTCCTTCTTTTTTCATATTCTTCTATTCTGCATGCTTTAAATTTTTAATCTCTTAGATCTTGCAAATTATCAAAAGCCATTAATTATTTAATAGTAATTTTATGCTCGACAGTTCCATCAGAATAAATGTAAAATAGAGGCTTATTTATACTTATAGTTGTAGGCCTCCCTAGTATATCAACAATTGAGGTTAAGGTTTTTTCACTTTGTGTAAGTGTTGAGGTGTTTGTAGGATTATTACATGGCAATAAAGGGAATAGAAAGTCACTAAAAAAAATTACAGCTTGTAAAAATTTAGCACTGCTATTTCCATAGACCCCCCAATCATGATCTGTATCATTAAAGATTAAGACATCATTAATTATCCCAACACTATTTGCTTCTGGATGAATTTCTCCTGCTCCGCATAATGTTAATATCGCTGGATTATTAAGCCCTGGACCACAGTTGTAATTTACTGTATTATCTTCCGTCCCTTGCGCACTTGCAATAGGGGCATCATTTGCATCAATCCAGCTGACATCGTGAATCCCTCCAGCTAAACTAATCACCCCTTGTACTTGAGATGAATACCCATCGTTTCCTGCATCTCCTTCAATATCATTACCTATCACGGATGCAAGCGCTTGAATATTTGTAGGCAACTCTGAAATATCATCAATATAACCTTGATGAACAGCAATAACTCCACCGGCAGAATATCCCCCAACAAATATTGCATTTTCATCTATTCCATAAGAGTTGTTGTTTTCCGCAAAATCTCTTCTAAAAAAACGAACTGCAGATTTTGCATCTGCTACGGCTTTTAAAACAGTTTCATATTGAGTGTCTTGGCTTAGAAAAAAAGAAAGAATATCAGATAATCTGTAATTAATTGAAGCACACACATAGCCTCTTTTAGCAAATGATTCACAGAAATCAACACAGTCTGTTGTATTTTTGTTTCCGGCTGTAAAAGACCCTCCATGCATATACAGGATTACAGGCCTATTTGTTTCTGTATCTCCATCAGGAGTATATATGTCCATTTTATGTTCGTTGTCATCATAAACATCAGAGTAATTAACTGTGTTAACACTTACGGAATTAAAAATTTCTGTTTGGTATCTTCCGTTACATTGTGATAGCGCAATATTAGCGATTATAATCGAGGTTAAGAGTAGAATATATTTTTTCATAATAATGGTTTTTATAAAAGTAATAAAAAATTATGACTTTAATTTTTTTATTTGCTCTTCAATTTTTTCATTTTCAATTTTTTCGAATAAATGTTCCCCCTTATTTATTTGATGATTTTCAGTAATAATATTGCCAGCATGATTCCATTGGACATTCTTAATTGCTAAAATTTTCTTTAGTTTTTCTGAAGAAAAAGGCATAAAAGGAGCGGATAGTATAGACAATGTTGCTGCAATTTGTATTGCAATATTCATAATTGTTTCTGTTCTTTTTTCATCTATTTTTTTCAGTTTCCAGGGTTCATTATCCGCCAGATACTTATTCCCTAGTCTTGCTAGAGTTATTAGTTGTTCCAAAGCTGCTCTAAACTTAAATTGTTCAATTAAGGCCCCTATTTTATTAGGAAAATTAGAGAGTTTTTGTAAAATATCTTTATCATAATTAGTGAGATTGTTTTGCGAAGGGACGCGCCCATCCCAATATTTATGTGTTAAAACAACAACACGATTTATAAAATTTCCAAATATAGCAACTAACTCATTATTATTTCTAGCTTGAAAATTTGTCCAAGTAAAGTCAGTGTCCTTTGTCTCAGGTGCGGTGGCGCATAGTGCATAGCGCAAGGAATCTTCTTGGCCTGGAAAATCTTCTAAGTATTCGTGTAGCCAAATTGCCCAATTACGAGAAGTAGAAAGTTTCTTTCCTTCTAAATTTAAGAATTCATTAGCAGGGACATTTTTTGGTAGGATATAATTTTTATGTGCTTTTAATATAATTGGGAAAATAATACAATGAAAAACAATGTTATCTTTGCCAATAAAATGAACTAATTCCGTGTCGTTATTCTTCCAGTAATCTTCCCAGTTTTTTTTATTTTTTTCAGCCCATTTTTTTGTCGCTGAGATATATCCAATTGGAGCATCTAACCAAACATAAAGGACTTTCCCTGTAGAATCTTTGAGAGGCACCTTAACACCCCAGTCTAAATCTCGAGTCATAGCTCTTTCTTTAAGCCCCCCGTCAATCCAAGACTTGCACTGCCCTAATACTTGAGCTTTCCAATCTTTAGGGTCATGGCATTTCTTGCCTTTAATAGTCCCTTTTTCAATCCATTCTTTTAGCCATTTTTCATGATTTTGCATTGGTAAATACCAATGACAGGTTTCTTTTTTTATAGGAGTATTCCCGCTTAAGGTAGATTTTGGATTAATTAATTCTTTAGGACTTAAAGTGCTGCCACATGATTCGCATTGGTCTCCAAAAGCCTTATCTTCATTACATTTTGGACATTCTCCAGAAATATATCTATCAGCTAAAAACTGATTATTTTCCTCATCATAGAATTCTTCAGAGACTTTTTTGGTAAAAACATTGCTCTTGTCTAACACTTTAAAGAAATCTTGTGCAGTTTCGTGATGAAGTTGTTCAGAGGTTCTATGGTAAATGCTAAAATTAATTCCAAAATCTGAAAATGTTTTTTTGTTGATAGAGTGATATTTATTTATTATTTCTTTGGGAGAAACCTTTTCTTTTTTAGCCTGAAGGGTAATTGCGGCGCCATGCTCGTCAGAGCCACAAATAAAAGCAACATCATGCCCTTTTGCTTTTAAGTACCTAACATAGATATCTGCAGGAAGATAAGCTCCAGCAATATGGCCAATATGCAAAGGTCCATTTGCGTAAAGAAGTGCTGATGTAACAGTATATCTTTTTTTCTTCATTTTCTTCAAAAGAATTATTTTCGCAAATATAAGTTTTACAAATAAATAAATTGCATTTATGATTATACCTAAAAAAATAAATATTGGTGATAAGATTGGGATTGTTTCTACTGCTAGAAAAATCTCATCTCAGGAATTAGCTCCGGCTGTAGAAATCCTTAAATCTTGGGGCTTAAAAGTTGTTTTTGGAGAATTTTTATTTGAACAGAATAATCAGCTTGCAGGAACTGTTTTACAAAGAATAGCAGATTTACAAAATATGATTGACAATAATGATATCAAGGCAGTTTTATGCGCAAGAGGAGGCTATGGAAGCGTGCAAATTATTGATAATATAGATTTTTCAAATTTGATAAAGAACCCAAAGTGGATAATTGGATATAGTGACATTACCGTTTTACATTCGCACTTAAATATTCTTGGCATTAGCACTTTGCATGCTACGATGCCAATTAATTTTTCTGAGAATACTCAAAGATCTTTGGATAGCTTGAGAAGTGTTATTTTTGGCATGAAAAATATTATTAAAACTTCGCCACATAAATTCAATAGAACAGGCAAAGTGGAAGCAGAAATTATTGGAGGAAATCTTTCTATTTTATATTCTTTGTTAGGATCAAAATCTGATATATATACAGATAACAAAATCTTATTTATTGAAGATTTAGATGAGTATCTTTACCATATTGATAGAATGGTGATAAACATGAAAAGGAATAGAAAATTTAAAAATTTAAAAGGAATGATAATTGGAGAAATGGGCTCTATGAATGACAATAAAATATCGTTTGGAAGTAATGCTCAGGAGATAATTTTATCTCATATAAAGGAATATGATTTTCCTGTTTGTTTTAGTTTTCCATGTGGGCATTTAGATGATAATAGAGCCATAAGATTAGGGGTAAAATCTTTGTTAAATATTACCGAAAATGGTGTAAGTTTGTCACAATAATAATAAGTGATGAATTTAGAAAAGTACTTTGCTCGTTTTAGAGAGAATATTATTGGAAGAAATCAAACTTTTATTTCCCCTTTTGGGCAACAAAAAATTCTTTATGCTGATTGGATTGCAAGCGGTAGACTTTATTATGATATTGAGAAAAAATTAAGAGACGATATTTTCCCTTTTGTAGCAAACACACATACTGAAACTTCTACTACTGGAGCAACAATGAGCTTAGCATTTGATACTGCTTCAAAGATTATCAAGTCTCATGTTGGGGCGAGTAAAAATGATGTTTTGATTTCTGCAGGAGCAGGCATGACAATGTTAGTTAATAAGTTTCAAAGAATATTAGGGTTAAAAATCCATGAGAAGTATATAGATGAAATTAAAATTGACAACAGACCTATTGTATTTATCACCCATATGGAGCATCATTCAAACCAAACTTCATGGCTTGAAACAATTGCTGAAGTTGAATTGATTCCACATACTAAAGATGGCACTGTAGATTTGGAGCAATTTAAGATTATGCTTAAACATTATAATAATAGAAGTTTAAAAATTGCTGCTATTACTTCTTGTTCTAATGTTACCGGTGTTTTTACCCCATATTATCAAATTGCAGAAATAATGCATAAAAACAAAGGCTTTTGTTTTGTCGATTTCGCTTGCTCAGCTCCATATATTGATATTAATATGCATCCAAAGAATCCAGAGCAAAGGTTAGATGCAATTTATTTTTCTCCACATAAGTTTTTAGGAGGGCCTGGAGCAACCGGGGTATTGATCTTTAATAAATGTCTATATAATAATAGAATTCCAGACAGCCCAGGAGGTGGTACGGTAGATTGGACAAACCCCTGGGGAGAGCATAAGTATATTGATGACCTTGAAGCCAGAGAAGATGGAGGAACTCCTGCATTCTTGCAGACCATAAAAACAGCCCTTGCATTGCAGTTAAAAAATGAAATGGGAGTTCAAAATATACGAGCTAGGGAAGAAGAGTTGCATAAAATAGTATGGGCCAAATTTTCAGAGATTAAAAACACACATGTGTTAGCTGATAATTTTCCAGAAAGATTAGGAGTCTATTCTTTTTATATTGATGACTTGCATTTTAATCTAGCAGTACAGTTGTTGAATGATAAATATGGGATACAGGTAAGAGGTGGCTGTTCTTGTGCAGGAACATATGGGCATATTTTATTAAATGTTGAAAGGCCCCAGTCTTATGAGATTACTAAAAAAATTGATACTGGAGATTTAACTTTAAAACCGGGTTGGATACGCATGTCTATTCACCCAACTATGACTGATGATGAGATTTGTTTTATTATGACATCAATTAAAGAGTTAGCAGAAAACCATAAAGAATGGAGCGGAGATTATACTTATAATCCTCAAACCAATGAATTTACCTATAGAGATAAATCTTTTTCTTTAAAGAATAAAGAAAGAGCAGAAAGTTGGTTTAATATATAATTATTTTTTTAAAACAGTTGGGATCTTGAAGTAGTCTGAGTCTTTCTGAGGAGCATTTTTCAATGCATTTTTTTGGGATAATTTATTTTTAACCTTATCATTACGCAACACATTAACTTCGGTGCTCATGTATGTTAATGGATTTATCCCATCGGTATCCACCTTTGCAATTACATCTATAAAACCAATCATTGTTTCTAGTTCAGATTTAATTTTTTTTACCCCTTTTGCACTAAAGTCTAATTTTGCCAATGATGATAGTGTTTTTATTAATTGGTCATTAACTTTAATTTTATTTTTCATAAGCATTTAATTTTTCAAATATAATATTGTATGTGAATCTATTAAAATCCTTAATAGTTTTTTTAGTAAATTTATTTGGATTAATATGTTTATGAATAGTTACTCTAATAATTCCTGGCCTTCCTTTAAAATATTCTTGAGGAAAAGCGGTTTTATTGTCAGGCATTGTAATAGGAATTATTGGAGTTTTTTGTTCAATGGATAATTTGAAAGGTCCATTTTTAAAATTTTTAAGCTTTATACTAGATTTAGGGATTCCTCCTTCAGGAAATATGCACATGCTTAACCCTTGCGTAAGTTTTTCTCCAGCTTTTAAAAAAGCAGAGTATGAATCTTTGCGATTTTGTCTATTTACAATAACAGAATTCTTTTTATAGAAGTAACCAAAAAGAGGAATTTTTGCAATTTCAGCCTTGCCAATATATTGTAATGGGACAGGTAGTATAGCTAAAATTAACGGGATATCAAGCGTAGAGACATGGTTTGGACAAAATATATACTGTTGCCCCAGATTAATTTTTTCTTCCCATTCTACGAGAGGGAAAACAAATGAAAGCCAAAGAGTTAGCTTGCTCCAATATCTCGTTAAATGTGCAACTATTATTTGATCTTTTTTGATTTTAGTGAAGAAAAATAAAGCAGGAACAAAAGACATAAATACTAGAATGAATATAATTAAAAACCATATCCTCCAAATAGAACTAAAAATATACCCTACCCATTTCATTGAGAACAAAGATAAAAAACCTATTTTTACAACATATAATCTTTATAAATGGCAAGAATACTTACAGGAATTCAGAGCACAGGGAGACCTCATTTAGGAAATTTAATAGGGGCGATAATCCCCGCAATAGAACTTTCAAAAAACAGCAAAAATGAAAGTTTGTTTTTTATTGCAGACCTTCATTCTTTTACTACAATAAGAGATAAAGAGCAGTTAAGGCAAAATACTTATGCTACTGCAGCAGCTTGGCTTGCTTTTGGCTTTGATACTAATAAAAATATTTTTTATAGACAGTCTGATATTACAGAAGTTTGTGAATTAACTTGGTATCTGAATTGCTTTGCTCCGTTTAATAGATTGCAATTGGCTCATTCTTTTAAAGATAAAACACATAGAACTAAAGATATAAATGCGGGTGTTTTTACTTATCCTGTTTTGATGGCAGCAGATATCTTACTTTATGATGCAAATATTGTTCCTGTTGGAAAAGATCAAATTCAACATTTGGAAATTACACGAGATATTGCTTCTAGATTTAATCATGTTTTTCCAAATTCCTTTGTGTTACCAGAAACTAAAGTAGATGAGAGAGTAATGTTAGTGCCTGGTACTGATGGCCAGAAGATGAGTAAATCATATCATAACGTGATTGATATTTTCTTGCCGGATAAACAGTTAAGGAAACAGATTATGACAATTAAAACAGATTCGGTGCCAATGGAAGCAAAGAAAGACCCGGAAAGTTGTAATGTATTTAAACTTTATAAGCTATTAGCAACTGATACAGACTCTGATAGATTAAGGTCAAAATATTTGGCTGGAAATTATGGTTATGGAGAAGCAAAGAAAGAGCTCTTTGAGTTTATTTGTGATAACTATAAATATGAAAGAGCAAAGTTTAACCATTTAATGAACAATCAGGATATTTTAGATTCAGAGCTTTCAATTGGTGCTGAAAAAGCACGAAAGATTGCACGAACAGTACTTTCTAGAGTAAGAGAAGAAATAGGCTATTAGCGATATAATTTTTTATGGATTAACAGTATTTTTAAAGCAAGTTGAAACTAGGATTATTTTATCTTGTATTTATTAAAGAGTTGTTTTTGATGATTGTTTAAATCAATAGAATTACCTTTAATAAAAGCTTCTTCTACATTATTAGTTCGCATATCTAAAGCGTCACCAGAACTGATGAAAAATGTTGCTTCTTTCCCTTCCTTGATTGAGCCAACAATATTATCAATGCCAAGAATTTTAGCAGTATTTAATGTAATGGATTTGACAGCTTTTTCATATAATTGTCCATAAGCAATTGTAGTTCCTGCAGTAAAGGCTAAATTTCGGGCTCCCATTCCTTCCATATCTCCATGATAGCTTAGACAGAATAATACTCCAGCATCTTCTAGCTCCTTTGCTTGTCTGAAGGGATTGTCTATTGGGCTATCCTGTGATTTTGGTAGTCGATGTACCCTATTTAATATGATAGGGATATTTTTTTTAATTAAAACATCAGAAATTGCCAGGGCATCTTCTCCACCAATAATTACTATTTTTTTGATATTATTTTTTTCTGAAAACTCAATAGCATCACGCATATCACTGGCACTATTTGCATGGAGATATAATTTTTTTGTTCCATCAAATAATCCCTTCATGCTTTCCATTTTAAGATCTATAATTTTTGATGACAAATGGTAGGAATTTGCTTTTGAAAACAATTTATCAAGTTCATTGATTTTTTCTTGGTATTTTTTGTTTTGTTTTAATTCTCCAGGTTCAGCCCACCAGCCAGTATTATAATAAGTGCTTGGCCAATTAATATGTATACCATCATCAATTTTTAATATTGCATTTTCCCAATTATCTCCATCTAGATACATAATTGATGATTGCCCAGAAATCATCCCCCCTCTTGGTGTGACCTGAGCAATGAGAACACCATTTGTCCGCACGGTTTTTATTACTTTTGAGTCAGTATTATAAGCAATTAGGGATCGTATATTTGGATTAATATTGCCTGTCTCTTCAAAATCTCTAGATGCTCTTACTGCATCAATTTCAGTAATTCCTAAAGTTGTGTTTGGCAGTATAAAAGAGGGGTAAATATGTTTTCCATAAATCTTATAAATAGTATCAAAAGCAGTAGGGTCAATTCTTATTTTAGTTGCATCTGCTACTAGCTCAAAAACTCCATTTTTTATACTGATTGCTGCATTATTTATAACATTTCCATTCCCCAAATGAGCAGTTGCACCAATAAATAATTTTGGTTTTTGACCATTTGCATTTAATGCTATAATAAGTAAAAAAATGATTACTATTCTATTCTTCATCTTTAGTGTCACAATGGTATAATTTTTGTATAGTTGGTTTTGGTTTTGATTTTTTACTACTATTTTTATCTTCACTCATTAATTTAATAATACGCATTCTTTCTTTTTGGTCTCTTTTTTCTAATTGACTGTTAGTTTCTTGGTCAAACATAAGCATCCCATCTACATAAGTTTGTAAAACTTTAGAATAAACTGAAAGAGGATTGCCATTCCAAAGTACAAGGTCTGCATCTTTACCTACTTTAATACTTCCCATTCTATGTTCTAAATGTAAGAGTTTGGCTGGATTTAGAGTAACCATTTTCCAAGCCTCTTCTTCTGTGGCGCCTCCATACTTTACTGCTTTAGCTGCTTCTTGGTTTAATCTTCTTCCCATTTCAGCATCATCCGAATTTATTGCTGTGATGACACCCGCATTGTTTAATAAGGTAGCATTATAAGGTATTGCATCATTCACCTCAAATTTATAGGCCCACCAGTCAGAGAAGGTAGACCCGCCAGCACCATGGGATTTCATTTTATCTGCTATTTTATATCCTTCTAAAATATGCGTAAAGGTATTGATTTTAAAGCCCATAGAATCAGCAACGTGCATTAGCATATTGATTTCTGATTGGACATAGGAATGGCAAGTAATAAACCTTTCAGAGTTTAAAATCTCTAATAGCGCTTCTAGCTCTAAATCCTCCCTTGGAGGAGGAGTGATTTTCTTTTCTTTACTTGTTAAGTTATTATATTCGTTCCATGCGTGGTCATATATCTTTGCTCTGTAAAAAGCATCATAAAACACTTGTTCAACTCCCATTCTAGTTTGTGGGAATCTTACGGTTTCAAAGTCCCCCCAGTTACTTTGTTTTACATTTTCACCTAGTGCAAATTTTATGAAATTATCAGCATCTTTAATTTTCAATTCTTCTGCTTTACTCCCCCATCTTAGTTTTATAATGGCTGATTGCCCTCCAATTGGATTAGCAGAGCCATGTAGTAATTGACAAGCGACTGTCCCTCCTGATAGTTGTCTGTAAATATTCTGATCATTAGGATTGATTACATCACCAATACGGACTTCAGCAGATATTGCTTGACTTGCCTCATTTACTCCTTTACTAATTGCAATATGTGAATGTTCATCAATTATCCCAGAGGTCAAGTGAAGTTTTGAGGCATCGATAATATCAAATTTTTCTTTCTCAAAATAGTTTAAAGGATTTAATAAAGAGCCAATTGCAATAATTTTTCCTTTTGATATTATGACGTCATGTTTTTGCAAAATCCCAGCAGGTTCATTGGTCCAAATGGTAGCGTTTTGAAAAATAACATTTTGGTGTTTTGGTTTGTTTTTAAATCCAAATGCTTTATTTGGCAGCCATATCGAAGGGATAGATGTATTTATTTCTTTTTTTATTTCTTCTTCTTCAGGCTCATAAAATAAGGAATCACGAAGCATGTGAAAAGTATGATATGCTCCATTCTCATCTTGATATCTTCCTGTTATATCTTTTCCAACTACTTTTCCAATAGCTCTAAAGCTGCCATCATGATTAGATAAAGTTATGTTATTTTTTTCTAGAAGTGTAATGATATTATTAGAGTCTAATGAATAAAATGTCATTTTAGGCTTTTCTAGGCTTCCTTTTATAGCAACAAACTTATTTTTAAAGTTCTTAGAGTTGAATGTATAATAGCCTCTTATGTCAGCAGATGGCTTGTTGTTAATAATATGTTTTTCTCCCAAAGTCCAATTCTCATATATTTTACCATTTTCAAATATATCATCTGAGGTAATTATAAAGTTAGCAAGTTTCCCTGCCTCCAAAGAACCTAACAAGTCACTTGCATTAATAAGAGATGCAGGAGTAGTTGTTAATGAAGATAAAGCATCTCTTTTATTAAATCCTTTTTTGATAGCAAGCTTTAGGTTTTTTAAAAAATCATTAGTGTTTTCTAAGTCGGAGGAAGTAATACAGAATTTTATTTTGTTTTCTGCCAAAATCCTAGCATTATATGGAGCAGATTCCCACTCTTTAAGTTTCTTTAAGCTAATTAAATCTGTTGCTTCTGGATTATTCACTTCATATGAATTTGGGAAATTTATTGGTATAATTACAGGCAGGTTATTGTTTTGTAGTTCTTCAAATTCTAAGAACTCTTTCCCATTGCCCTTTATGATAAAGTCAATCTCAAATTCATCTGCAATTTTGTATACCCTATTATAGTCTAGCTCATTACTTATAGCAAATATTTGTGGTAAGTTGATGTGTGTAAGAAGTGCTTCATAAGATAGGTTGATTTGATTTTTTTGGGTTTTATACCATTCAGCATCTAAGAAAGTCTGCCTAATAAGTGCGATGCTCCCCATAAGAGAAGTAGGGTTTTTTTGCCTTGAACTTCCTTTTTTAAACGAATACATACTTGCCCCGTCTTTAATTATAAGGTTTTCATTGTCTGATTTTTTTGATAAAGAGACAAGCGAAGCGGTTCCTCGTAATATTCCATCTTGTTTGTGTGTAAGTACGCAGCCAAATCCATTTGAAAGGTATCTTTTTGCTTCTTTTGAGTTAGAGTTAAACTCTTCAGAGGCATTAATTTCTGGATGGATAGCTTGATTCCAGTGATAGGTTGTAGATTTTTTACTTTTGTATTGTGGGCGATAGTTGTGTGTTCCTTTTTTTGTTTTTGGCAATCCATAATCCGAATATAAATCGATAAATGAAGGATAGATATAATCACCATTTAAATCATATACAATAGCACCTTTTGGGATATTGATATTGCTATCTACTGCAATAATTTTTTCCCCTTGTATTAATAGAGTGCCACTTTCAAACTTAATGCCAGGCTTACTTATAATATTTGCATTTGTAAAAGCATAAATGGGATTAAAATTTTCAGCTACACCATTTACAGGAAATGTTTCTTGAGCAAAAATTTGATTGCATATGGCTAAAACTAGAAATATTCTGCAGATTTTCATACGAAATAATAAGCTGTGAAATTACCAAAATTTTATTAAATAAATTTGTTTCTTTGCCGTATAATTATCAGTTTAAAAAATCAAATATGAAACCAACAAACATTAATCTTTTAAATAGTTGTACATTAATTCTTTTTGGAATATGGGGATATATAGCTAGAGACTTTTCAGGAACAGCTTTAATTCCTGTAGTTTTTGGAGTTATTTTACTTCTTTGTAATTCAGGGATTAAAAAGGAACACAAAATTATTTCTCATATTGCAGTTACATTTACGTTATTAATTTTGATTGCATTAGTTTTTACAAGATTAGAAAAATCTATTTTAGATGGAGGAGGGTCTTTAGTCAGAATAGTTGCAATGTTATTTACTGGCACACTAGCAATGATTTCTTTCATAAAAAGTTTTATTAAGGCGAGAAAAAAGAATTAGTCTTTTAATGGAGAAGGCTGTGCTTATAGGGTTAATTACCCCTAATGTTACCCAGAATCAGGCTTATGAATACTTAGATGAGTTAGCTTTTTTAGCAAAGACTGCTGGAGCAAAACCTGTTAGGAATTTCACACAAAGATTGCTACAGCCTAATAACAAGACTTTTATTGGGACAGGAAAAATAAAAGAAGTTCAAGATTATGTTAATCAGAATGAAATTGATGTTTTGATTTTTGATGATGACTTAACCCCTTCTCAAATTAAAAATATTGAAAGAACATTTGAGGGTAAGCATAAAATATTGGACAGAAGTAATTTAATTCTTGATATTTTTGCTAGTAGAGCAAAAACAGCTCAAGCTAGAACACAAGTAGAATTGGCCCAATACCAATATCTTTTGCCAAGATTAACTAGAATGTGGACACATCTCGAGAGACAGAAAGGAGGTATTGGGATGAGAGGCCCTGGGGAAACACAAATTGAAACGGATAGGCAGATTATTAGAAATAAAATAGCTCTTTTAAAGCGCCAACTAAAAAAGATTGACAAGCAATCAGCTACCAGAAGAAAGGGTAGAGCACATTTAATAAGAGTTGCTTTAGTTGGCTATACGAATGCGGGAAAATCAACATTGATGAATAAATTAGCAAAATCAGAAGTGTTTGCGGAAAACAAACTTTTTGCTACTCTTGACACAACTGTACGCAAAGTAGTTATAGAGAATCTTCCTTTTCTTTTAACAGATACTGTTGGTTTTATTCGTAAATTACCCCATCAGTTAGTAGAAAGCTTTAAGTCAACGTTAGACGAGGTAAGGGAGGCAGATTTTTTAATTCATTTAGTAGATATTGCAAATCCAAATTTTGAAGACCATATTGATGTGGTTAACAAAACTATTCTTGAAATTGGAGTGAAAGAAAAACCTATGCTTTTAGTGTTTAATAAAATAGATTCGTATACTTTTATAGAAAAAGATGATGATGATTTAACCCCAAGAACTAAAGAAAATCTTTCTTTATCAGAGTTTAAAAAAACATGGATGGCAAAGATTAATGGCAATGCTATGTTTATTTCGGCACTTAATAAAACTCATTTTGATGATTTGAAAAAAGAAATGTATCGTAGAATTAAAAAACTACATGAAGTAAGATATCCATATAACAACTTTTTGTATTAGCTAAAAGATTGTAAATCAAACATTTTTTTGTAGTGTCCTCCTCTTGATATTAAATCTTCATGAGTCCCTCGTTCAATTATATTTCCAAAATCTAAAACAATGATTTCATCGGCCTTTCTTATGGTAGATAGTCTATGAGCAATTACCAGAGATGTTCTAGAACTCATTAAGTTTTCAAGAGCCTGTTGTACTAGTTTTTCAGACTCAGTATCAAGCGAAGATGTTGCTTCATCAAGTATTAATATTTCTGGATCTTTAAGTACTGCTCTTGCTATACTTAGCCTTTGTTTCTGTCCGCCAGATAGTTTCTCTCCTTTATCTCCAATATTAGTTTGGTAACCATTTGTAGTTTCCATGATAAAATCGTGTGCATTAGCAATTTTTGCTGCAGCAATTATCTCTGATTTACTAGCGCCTATATTTCCTAAACGTATATTGTTATAAATTGTATCATTAAAAAGAATTGAATCTTGGCTGACTATCCCCATTAGGGCTCTTAAATCATTAATAGAAATTTCTTTAATATTGTGATTGTCAATAAGTATTTCCCCATCATTTAAATCATAGAATCGGGCTAGTAGATTTGCTAAAGTGGATTTCCCGCTTCCTGATTTCCCAACAAGAGCAATCATTTTCCCTTTTGGAATAGTAAAATTTATTTCAGATAATACTTTTGTTTTTTCGTATTTAAATGTTAGGTTCTTAAATTGGATATTGTTGTTAAGGAGTTTTATTTTTTTTGGATTTTCCACATCAGATATTCCATTTTTTTCGTCAAGAATTTCATAGACTCTTTGAGCAGCAGCACTTCCTTTTTGTATATGATAATAAGAAGTTGTTAATGATTTTGCTGGCGGGATAATTTGAGAGAATATTAGAATATATCCAATAAATTCTT
>MDSW01038528.1_pt1 | contig 25000 bp, 23 predicted proteins | sample 811171 | NCBI WGS metagenome assembly MDSW01 (sample SAMN05326641, study PRJNA326480) | marine metagenome | isolation source: seawater | place: Atlantic Ocean: North West | collected 2012 | reverse complement strand
ATGGTTTACCTGTATATTTTTATGATATGGCAGGCATTCGAAAATCATCTGATCCAATCGAACTTTTAGGAGTAGACTTAGCAAAGAAAAAGGCAGAGCAATGTGCGTTAAGGATATTTTTAATGAATCCTGACGACAGTCGTTCTGATTTTGACATAAAAGGATCCAAAAAAGATCTCATTCTTTCGGCAAAGTGCGATATTAGGAAGAAAAACAGCTTTTCTGGAATATCTGGAAAGACGGGTGAGGGTGTGTCTGAGATGTTAGAGAAAATTTACCAGGTATATAAAGAAGAACCACAGTCTGATGGAATAATCGTTAATGAGAGACAGAAACAGGCAATAATAAATACGTTAGAGTGCCTTAAAAGTGTTAAAAAGGAAATCTCTCGTAAAACTGCAAGGATAGAAATTGTTGCAGAAGAACTACGATCAAGTATAACCGAAATGGATGTCCTCACTGGGAGAATCGATGTGGAACAAGTGTTAGATAATATTTTTTTAAACTTTTGTATTGGCAAATAAAGATATTTGATATGAGCAGAGAATATGGAGTTATAGTTATAGGCGGCGGTCATGCAGGTTGCGAGGCTGCATTTGCTAGTGCTAGATCTAATGTGAAGACAGCTTTGATTACAAGGTCTTTTGATAATTTAGGAGAAATGTCATGTAACCCAGCCATCGGTGGCCTTGGTAAAGGCCACCTGGTACGTGAAATCGACGCGTTAGGCGGCTTGATGGGTCATGCGGCCGACGAGTCTGGAATTCAGTTCAGATTGCTTAATCGAAGTAAGGGTCCTGCTGTTAGGGGTCCAAGAACTCAGTCAGATAGACAGCTATACAGAGAGTCTGTAAGAAAGGTGATGAGAGGAACAGAAAAACTAAGTATTTACCAGGCTGATGTTATTGATTTATTAGTAAAAAAATCAAAAATTCAGGGTGTTGTTTGCAAAAACGGCTTAACGTTTTACAGTTCTAATGTAATTTTAACAACTGGGACTTTTTTGTCAGGTACATTACACATTGGAAGAAAAATAATACCTGGTGGGCGTTTTGGTGAGCAACCTTCAAACGGACTCTCGAACCGACTTTATAAAATGGGCCTAAAAATGGGCCGTTTAAAGACTGGAACGCCACCAAGGTTAGACGGTCGAACCATTGATTGGAAAATTGTAGAAAAACAGCACGCTGACGAAAACCCAAAAATGTTTTCTTTTATGAATCAGAAGCCTATTACCAAACAGATCGCTTGTGGTATAACTTATACCAATTCAGAAACACATAAAATTATTGAAGACAACTTACACTTGTCAGCTATTTTCAATGGTACAGTTGAAGGAAAAGGTCCCCGCTACTGTCCGTCGATTGAAGATAAGGTCGTTAGGTTTGAAGAGAAGGAAAGTCATCAGGTTTTTTTAGAACCAGAGGGGCTCAACACGAATATTGTTTACCCGAATGGCATCTCGACCTCCTTACCAGAGGCAATACAAGAGGAATATGTTAAGACAATAAAGGGACTTGAAAACTCTCTTATTACTCAGCCAGGCTATGCGGTGGAATATGATTATATTGATCCCAGGTCGCTAAAATTCAATTTAGAGCTCAAGAGTTTAGAAGGTTTGTTTTTGGCTGGACAAATAAATGGTACGACTGGGTATGAAGAAGCGGCAGCCCAAGGCTTGGTGGCAGGCTTGAACGCGGCCCGACGTTCGCGTGGAGAAGAATCTATAAAAATTGACAGAGGGCAGGCTTATATAGGAGTGTTAATTGATGATTTGATCACTCGTGGAGTAACAGAGCCCTACAGAATGTTTACATCAAGAGCAGAATACAGACTCTTACTGCGTGCGGATAATGCAGATCAGAGGCTGACCCCTTTAGGTATTGAGTTGGGAGTTGTGTGCAATAACCGCAAGCAAAAATTTTTAGAAAAGTCTAAAAAGCTAAATGACGCTTATAAAATGGCAAAGAGTTATAAGTTATCATCATCTGGGGCTCAAAAATGCGGATTGAAAGTTAAACAAAACGGACAAACGCGGTCAGCTTTTGATCTACTCGCCTATGAGGACATAACTGTTAACGAGTTGGGAAAAATATGGTCAGAATTTCAACAATTATCTCCTGAGATTTCTGAGCAACTCTCCTATGATGCAAGATATTCTATTTATATAGAGAGACAAAACCGGGATGTTGAAATGATGAGAATTGACTCGCATTATAAAATACCAGACAATTTTAATTATGGAGAATTAAAAAGTTTGTCTGGTGAACTGAAAGAAAAACTTGAGATTATAAGACCAACTTCTCTCGATCAAGCGGGCCGCATAGACGGTATGACACCAGTGGCCATAAACTTGATTCTCGCACGCCTAAAATATAGAGACCAAGGATTCACCGCTTAATGGAAGAAGGAAAAATTTTAAAAAACTTAAATGTTTCACGTGAAACATTGTTTCGGTTAAAAGACTTTATAGAGTTACTGAAAGAGTGGAATAAAAAAATAAACCTTGTTTCAAGTAAGTCTATGACCCAAGTCTGGAGCAGACATATCGATGACAGTGCTCAGCTTTGGCATTATTTGCCGAAGAACTCAAAAAAATGGGTCGATATAGGAAGTGGGGCGGGATTTCCTGGGTTGATAGTAGCCCTGGTCGCGAAAGAAAAAAAACCTGATTTAAATGTTACATTAATAGATGCAAACCAAAAAAAATGCGCGTTTTTGGAAGCTGCTTCAAGGGTCCTTGGGATAAGTGTTGAAATAATACCTAAAAGAATTGAACATCTACCCCAACAAAATGCAGATATATTGTCAGCTAGGGCATTAACTTCGGCCACGGGTTTAGTTTCATATCTCGAGAAACATGGGAAAAAAAACTGTCGTGGTTTATTTTTAAAAGGAAAAAATATAAAAATTGAAATAAAGGAGATATCCAATTTGAATAACTATCAAATTGAATTTTTTCCTAGCGTATTAGCAGGTGATGGTTTCGTTCTACAAATAGAAAAAAGAAGAGGACAGATTGACTGACAATATAAAAGCACAGGTGATCTCTCTCGCTAATCAGAAAGGTGGGGTTGGAAAAACTACAACAGCTATTAATTTAGGGGCTGCGTTAGCGTCGACCGGAAAAAAGGTTTTAATAATCGACCTGGATGCCCAAGGGAATGCTTCTACAGGTTTGGGTGTAACACAACAAAACCGAAAAAAATCGATGTATGATGTGATAATTAATAATATGTCACTATCGGAGATTATACTTGAAACGGATGTTAAAAATCTGCTGATAGCTCCATCAATAACAGATTTATCATCTGTGGATGTTCGTTTAGCAAATGTGGAAGATAGAGCTATGAAATTAAAAAACTCTATTTTACAATTGGTTAGACAAAAAAATGAGTGGGATCATATACTGATTGATTGTCCACCTGCATTGAGTTTGTTAACTATTAATGCTTTTGCAGCCTCCGATTCCGTAATAGTACCATTACAATCAGAGTTTTTCGCGCTTGAGGGGCTGTCACAGTTAATGTTAACTATAAGAGATGTTCGAGAGTCGATAAACAGTAGAATTAAGATAGAGGGAATCGTGCTTACTATGTATGATGGAAGAAATAATTTATCGGTCCAAATAGAAGAAGACGTCAGACAGAACTTAGGACAATTGGTCTATGAAACAGTAATTCCAAGAAATGTAAGATTAAGTGAAGCACCATCGTTTTCTATCCCAGCAATCATATATGATCATAAATGTACAGGATCAATAGCTTATCAAAAACTCGCGGCGGAGTTTTTGGTTAGGCAGGGACAAAAAACTGATAATCTAGTGGAAAATTTGGATTAATGAAGCGTGATAACAGAAAGACTGGATTGGGTAGAGGACTTTCAACTCTATTAGCTGAAACATCATTCGAAAATGAGGTTTCAACAACTAAGAGGCCATCATCCGAGATAGAGCTTACAGATTTAACTGTTCCAATCGAAATGCTTTCTCCTAGTGCCAATCAACCTAGAAAGGTTTTTAACGAGAGCAAACTAGTTGAACTTGCAGATTCAATAAAACAAAACGGTCTAATACAGCCAATAATTGTACGGAAAGTGAAGAGTGGTTACGAAATAGTAGCTGGAGAACGCCGCTGGCGGGCGTCTCAATTAGCTCAAAAGCATGTAGTGCCGATAGTTGTTAGGGAAATATCAGACAGAGCGGCCATTGAATATGGTTTGGTTGAGAACATTCAACGGGAAGATCTCAATGCCATAGAAGAAGCACAAAGTTACAAGAACCTTGTTGAGCAGTATAATTATAAACAGGACCAGTTGGCCTCAGTATTAGGTAAGTCCCGTAGTTATATCGCAAATATCATGAGACTATTGACTTTGCCTGATAAAGTGATTGAGATGGTGTATAAAGGTGAAATTAGTGCTGGTCACGCCAAAGCGATAGTGGGCTCAGAAAACCCTAATAAATTGGCCTTAATGGTCATCAAGGAAGGGTTATCGGTTCGTCAGCTTGAGAAAGTCGTTAGTCAGCAAAGACAAAAACTTAATAACCCAAAACTCAAAGCCTCATTAAGACCTCCCAAAGATCTAGACACAATAAATTTGGAAAAATCTCTTAAAGCACAAATTAAGTTCACAACGAAAATAAACCACAACCACAAAGCGCAAGGAGGTTTTTTATCCATTTATTACAATAACTTAGATGAATTTGATGAGATATGTGAAATTTTGGTGGGTACAAAGTCCTAGCAAAGGAGTTCTTTAAGAATGAAATTTGTCAATAATTTGCCTTGAGCAGTGGTCTTGAGATGGCTTCTATCGATTTTTATAAGATTTAGCGTTTTAAGTTTAAGTATTTTTTCTGTGCATAAACGATTTCCCCCAAAAGAATTATACTTGTCAATATCCATACCTGATGCGAGCCTTATAGATGTTAAAGCGTACTCCTCAGCATTCTCAGTTTTTGTCAATGGATGACAACAAAACTTATGATGTTCTTCTCGTTCTACTTGGTTTAACCAAATTTCAGGATTACGAGGTGTCTCTGTACTAAATCGTGTTGAGTCGATCTGAACTCGTCCATGTGCTCCAGGACCAATCCCTATGAAATTTCCCGAATTCCAGTAATTGAGGTTGTGCTGGCACTCATGTCCTGGTTGTGCGTGATTAGAAATTTCGTAGTTTTTTAAGTTGAATGCCTCGCATATTTCCTGTGTTAACTCATAAAAATCTCTTAGAAAGTCATTATCTGGAAGTCCGCGAAGCTTTCCTTTAGAGAAAAGTGCTCCAAACCTGGTGTTTTCTTCAATAGTCAGTTGATATAATGACAAATGTCCCGTTTCAAACGAAATAGCAGAGATCAGTTCACGTTCCCAATCGTCTAATTTCTGGTATTGTCGGCCGTAAATCAGATCGAAACTGACTTTTTCGAAATAGTTTTGAGCGAGACTGATAGCTTGCTTGCCCGCTGATTTTGTGTGTAGCCTTCCGAGTCTTTTAAGGTCTTGATCATCAAAAGCTTGTATTCCAAGGGACACACGATTTACACCTGACCTTTTATAGGAATAAAAACGTTTGGTTTCTACTGATGTTGGGTTCGCTTCCAGTGTAACTTCTACCTCTGGATCACATTTCCAAAGTTTTTGAATACAATTAAGAATGTCATATACAGATCCTTCTTCCATCATACTCGGGGTACCACCTCCAAAGAAAACCGATTTTACAACACTAGACGGAAGAACTTTACTCCAGTATATCAAGGATTTAATATAAGCCTGGGTCCAAATTTTTTGATCTATTGTCTTTCTGACGTGGCTGTTAAAGTCACAATATGGGCACTTGGCCTCACAAAAGGGCCAATGAATATACACACCGAAGCCTGTTTTACTTCTTAACGTCATAGATTGATTTTGGGAGAGACAAAGGGTCTCTCCCGATATATTTATTACTGAGGAATATCGCCTTCAATACCTTCAACATAAAAATTCATGCCTAGCAGTGTGCCAATATCCGCGGTTTCTCCTGCAGCCAGCCATGGGCTGCCATCTTGTTTGTTAACAGGGCCAGTAAAGGAATGCAGTTCTCCTGAAGCTATACCGTCCGCAATAGCCTGCGCTTCCTTCTTGACATTGTCTGGAATTTTGTCTGACATGTTGCCAATTACAACCATACCATCACCAATTCCATCAAAAGTCTGTTCTCCACCTTTCCAAGTACCATCTATAGCTTGCTGAACGCGCTTAACGTAGTATGGACCCCATCCATTTATAATCGCCGTAAGATGGGCATTGGGCCCAAAAGCACTCATATCTGAAGCTTGACCAAAAGCATAGACTCCGGCTTCTTCAGCAACTGTCATAATGGCTGAGCTATCAACATGTTGCATAATTACGTCGGCTCCTTGTTGTATCAATGTTTTTGCTGCATCAGCTTCTTTGGCTGGATCATACCAAGTAAATATCCATATGATCTTGAATTCAACATTTGGATTTGCAGCTTTTGCAGCTAGATATGCAGAATTGATTCCCCGGACTACTTCTGGAATTGGGAAAGAAGCCACATAGCCGATGGTATTTGATTTTGTCATGTTGCCTGCAATGTGCCCAATAACTGAGCGCCCTTCATAAAACCTTGCACTATATGTCGAAACGTTGTCTGCTGTTCTATACCCTGTCGCATGTTCAAACTTCACGTTGGGAAATTTTTTTGCAACGTTTAAAACAGGATCCATGTAACCAAATGAGGTAGCGAATATCATATCAGCCCCAGAGAGAACCATTTGAGTCATCACTCTTTCAGCATCAGTGCTTTCAGGTACGTTCTCTTGAAACACTGTCTCAACTTTACCACCAAACGCTTCGTCTACCGACTTTCGACCCACATCATGTTGATAGTTCCAGCCGTGGTCTCCGGGTGGACCGATATAGATAAAGCCGACTTTCATATCTGATGCATACGCAAAACATGAAATCATTACACTAGATAAAACTAGCGTAAATACTTTTAATAGTTTCATTTTATTTCCTTCCAATTGAGATTTTAACATTCTAATACCCGAAAAACGTTTTTCCAAGAGACCTTGGTGCCTCTAAAGAACCCTTAGTTCTACGGACAGACATAAAAACTAATACTCCTATAGTTACTAAATATGGTGACATAGACAAGAGGGCAACATTAATTTCTACACCGAGAGCCTGTAAATTAAGCTGTAAAAGAGTGACTCCGCCAAAAATATAGGCACCAACAAGCAGACGAAACGGTTGCCAGCTAGCAAAAACAACTAATGCTAGTGCTATCCATCCTGCTCCAGCAGTCATACCTTCTGTCCAAAGTGGGACTCTTACAAGAGATAAATAACCACCACCTAACCCTGCAAAACCACCACCTACAAGGATCGAAAAAAACCGAATTCGAATAACATTATAACCTAGTGCATGCGCACTATTATGATTGTCCCCTACGGCTTTCAGTATTAAGCCAAGTCTAAGTCTTTTAAACAAAAGGTAAACGGCTATTACGGCCACTATTGAAAAATATATTATTGGATCATGTTGAAAAAAAACAACACCCAAAACAGGAATTTCTGATAAATACGGTATGTGCATATCTGGAAATTCTGTTGGTTTAATTCCAGTATAAGACTGTCCAAGAAGTGATGAAAGACCTAAGCCAAACAGGGTCAAGGCTAGACCCGACGCCACTTGATTAGCTCTAAAAATTTGTGTAACCGAGGCAAAAAGAAAAGCTAAGGATACACCCCCTAAAGCAGAAAAAAGGAAGCCAATCCAAGGAGAACCGGTTTCTATTGTAGCTATAAAACCTGTTATGGCACCAAAAATCATCATTCCTTCAACCCCTAAGTTAAGAACACCAGTTTTTTCAACTATTAACTCTCCTAGTGAGGCTAGTAGTATGGGTGTTGCTGCTACTATCAGGCTTGCAAAAAGTAACGACAGATTTATATCATCTATATTCATCATTTCATTTTTCGATTAATAGTATTAATTTCATTTCAGGTCGCACTTCTCTTTTTTGTTGGAAAAGTGATAGAGATCTTATAGTTTACTAACAAGTCTGTAGATAGCAGAAAAAATAAGAGCATGCCCTGAAAAACCTGGATAGCTGCCGCAGGTATGTTCATCATAAATTGAGCTAGTTCTCCACCCACATAGGTTAGAGACATTAAAAGGCCAGCAAGCAAAATGCCTAGAGGATGCAAGCGCCCCAAAAATGCTACAATAATCGCAGTGAATCCATATCCAACATTAAAATCAATATTTATCAGACCTGCTGGGCCAGTCAGTTCAAACATGCCGGCCACCCCAGCAAGGCCACCTGAAAGCCCTAGACAGAAAATAACAATATAGCGTAAATTAATTCCAGCAAAATTTGCGGCTCGAGGTGCTTGACCTATAAGTTTTATCTGAAACCCTGTTCGATGATAACTTAAAAAGTATGTTAGAATAATCACCGCTAGGAAAGAGAAAACCACTCCTAAATGAATCCCAGTACCGTCAATTAATTCTGGATTTGCAGATGCTTCATATTTGCTTAAATCTCTAGACCCAGGAAATCCTAATCCTTCAGGATTGCGAAGAAACCCTAGTGATGCCAAAGCTAATATTTGTTCAGCAACATAAACTAGCATTAGAGAAACTAGTATCTCATTTGTATTAAATTTAATTTTTAAAATTGCTGGAATCATGGCCCAAAAAACCCCACCAACAATGCCACCGGCTACCATTAATGGAAAGATATACCATGCATTTATTGGATATAGAGCCAAACCAATACTACCACTTACTAAGGCACCCATTATATACTGTCCTTCTGCTCCAATGTTCCAAATATTTGCCCTAAATCCGAACGAAAGTCCTAGCGCTATTAAAATTAATGGTGCTGCTTTTACTACTAATTGAGGCCTCGAATATTCAGAGAAAGTCGGGCTCATAACGGGATCCCAAAAAATAAGTTTGATAACATTAAAAGGGTTTTTTCCCATTAAATAAAATAAAATGCCACCAAAGATCATTGTTAAAAATACTGCAATGATGGGAGCACTTACTTCCAATAAATTAGACCGGTTTTTGCGTGGCTCTAATTTCAACATGAAATCACTTCCCTCAAAATTAAGCGCTAGTCAACAGTAATCCTAAAGAAGATGGATTTAAGGACTTAGTATTTAACGCTTTGGATAAATGGCCTCCCACAAGAGCACAAAATACGTCAGAAATCTCTAACAATTCGTCGAGATCCTGACTAATTACTATTATGGCAGCTCCCCCTTTGGCCAAATCAAGAATTTTCTGTCTAATAGACGAAGCTGCGGCAGCATCTACACCCCAGGTAGGTTGATTAACCACAAAAATTTTGGGATTTTGAATTAATTCTCGACCAATTACAAATTTCTGAAGATTTCCTCCAGACAAAGATTTTGCTAATGCGCTGGGTCCATTTGTGCGTACATCTAACTTTTTAATAATATCTTCCGACAGTTTTCGTGATTGCGTATAATTAATTATACCTCTCCTAGAAAGGCCCATCCGTTTTTCTGCCGTTATAATGCAGTTTTCAGTCAATGTCATTTCTGGAGCGGCGGCGTGACCCAGTCTTTCCTCCGGTGCACTTAAAAGGCCATGCAACCTTCTTTCAACAGGGCCAAGAACTGAAATTTCCTTTCCCTCGAGAACTATGGAACCTTTTGTAGGAATTAATTCACCACTTATTAACCCTAATAACTCGTCTTGACCATTGCCAGCAACTCCACCAATTCCAACAATTTGCCCCTCGTGCAATTTGAGATTAATGCCTCTAATAGGAACACCAAATGCAGTTTTGGACTCTAAAAAAACATTTTGAAGTTCAAGCAAAACCCTTCCAATTTTTATTTTGCTTTTTTTGGGTTTTGAAAAAGACGCCCCTACCATTGATTCAGCAATTTTCCCTGCGCTTAGCTTACGAGGATCACATGTATTAACCACTTTTCCATTTCGCATTATAGTTGCTTTTGAACAAAGCATTCTAATTTCCTCAAGCTTGTGAGAAATGTACAAAATAGACATCCCTTGCCCAGCTAGTTTTTTAAGAACAACAAACAGATCTGAAACCTCTCCAGGAGTTAATACTGATGTTGGTTCATCCATGATCATTATTTTGGGATTTTGGAGTAGACACCTCACTATTTCAATTCTTTGACGTTCACCAGCTGACAGATTTCCAACTATTTTTTCTAGCGAAATTGATAGACCATATTGATGTGATACAGAATTTATCTGATTTTGTAATTCAATTTTGTCAACCGCTTCATCCATCCCTATTGCAATGTTTTCAAATACGGTAAGAGCATCAAATAATGAGAAGTGCTGGAAAACCATACCAATTCCCATATGTCTTGCATTTTTGGGATTTTCTGGGCGGTATGTTTTTTGGTCAAATACCATTTTTCCTGAGTCTGGTTTTACGAGACCATAGATAATCTTGACTAGAGTGGATTTTCCAGCACCATTCTCACCTAAGAGAGCATGTATTTTTCCAGGCTCTAATTCCAAGGAGATTGCGTCATTTGCAATTACATTAGGATAACATTTAGTTATGTCGGACAAGGATAAAATATTTTTTCTGCTACTGGGCATGTTTCTACATAACTTTAATTAAAGCATTTGAACATTTTAAATTTGAACATTTAAAAGGTATCCTCTAAGCAGTTGGTTTTCAATTTATTAAAAGCTACACCTCGATGGCTTATTACATTTTTCTCCCAACGATCCATTTCACCAAAAGTTTGATTGTACCCATCAGGTTGAAACATAGGATCAAAGCCATGACCGTTTTTTCCCCTCTTAGGCCATACAAGAGTTCCTTGAACAGATCCCTCAAAAGTTTCGTCGTGACCATCAGGCCATGCTAAAACCAACGCTGATACAAATCGTGCCTTGTAAGGTTTAGTGTGTGTAGTTTTATTTACTTCGTCCCAAACCCTATCCATTGCAAATTGAAAATTTCGGCCTTTATCTGTCTCCGCCCAATCGGCTGTCAAAACCCCAGGAGCACCCTGTAAGCACTCTACCTCTAAGCCGCTATCGTCGGCCAGCGATGGAAAGCCAGTCTGAGTCGCAGCGTGATGAGCTTTGATCTTGGCGTTTCCAATAAAAGAGGTCTCAGTCTCTTTTGGAGATGTCAAACTTAAATCCTTGGTAGACTTTAAATCTAGGTGAAAACCAACCAAGAGTCTTTCTATTTCTTCTAGCTTCCCGAGATTGTGTGTTGCAACGACTAAAACTCTTTCCCTCAATCTACGCATTCGTTGAAACCGCCTTTTTCTGGGCGCTTACCAGTGAAGACAGGCCACTTTCAGCAAGACTTAACATCTCGTTGAATTGTAACTTGGAAAAAGTAGAACCCTCCGCGGAACTTTGAACCTCAACCAATTCCATTTCGTCAGTGAGAACAAAATTTGCGTCGACGTCAGCCGAACTATCTTCAATATAGTCTAAATCTAAAACAGTATTACCTGCATAAATACCACAAGAGATGGCAGCTACGTGTCCCTTTATTGGATCATTCTTTATTACCCCAGTTTTTATCAGCATTTCGACGGCCAACTTTAAAGCTCCCCCCCCGCCGGTAATTGATGCACATCTGGTGCCACCATCCGCTTGAATAACGTCGCAATCAACGATGATTTGCCGCTCTCCCAAAATAACTCTATCCACAACACTTCTAAGACTTCTTCCTACAAGGCGCTGAATTTCAAGCGTCCTACCAGATTGTTTCCCAGCGTTAGCCTCCCGCCTCATTCTACTATTTGTGGAGCGGGGAAGCATGCCATATTCTGCGGTCACCCAGCCAAGGCCAGTTTTTCTAAGAAAGTGAGGAACACTTTCGTCTACTGAGGCTGTGCATATCACATGAGTGTCGCCGCATTTAATCAGACAAGAGCCCTCCGAATGTTTAGATATTCCGATCTCTATTGAAATGGGGCGAATTTGGTTTATCATTCTTCCAGAAGGGCGCATGGTTCAATCCTTTTTTAGTTTGTGGTCTAAGTAACGAACCGTTTAACATTCGTCTAGGGAAATCGACAAAAGACTTGAGTTTCGAATCGTGATTTATGGGAACTTTATAATTAGGGGAAAAAATTGACCACAAAAAGTTCACTAGATAGTCTGGGTGAAAGAAGCAGAGAGGTTTTTAGAAGTTTAGTCGAGCTATATATTGAAACTGGAGAACCAACTGGTTCGAGAACAATAGCAAAAAACCTATCAGAAAAACTTTCGGCGGCCACTGTAAGAAATGTAATGCAGGATCTAGAGCAATTAGGATTGTTAGGTAGCCCTCATACATCGGCAGGAAGAATACCCACCGAAACGGGATTGCGTCTTTTTGTGGACGGATTATTGGAAATTAATCATATGAACAATGATGTACAGGCCCAAATAGAAAAATCAGTAGAAGGTGACGAGATTGCTTTGACAAGTATCCTAGATAGAATTGGTTCTATATTGTCAGGGCTTACTCAAGGGGCAAGTCTTGTAATGACACCAAAGATAGAAGCTCCGATAAAGCATTTGGAGTTTGTTTCGTTGTCGAAAGAAAAAGCCTTAGTTGTTTTAGTGACAGCTGATGGTCAAGTAGAAAATAGAATATTCAATCCTCCTGTTGGCCTAAGCCCAGCGTCAATGAGTGAAGCAGGTAATTTTCTGAATCATATTTTAAGGGGTCATACTATTTCAGAAATAAAAACCATAGTAGCTAGGGAAATAGAAAACCATAAGGCAGAGTTGAACTCGTTGACATTCGAATTAATCGAATCAGGAGCAGCAGTATGGATACCGGATAATATTTCTGGTAGAGACCGGCTTATAGTGCGGGGTCGCGCAAATCTCTTGGAAGAAGATGTTTCAAATTATGATCTTGAACGGATTCGAAATCTTTTTGACGATCTTGAGCGAAAACGGGATTTGGAACAATTGTTGGAGTTGGCGCAAGAAGGGGAAGGTGTCAAAATATTTATTGGTTCAGAAAACAAACTTTTTTCTCTATCGGGTTCAACTTTGGTCATTTCTCCCTATATGAATTCAGAGAAGAAGATAATAGGTGCGGTTGGTGTTATAGGGCCGACACGTCTAAATTATGGCCGGATAGTTCCTATAGTAGATTATACAGCACAATTCATTGGTAAAACCATTTCGAGGCGGTCCCGATAGAAAGGAAAAAAAATGGAAGAAAAAAACAATCCCGAGTCTGATAAAACATTTAATGAGAATGAACTGTTTGAAGTAGAAAACAGTATCGACAGTAATGATGAAAATAATGATGATTTGGAAATATCAGAAGAGCAAGATAGCGAAGCAGAGGAACCAACATTAGAATCTTTATCAGAAGAGATTGAGTCATTGAAGGACAGACTTATGAGGGCCTTAGCGGATTCGGAAAATCTGAGAAAAAGAGCGGATCGGGATAGAAAAGACGCTGAAACTTACGGTGGAACTAGACTTGCGAGAGATCTTTTGTCTGTTTATGACAATCTGTCTAGAGCCCTTGACACTATTGATAATGATCTAAGAGAAAAGTCGGTTGCTTTGGTTGAAGGGCTTGAGCTGACCCAAAGAGAGCTTTTATCAGTTTTTTCAAAACATAAAATCAATCAAATATTGCCAAAAGAGGGTGATAAATTTGATCCGAAGTTTCATCAGGCTATGTTTGAAGCTCCGATTCCAGGAACAGAAAAAGGAACTGTAATTCAGGTAATGACAAATGGGTTTAGAATTGGAGAAAGATTGTTGAGAGCCGCACAAGTTGGAGTTTCATCGAACACTGATACAATTGAAGAAACTGACAAGGACACCAAATTGGAAGGACGAGTTGAACGGGAAGAATAAATAAAATTTCTTTTCTGAAATATGTGTTTGATGTTATTTATGATATAGTCTTAACTCTAGAAACTAGTTTATCCAAAAGCAGCAAAGCATCTTTAGGAGTAATTTCATCGGTGTCTATCTGTGAGATTTTTTCCAAACACTCCAAAGCCACCTGCGTTTTTTTCGATGAGAGTATATTAGGGTTGCTACGTGAGCCAGAGGTTGAAGAATGTGAATTCTTTTGATCTGATCTAGAAGATATTTCTAACGAAGGGGTATCTTTCTCAAGAGTTTTTAATATTTCTGAACCTCGATCAACCACAGTTTTAGGAAGGCCTGCCAGTTTTGCAACTTGAATTCCATAAGATTTGTCGGCTTTACCGTATCTTACTTGATGTAGAAATATAACCTCATCGTGCCATTCTTTTATTGCTACTTTGGCATTCTTTATGTTTGAAAGGTAATCTGAGATCTGTGTTAGTTCGTGATAGTGGGTTGCAAAAAGAGTTCGACACTTAATTTTGTCATGAATGTGCTCCAGAGAAGCCCATGCAATAGATAATCCGTCATAGGTAGAAGTTCCGCGACCAATTTCATCCATAATTATTAGCGTAGACTCGTCAGACTGGTTGAGGATCGCGGCTGTCTCCAACATTTCGACCATAAAAGTAGACTGTCCTTTCGCCAAGTTGTCTGACGCTCCTACTCTACTAAAGATTTGACTTACTATACCAATATGGGCTTTATCTGCTGGCACGTAGCTTCCCATTTGACCAAGTATAGTTATCAATGCGTTTTGGCGCAAAAAAGTGCTTTTACCAGCCATGTTAGGGCCGGTCAGGAGCAAAATAGACTTTTTATCTGGGCTTAAATCACAATCGTTGGCAATAAATTGTTCAGACTTAGAGGTCAAAAAAGTTTCAACCACAGGATGTCTACCTTTCTCTACATAGAAGCTTTTTGAATCATCAATTAATGGTCGCGTCCAGTTTGATTTTTTTGATAAAAGCGCTAAGGATGTATTCAAATCAAGCTCTGAAAGCCCTAGCGCTGCTTGATTTAGCTTCGTGGATTCGTCTACAATGTTAGCTCTGATACGTTCAATTATATCAGATTCCAGGCTAGTGGCGGTCTCTTGGGCGTTTAGTATTTTTTCTGCTAGTTTAGATAACTCAATAGTGGTGAAACGTATAGAATTTACAGTTGTCTGTCTATGAATAAAAGTTTCCAAAAACTTTTCGCTCTGAATTGTTTTTTTGTGAGCAATGGGTGTTTCAACAAAATACCCCAAAACGTTATTAAATTTTATTTTCAGAGAGTTGACGCCAGTAAACTCGCTATATTTTTGCTGAAGAGATATCAATAATTTTTGAGACTCATTTTTTACTTTTCGTAAATCAGCCAGCTGGGGGTCGTAATTATTCTTGATAATGAAATTTTTTTCTAATCCATTAGAGCTTTCAGTAACTAGCGCGTCATTTAACAGTTTGTAAAAACTGTCAAAGCCTTGAAACTTTTTTAGTATGTCCTTTATTGGACAGGGCTTTGGTAAGCTAGAAAATAGTTCTTCTATTCTGATGATTGTATAGAGGCATTTTCTTACGCTCAATAAGTCTTTTTGACTACCTCTATTTAAGTTAATCCGAGCCAAAGATCTCTGCATATCCGGTAGTGCCTTTAATAAATCTGTCAACTTTTGAGTCTTATCAGTATTTTTTAGAAAAAAATCTATCGTGTCCAAACGATTATTAATTTCTGAAACTTCCAGAGAAGGGCACCTCAAGCGAGATTCTAAAAGTCGAGCACCACCGTTTGTAACGGTCTTATTTAAAATATTTAAAAGTGAGCCTTTTGATTCACCCGTTAAAGTTTGGGTAAGCTCAAGGTTTTTTCTAGACGCTCCATCTATCTGTAGAATTAAATTTGTTTTTTCTTTCTGAGGTTGTTCAATAGCAGGGTTATTTCCACATTGGGTGGACTCTATATACGATATTAAAGCACCCATCGACCCCAATTCGGCATTATTGAAATTTCCAAAGACTTCTAAAGAGCTGATACTATAAAAGTCCTCAAGTTTTGATTTCGAATGATCAGAGTTGAAGCTTTGATCTGGTACAACAGTAGTCATAAATATATCGTTGTATTCTTCTTTTTGTATTAATTCTTTATTTTGGGATGATACCAACACTTCTCTAGGAGATACCCGAATTAGAAACGAGTTCAAATCATGGAAGCCAAAGCTAGTCACATTGAATTCGCCTGTCGAAATGTCAAGCCACGCAACCCCACAAAGACTATCGTTCAAATTCAAGGAAAGTAGAAAGTTATTTTTTTGTTCATGTAATAAGGTTTCTTCGGTTAGGGTTCCTGGAGTAATAAGTCTTACAACGTCTCGATTAACAACTGCTTTATAACCTCTTTTTTTTGCCTCTTCAGGTTTCTCTAATTGTTCACATACTGCTACTTTGTGTCCCTGTCTGATAAGGTTGTTGAGATAGTTTTCGGACGAATGATAAGGAACGCCACACATTGGTATATCTAGATTTTTGTGCTTTCCCCTTTTTGTGAGAGTTATATTTAGAGCTGCGGAGGCTATTTCGGCGTCCTCAAAAAAGAGTTCATAAAAGTCGCCCATTCTGTAAAATAGTAGCGCATCTTTGTACTCAGACTTTATCCTTAAGTACTGATTCATCATTGGAGTGGTGTTACTCTGAGTCATTCGCCTGGTTCCAAAAAGAAGCTATTTAGAGAAAAATTTTAACCACGAATCTTATTGGGCTCGCTTAACAATTAAGTAAATAATATTACAAACTAAAACAAAACTTATTTTTTTGCTTTTTCCCAAAAGTTTTTAACTATCGATATGAAATCTTTGCCGGCAGGATGGTTGTTTTGTCCAGAATCATCAAACTGTCTCAGAAGATCTTTCTGCTCTGCACTAAGGTTTACGGGTGTTTCAACAGTCAGATCTATAATAAGGTCACCAAAACCATTTCCCCGAACAGATGGCATTCCTTTTCCTTTAAGACGAAGCTGTTTTCCAGATTGTATCCCTTGAGGAACTTTGACTTTACATCTTCCACCATCTACAGTAGGAGCTTCTATCTCTCCACCAAGAGCGGCTTTGGTCATTGATATAGGTATTTTGCAAAATAGGTTTGTACCGTCTCGATCAAACAATTCGTGTTCACCTACCTCAATAAATATGTATAAATCTCCCGGTGGGCCATTTTGAAGACCAGCTTCTCCTTCTCCGGATAAACGAACTCTTTGTCCTGTTTCGACGCCTGCTGGTATAGTAACATTCAGTGAACGTTGCTTTTCTACCCTGCCCAGACCGGAACAGGTTTTACAGGGATTCTTAATTATTTGGCCTTTTCCTGTGCACGTTGGGCAGGTCCTTTCAACGGTGAAAAAACCTTGTTGAGCCCTAACTTTTCCATGGCCAGCGCATGTTGGACAATTTAATGGTTCCGCCCCACCCTCTGCTCCTGAGCCGGAGCAAACGTCACAGCCAACAGAACTTGGAAGATTGATAGACGCTTTTTTCCCAGTATAAGATTCCTCTAGATTCACACGCATATTGTACCGTAAATCTGAGCCACGTGTTGCTCTTTGAGCGCCTCGGCGGTTTCCTCCGCCCATAAAGTCACCAAAAAGATCCTCAAAAACGTCTGAAAACGCTGAGCTGAAATCACCTTGCCCTCCAGCCTGACCAAAGCCTCCCCCACCTTCAAAAGCAGCGTGTCCATACCTGTCATAGGCCGCCTTTTTATTAGGATCTTTAAGAATCTCATAAGCCTCGTTGATTAACTTAAAGTTCTCCTCCGCATTCTTTTTATCGGAGTTACGGTCCGGATGAAGTTCCTTTGCCTTGGTTCGGTAGGCTTTTTTAATTTCAGCTTCAGATGCGCTTTTAGAGCAACCCAGTACGTCGTAATAATCGCGCTTTGCCATCTGTTATACCTTTTATAGTAGTGCTTCAGTAGTAAAAACCTTTTGGCACAAAGTACAGATTATTTTTTTTCGTCGCTCAAGTCTTCAAAATCTGCATCAAAGACATCATCATCAGAATGTTCTGAAGAAGTATCCGTATTGCTTTCTGAGTTGTTTTCTGCTTCAGCTTTGTATATTGCTTCACCTAGCTTCATTGATGCTTCTGTAACATCTTGTGACCGCGCTCGGATTTTATCAGCATCATCACTTGGAAGAGCTTCTTGAAGGGCTTTTATTGAGAGTTCGATAGCCTCAATAGTTGTTGGGTCAACTTTGTCCCCGTGTTCCTCTATTGACTTTTGAGTACTATGGATCAGGCTTTCAGCCTGATTTTTTGCTTCAACTAAATCTTTTCGCTCTTTGTCAGCTTCTGCATTATCCTCGGCTTCTTTGACCATAGCTTCGATTTCTTCCTCTTCTAAACCACCTGATGCCTGGATAGTAATTTTCTGTTCTTTACCTGTTCCCTTATCCTTTGCAGATACAGACACAATACCGTTTGCATCTATGTCAAATGTAACTTCAATTTGAGGCATACCACGAGGTGCCGGAGCAATATTTTCGAGGTTGAATTGGCCTAATAAATTATTATCAGTAGCCATTTCACGTTCACCTTGAAATACTCGTATAGTCACCGCGTTTTGATTGTCTTCTGCTGTGGAAAAAACCTGACTTTTTTTAGTTGGAATGGTAGTGTTTCGATCTATTAGACGTGTAAACACTCCTCCCAAGGTTTCTATTCCCAGAGAAAGTGGCGTTACGTCCAGTAACACAACATCCTTCACATCGCCTTGCAATACTCCGGCTTGTATTGCCGCACCCATTGCAACGACCTCATCAGGGTTGACACCTTTGTGAGGTTCTTTTCCAAAAAACTTTGTCACTTCGTCGATAACTTTCGGCATTCTTGTCATTCCACCGACCAATACTACCTCGTCTATTTCTCCTTTAGAAATGCCGGCATCTTTTAAAGCGGCTTGGCATGGCTTTAAGGATTTTGCAATAAGCTCAGACACTAAACTTTCTAGTTTTGACCGAGTAAGTTTCATTACCATATGTAGTGGTTGGCTAGTCTTTGGGTCCATAGAAATAAAAGGTTGGTTTATTTCAGTTTGGTTTGAAGATGACAGTTCAATTTTTGCTTTTTCCGCTGCCTCCTTAAGTCTTTGTAAGGCCATTTTGTCGCCCTTCAAATCGACACCATTTTCTTTTTTGAACTCTGTGGCGAGATAATCAACTATTCTCATATCAAAGTCTTCACCACCCAAAAAAGTGTCTCCGTTAGTGGACTTAACTTCAAACAACCCATCATCTATCTCTAATATTGAGATATCGAATGTGCCTCCACCCAAATCATAAACGGCGATAGTCCGGCCACCCTCTTTTTCGAGCCCATATGCAAGGGCAGCGGCTGTTGGTTCGTTTATTATCCTTAACACTTCTAACCCAGCTATTTTTCCTGCATCCTTAGTGGCTTGACGTTGAGCGTCGTTAAAATATGCAGGAACAGTTATTACGGCTTGAGAAATATCTTCACCGAGGTAGCTTTCCGCTGTTTCCTTCATTTTTTGAAGCACAAAAGCTGAAATTTGGCTCGGAGAATATTTCTCCTCTTTTGCCTCAACCCATGCGTCTCCATTACCACCATCTACAATCGTAAAGGGAACCATTTTCTTATCTTTATTAACCATAGGGTCATCTATTCTTCGCCCAATAAGTCGTTTCACGGCAAAAAGAGTATTAGATGGATTTGTAACTGCCTGTCTCTTAGCAGATTGCCCAACTAACCTTTCATCGTCAGTAAACCCGACAATAGAAGGTGTTGTTCGTGCTCCTTCAGAGTTTTCAACAACTTTTGCAGAGGCGCCGTCCATAATTGCCACACAAGAATTAGTGGTACCCAAATCAATCCCGATCACTTTTCCCATCTCGATCCCCCTTATTGGATTTTCAGAACAAAAATAAATTTAGGCTTATATAGGTAGCATAAGGTCATCATACAACCGTTCAATGTGTTATTATCTTAAATTTCTTGTTAATATTTGTAAAAATGGAATAAATCTTATAATTATTTGCTAATTATGCAGCTTTAATATCCATGTCTTGGGTAAGTATAGTGTATAACGTCGAGATGTCTTCTGCAGAACGCAATTTGGCACAAATGTTTTGGTTGCGCAACAGCCGAGATACTTTTGCTAAGGCCTTTAAATGGTCTACACCACTGTCAGATGGAGCTATTATTACAAAAATTAAATCCACTCGTTGCCTGTCTACGGCATCAAAATCTATTGGTTTTGATAACTTTATAAACATACCCATTATTTTATTTACAACTTTCAGCCTTGCATGGGGTATCGCTATCCCATTTCCCATACCTGTTGGCCCTAACTGCTCTCTTTCTTGAAGAGCATTAAATACTTCGTCTACCTTTAAACCACATTTTAATGAGATATGATTAGCTATCTCTTGAAAAAGTCGTTTTTTGCTTGTGACATTAGTAACCAAAGTTACGGATTTTTGATCTAAGATTTTTGAAAGAAGCATCCCCTACCTCTACCAGGTTAAAAAGTAGCTTATATTATTTACTGTACTCAGGATCAACCCATCCAATATTACCGTCATCTCGTAAGTGAATGACATTAATTTTATCATGAAAAGAATTCCTAAAAATCAACAGGTTAGAGCCTGCAAGTTCCATTTGCATTACAGCCTCTCCGACGGAGAGTTTTGGGATTTGTGTTTCCATTTCAGCTATAATCAATGGCTTAAGTGATTCTTTTTCAGAATATTCGGAATCGCTTTCAAGGTTCGATATAACATAGGATTGAGCACTATAGAATTCGACAGGTTCTTTTCTATCGTTATGGTGATTCTTTAACCGTCTTTTATAGCGTCTTAATTGTTTCGCTATCTTTTCTAGAGAATTATCAAAGCTCTCATAAATGTCATTAGCTTTTCCTTTTGATAGCGCAGTTATACCAGTAGACAAATGCATTGAAATATCGCAAAAATATTCGTATCGATCCTTGGAAAAGGTAACAGTTATATCGGTAGCAGGTTTGGAATACTTTTCTACAAGATCATCTGTCTTTTCCTTAACAAACGATCTTAAAGAATCGCCAACATCTATTTGTTTTCCGTTTACTTGCGTGCTCATGCTTTTTGCCTTCAAATCACTCAAATTGTCAAAACTAAATCACAGAGACCATTTCTATATTCATACTCCTAATTATAAACCCAAGAAATTTTTCAAAAACGATAGTTATTTCCTAAATATACTCTGCGTACGGTGTTATCTTTAATTACTTCATCAGGGCTTCCACTCATCAATACATTTCCATCATGAAGGATATATGCTCTGTCCACAATTTCCAGAGTTTCACGAACATTGTGATCAGTAATTAGAACGCCTATATCTCTATTTTTCAAATGAGACACGAGAGAGCGGATTTCATTAACTGCGATAGGATCCACACCAGCGAAAGGTTCATCGAGCAAAACATATTTAGGTCTTATAGCGAGACAACGAGCTATTTCTACTCTTCGACGCTCTCCACCGGAAAGAGACAGAGCTGAAGCCTGCTTGATATGAGTTATCGAGAACTCTGCTAATAGTGAGTCCAACTTTCTCCTTCTCTCTGCGTGATCTTTGATAGTTATTTCTAAAACAGCATTCAAATTTCCTTCCACGGTTAGACCTCGAAATATTGATGCTTCCTGTGGTAGATAGCCTATTCCTAATAGAGCTCTCCTGTACATGGGAAGTCTGGTAACATCTTGACTATCAATTGTAATTTTTCCTGAGTCAACATTTGTGAGACCAGCAATAGAGTAAAAGCAGGTTGTCTTTCCAGCTCCATTTGGCCCTAGAAGTGCTACGACTTCACCTCGAGATAACGTCAAATTTATGTCACGCAACACCGGTCTGGACTTATAGCTTTTTCTGAGGTTCTGAACACAAAGGCCAGGTGACCCCGTTTTGATCAATACGGTTGGTTTTTTTTGGATTTTCACTTTGACACCTCTCCTGATGGCGTAACCACTGTTTTAACTGACCCTGTGATTTTAGCAATACCATCTTTAAGGTTCAGCTCAAGCATTTCTCCTGAGATCGTATTTCCACCCGTGGAGACTCTCACATTTCCAGATATAATGGCGACCTGATTTTTTGTGTCGAAATGTGCTTTGTTGGCTTTGATAAGATTATCACCCGAGGAAATAGATAGTGAACCGATAGCATAAAATTCGAGGTTATCATTTTTTATAATATTTAATTTATCTGAACTAAGTATTAACCCACCGTAAGTGACAACAACTGCATCAAAAAATTCTGTAATATTAGTTTCTGTATTAAAAACCATCGAATTTGAGCTAAGTTCGATCTTAGAGTCTTCATTAATACCAAACGAACCCAAATTAAGCTTAGTTTGAGCAAAAGATGTGTTTCCTAAAGCTAGTCCAGAGAGAAGAACGAGCGCAAAAATAAGACTTTGGTTAATTTTCATAATTTGTCCTGAAAATAGTATGTCATTTTAAAACCACCTTAACACCTTTTTCCAGATAAACATAAGTGGGTTTGCGGGTGATAAAGTCAGAGCCAAAAATTTTCATTTTTCCTCCCGTGATTGTGCCGATGGGTGTGCTTAACTCAACGGCGTTTGGGCTAAGAAACTCATATTTGTCAAAATCCACCAATATTTTTTCGCTTCTGGCAGAGAGGCCACTTTCGGTATTGATGTTAAGTTTTCCAGATAATTCTATATTTTTTTCGGTGGAACTTAAAAAAGCCTTGGTTGCAGATATAGTAAACACATCATTTTCAAATAATGAAATAGTACCATGTAGCCTATGCAAAGAAAAATTCTTTTTTTGTATAGGGTCTGGGTCGATTGAATCTGCTTTAAAAGCGAATCTATGGCCCTCCTCCGTAACGCCACGTAATGTTGCATCAATGATTTGGTAAGATATATTATCTTCAAGGCCACTTGTTGAAACTGATACCGGCGCTCCAAAATCGTTTGGTGGAGAAACTACAAAAAGAACTGTTAGAATTGAAATGGCTGAAAAGAATGAAAAAAACTTGAGCACTGATATCATTTTAGAATAGTTGACCATTAAAAACCACCATCATGTGATCGCAAAAAAACCACTAGCACAGAAATTTCTACTGGCAGCTCTCGATATATCTTTAAGGTTTTAAGAATGGGAAAAAATATCTTGATCATTCCAACCTAACAAATCAAGTTCTGCTTTACGAGGCAAAAAATCAAAACACGCGTTTGCAATTTTCATTCTATCTTCCCTAATCAGCATACCATTCAATTTTTCTCGAGCTTGGTGCAGGTACAATACGTCTGAGGCGGCATAATTTATTTGATCAATATTTAGATCCTTACTTCCCCAATCTGAGCTTTGCTGCTGTTTTGAAATATCTACTGAAAGTAGGTCCTGTAAAATGTTTTTTAAACCGTGTTTATCAGTGAAAGTGCGTGCAAGTTTGGAGGCTATTTTGGTACAATAAACGGGAGAGCAGAGAATTTCGAACCTGTTAAGTAAAACAGCTATATCAAAGCGTCCATAATGAAAAATTTTTAAAACATTTTTGTCTGTTAACAATTTACACAGATTGGGCGCATGAGCATTCTGGGATGAAACTTTAACTAAATGCGAATTGCCGTCTCCTGACGATAGCTGAACGAGACACAATCGGTCACGACGTATATTTAATCCCATTGTTTCTGTATCAACCGCTATGGTATCACCGAGATTAAGGTTTTCTGGTATATCGTCCTCATATATCTGATTGTTCATTTTTCACTCCACACATTTTTTGCCTTTCACAACGAGTGTGATATTTTTGTTCTATTTATTGCGCATACATATAGCGGTCATTCTAAAGAAGTTCAATCATTTCAATATTAAAGTTGAATAACTAGGGACCAAACTTTCTGGGTATCAAGTAGAATCAAATTTCTTGATGGACAAATCAAATGTATTAGCTATGTATCTAAATTAAATGTCAGGAAAAGTGATCGAATGAAACCAATTTTTAAAACAAATTCTCCAAAAGCAGTTGTTTTTGGTGGATCGGGCTTCATTGGGAGATACATAGTTAATCGACTTATAAGGTCAGGTTATATGGTGCGAGTTGCTGTGAGAAAGCCTAATGACGCTTTGTTTCTGAAGACTTACGGGGAAGTTGGACAAATTGAAATTGTCGGTTGTTCCATCCTGAATATAGAAAGTGTTAGGAAATGTTTAGAAGGTTCATCGGTAGTTATAAATTGTGTTGCTGGATCATTGAGCGAGACAAAACTGAAAAACTTTGAAAAAAGCTATATGCTAGGGCCGGAGATAATTGCTCGATCAGCTGCCGGTTTGGAAGTAAAAAAATTGATTCATATTTCTTCAATAGGGGCCGATACTTCGTCCGGTAGTATGTATTCTCGAACCAAAGCGAAGGGGGAAGAGAAAGTTTTAAATAGTTACCCTAAAGCTATAATTTTTAGACCTTCTCTTGTTTTTGGACACGAAGACCAGTTTTTTAACCGATTTGCTTCAATGGCTACTTATAGTCCAATAATTCCGATAGTCGGAAGAGGATCGAAGTTTCAACCTGTTTATGTAAATAATATAGCCGATGCTGTTGAGAGAGCTCTTACTAAAAATGATGTGTCAGGAATTTACGAATTGGGTGGTCCTGAGATTTTAACATACGAAGCACTTATGAAAAAAATGCTGACAATTGCGAGGCGAAAACGAATTATTTTCTCATTGCCTCTGTTTGCAGCAAAGTCACTGGCCTTGGGATTTTCAATGCTTAAATCTTTGACCGCAGGTTTAGTAGACCCACCAATAACATTAGATAACATCAAACAACTAGGGAAAGATAATTTGGTTAGCCCAAGCGCCAAAAGTTTTGCCGACCTAGACATTATTCCGGACAATCTTGACAGCGTTTTACCCAGTTATCTTTATAGATATAGGCCGCACGGACAATATAATGAGACTACCGAGTCTGCCAGAAAATAAACATTAACGCAAAAAATCATCTAGGCAGAAGTGTTTCACCCATTAACGACTTGTCCACTTCATGAGCACATTGGCGTCCTTCTCTAATTGCCCATACAACTAAAGACTGTCCTCTT